>Ga0208197_1003546_pt1 | contig 12266 bp, 10 predicted proteins | sample AD_JPNNA4_MetaG_FD_184444 | JGI IMG/M metagenome (GOLD analysis project Ga0208197, IMG submission 184444) | Active sludge microbial communities of municipal wastewater-treating anaerobic digesters from Japan - AD_JPNNA4_MetaG (SPAdes) (version 2) | ecosystem: Engineered > Bioreactor > Anaerobic...
TTCTCATCGTGATTTATGTTTTAAGGCTGCAAAATACCTTAGAAATAAAGGCATACAACCATTTCATAAAAGCCAATACGTTGTTTGTGAATTGGAACGATTAGGAGAAAGCCCTGATGCTTTTGGATTTGGCGGAAGCTCAACACAATTAATTGAGGTAAAAGTTTCACGCTCTGATTTTTTAAGCGACAAAAAAAAGTATTGGCGAAAATACCCTGAACATGGGATTGGTAAATTTAGAAGCTACCTATGCCCAGAAGGAATGATAAAAGAAACTGATTTGCCTAAATATTGGGGATTGCTTTGGATTAACGAAAAAGGCAAAATAACCGAAATAGTTAAGCCAGAAGCACAACAATGCAATCATATCGAAGAATTAAACCTTATTGTATCAATTTTAAGACGTGAAGGCATTGCTCCTCGAATTTTCAGTTACAAAAACTATGCAAGTGATGCTGTTTCTTAAAGTTGCAGCTAACAGCTTATAGGTGTTCTTATACGTGATACAGAAGCAATTGAAAATGATTTGAAAGAAGTATATGAAAATTTGAGGGATACTATATTAGAACCCACGGGATTACAACTTGTAGCAGTATATTTACCAATAAAACAAGAAAAATGGATTGAAATTTTAAACCAGAGGCCACAAAATGAGCGCTATAAAGAAGTATGAAATATTAGAGCAAAATTATCAGGATATTCTTGAAGGCCTGTCAGAACTCATACAAAAAGCAAGACTTTCCAGAAGATTTAATGCTATTAGTTTGTCCGCGAGTGAGATAAAATTATTACAAAAGGCAAAGGAAATTTGTGAATTAGAGATAAACAACTATTGGAATCAAAAAGATTCTAATGAGTTCCTTTCTTTGTGTATTACTTACTTTGATATTGCTACATGTTTTGATTATGATTTAAATGACCAAATTAATATAATGGAACTCTTTAAAATAATCATTTTTGGTTATTTTGGAGAACATTCCCATTATGTAAGGAACTACCTGTTATCGATAAAAAATCATGTAATTAACATTAGAATTCCAGAAAAATGGAATGAAAGACTTCTCTATACGATTTTTAATGCATTATATTTTCTGGTTGTTAAAAATAGCTGGAAAGATATAGAAAAAGCAGTCGAAAGCATAAATAAGCTTAGAGAAGATCAAGAAATATTTGAAGCTAATTTTTTAAAACGAGTTAGAGAAGATTCTCAACCCTATGGAAGTGCTGAAATTGTATCCTTATATCATTTTGCTAAATCAATTGAATTACTTGGTACTTTTTTGATCGAAGGAAATCCTGCTGACATAGAAAACAAAATGGAGTATCATTTTAGAATTGCTTCTGAATTTGCAGAATTATCTCAAAATATCTCATTGGTTCTACTTTATAAATACTTTAAAGAGTTTTCCATAAAACTAATAAGAAATACAATCTGGTATAATCTTCGAGGAGTAAACCACTTTATAAGTGAATTTAATAAATTCATTGCTAAAAGAGATAGTAAATCTATACAGGAACTGTTGTATCCACAAAAATACTCTATATTAAAAGGCGAAGTTTTAAATCCTGCCTACAGATCTATAATTTTATCCTTGCCAACCTCAAGTGGTAAAACTTTAATAGCTGAATATAAAATCCTTCAAGCTCTTAATGTTTTTAAACAAAGTGGTGGATGGGTTGCTTATGTTGTACCTACGAAAAGTTTAATTAATCAAATTTATGCAAGATTTAAGCAGGATTTGACCAGTATCGGTATTCAAGTTGAAAAGGCAAGCGGAGCAGTAGAAATTGATGGCTTTGAATATGGTCTAATCGATAATAACGGAGATAATACCAATTTTGATATTCTGGTAACCACTTATGAAAAGCTCGATTTATTGATCAGACAGGGTTTAGGGACGACAGACAAAAGACCTCTGGTACTCACCGTCGTTGATGAAGCACATAACATTGGAGATAAAAGCAGAGGATTACACCTTGAGATGCTCCTATCCACAATAAAAAACGATTGTAAAGAGGTAAATTTTCTCCTGTTAACCCCGGATATTCCAAATGCAGATGAAATAGCTGATTGGCTTGGAGGTGAAAGGGGATATACAGTTAACCTTGAATTAGATTGGTGGCAACCGAATGAAAGAGTAATTGGCGCATTAGGCGTGGATGGTAAACGAAAAAACTACTCGATTACTTTACAAACGTTAAATACCGTGAAAGGGTCATATACAATCTCAGAAAAGATACCGATTATTAATAATATTACTGAAAATAAAGAGAATTTTAATTCAAAAATAAAGATAGTACAACTTACTTCCAAACATGTGCTGGATACCGAAAATCCAATCATAATACTTGCTGCAGAAGTTAATGAAACATTCCAGATAGCTGATTATCTATATAATTCTCTTAGCGATATTATAACTGATGAAGAGATTAAATTACTGCAAAAATTCGTAAAAGCTGAATTAGGAGAAAATTTCCCATTGGTTAAATATCTTGATAAGGGAATTGCGATTCACTCATCTGCTATACCGGATGATATCAGACAACTTATAGAATTATTGATGGAAAAAGGAAAACTGAAAGTGTTGGTAGCAACAACAACAATTGCACAGGGAATAAATTTTCCTGCATCTGCTGTTATTATGGGTTCATATAATTATCCTTTTCAAGGTCCGATGCCTTCCCGCGACTTCTGGAATATTGCAGGAAGAGTCGGCAGAGTGGCGCAACAAGGCATGGGATGGATTGGAATTGCAAGTAAAAATGATAAAGATTTAAAAAATATCTCAGAATATGTTAAAAAAGCTTCAGAGGATTTATTATCTCAGTTGAATGATTTATTGCAAAAAGCTCAGAATCTTCCTGATGGAGATTTCGCAGAATGGTTGTATTTTGATGAACGATGGTCGGCTGTTTTACAATATATTTCTCACTTAAGAAAACAGGTTAATGACCTGGATCAGTTCATAACTCAATTAGAACAAAAATTGCAGGATACTCTGGGGTATCATCAAATCTCAGAGGAAAAAAAGCGATATCTTTTTAGAAAATTGAACGAATATGTTTCTACACTATCATTAGAGGATGCTGACAGAGCTGACTCAACTGGTTTTTCTACAATTACAGTCAAGCAAATGATTGGAAGGCTTTCTCAATACAAGTTTTCTTCAGATGACTGGGAAAAAGAACAGCTATTTTCTGAGAAGAATCGAACAATGAAGGAACTGGTAGGAATTATGCTGAACACCTATGAGATACGAAAATCTCTTGAAGATATCAAAATAGGAAATAAAGTATTAGACCAGAGTAGTATTTCACGACTAATTATTTACTGGGTAAATGGTGATACGATTTCTGATATTGCCAAAAAACTAATTTCATCAGGGGATACCAATGAAAATATTAAAATAATAAGTAAGGCACTATACAGGGTTATTACTACTTCAGCAAGCTGGGGTATTTCTGCATTGCAGAAAATGCCAACCAGCGGTATTGATTGGCATTACCTTTCTGAAAGCGAGAAAAAAAAGATTCTAAATATACCTGCATATATTTATTATGGGGTTAGTACAAATGAGGCTGTTCTTATGAGAAAAGCCAATGTCCCAAGAACTATTGCCACAAAATTGGGTGAAAAGTATAAAAAGGAATTTGGCGAAGATTTTCTTAATCATAATGCAGAAAATGTTCAAAAATGGCTGTCCTCAAAAACAGAAAGAGATATTCAGACTATTATTCCTGTAAATTCGCCATTAAATGCTAAGGAATATATAGAAATATGGAAAAGATTAAATTTCATGGAGTAAAAATAATGCGTACAATCAAAATATCTTATGGGAATATAGCTCTAATAAGGTTAAACATAAATGTACTAAATGAGCCCTTATTACCATTATGAACTCAACCTCCAACGACATACTACCGCAGGGCTACAAAATGACAGAACTCGGACCTTTGCCAGAAGAATGGGAAGTAGTGAGACTGGGAGATGTTTTTGAATTTAGTAGAAAACCGAACAATTTAAAAATCAATAAAGATGATTTAATTCCATTTATTCCAATGGAGATGATATCGGATACAAATCAATCTATTAAATCTTGGGAAGAAAAGAGATATTCTGAGATTACTAGTGGTTCATTTGTTTTTAAAAATGATATCATTATTGCAAAAATTACACCATCTTTTGAAAATGGAAAACAAGCAATATTAGATAAATTGCCATTAGATTATGGATATGCTACTACAGAAATATGGGCATTACATCCTAAAAATGAAAATGTAATTACCCAATATTTGTATTACTATTTAAAAGTTGATCCTATAAGAGTGAATTTGGCTGAAAAAATGGAAGGTTCAACTGGACGGCAAAGATTACCTAAACATGTCCTTGAGAATTTCGCTCTTCCACTCCCCCCACTCCCCGAGCAGCAAAAGATTGCCGCTGTGCTTTCTGCGGTGCAGGAGGCAAAGGAGAAAACCGAGGCGGTGATAGACGCCACAAAAGCCCTCAAAAAATCCATGATGAAACACCTGTTTACCTACGGACCCGTGCCGCCAGAGGAAACAGAAAACGTTCCGCTCAAGGAAACAGAAATCGGAAAAGTGCCAGAAGAATGGGAGGTGGTAAGACTGGGAGAGGTGGCAAGGGGAAAAATTACAGATGGTACACATAAAACGCCAAAATATATTGAAACTGGAATACCATTTATTACTATCACAAATTTAGTTAATGGTCAGATTGATTTTTCAAAATGTAAATTCATCTCAAAAGAAGAGCACAATTCTTTAATTAAACGATGTATGCCAGAAAAGGATGATGTCCTTTTAAGTAAAGTTGGGACACTGGGGCTATCTGCTAAAGTTAATGTAAATTATGATTTTAGCATTTTTGTTCAATTAGCGTTGATAAAGCCTAAAAAGGAAATCATAAATTCAGAATATTTAAAACATTTGCTTAGTTCAACTCAAATGCAAAATCAAATAAATACAAAATCGAGTCAATCAACCATGAAATATATTGGTGTAGAAAAAATTGCAAATTTAAATCTCCCTCTCCCTCCGCTTCCTACCCAGCAAAAAATTGCTTCCATTCTTTCTGCCATCGATGCTAAAATCGAAGCTGAGGAGAACAGGAAAAAAGCTCTCGATGATTTGTTCAAAAGTCTTTTGCATAATCTTATGACTGCAAAAATAAGGGTCAATCAAATGGAGGTCGTGGCATGAGCTCACTGGGTGGCGAAAGATATTCGGTTCAGAAGCCTGTCATTGACTACGTGCAGGAACAATCGGCAGAATATATTTCGCCCGACGGCACCAGGATTTTTCTACGGCTCGGCTGGGAATACATAAAGCCCGACGACGCCCTGAGACTGAGAGGCGGCAGTACCGGCATAGTGTTCAGGGAAATCTTCATCAACCAGATGCAACGTCTCAACCCCGACTTCATGGATAACCTGATGGCCGAAGATATTATCAGGAAACTTGGTAACATACTGCCGAACATCGAAGGCAACTTCACAGCATGGGAATACCTGAAGGGGATTAAGACAGTGTTCGTTCCAGGCGAGAAACGCGAGAGAAACATCAAATTTCTCGATACCGCAGATGTCAACAGAAACACCTTTCACGTCACCGACGAGTTTGTGTTTACCAGCGGCAACAAAACCATCCGGCCTGATATAGTCTTTCTTATCAACGGCCTGCCTGTTTTGTTCGTAGAGACGAAAGCCGCACATAAGATAGAGGGGGTAAGCGAGGCTCTGGAGCAGGTGAAGAGATATCACAGAGAAGGCCCCGAACTGATGGCCGTTATGCAGATATATACATTGACTCATATCCTGAAATATTACTACGGCGCAACATGGAACACATCGGAAAAACTTCTGTTCAACTGGAAGGAAGAATCAGCCGGCGACTTCGAAAATCTGGTAAAGACGTTTTTCGACAGGGAAAGGGTGATAAAACTGCTTGCTGACTTCATAATGTTCACCCGGCAGGACGATGAGCTCAGGAAGGTTGTTTTGCGGCCTCATCAGATGAGGGCAGTGAGTAAGATAACGGAGAGGGCGCAGGATACGAAAAAGAAAAGAGGCCTTGTATGGCATACACAGGGCTCAGGCAAAACCTATACCATGATTGTTGCCGCCCGGAAGATTATGGAAAATCCATTGTTCGAAAATCCAACGGTCATCATGCTCGTTGACAGAAACGAGCTCGAGAGCCAGCTCTTCGGAAATATAAAGTCTCTGGGCATAGAGGATGTGGAAGTCATCGGAAGCAAGGAGCATCTGCAAAACGTTCTTTCGGGCGACAGGCGGGGTTTGGTTGTCACCATGATACATAAGTTCGAAGGCATACCTGCAAACATCAACATCCGGAGTAATATTTTCGTTATGGTGGATGAGGCTCACAGAACCACCGGCGGGAAACTGGGCAATTACCTGATGGGAGCTCTGCCAAATGCCGCATACATTGGCTTCACCGGCACTCCGATAGATAAGACACAATACGGTAAAGGAACATTCATCACCTTCGGCAGGGACGATCCGCCCCATGGCTACCTTGACAAATACAGCATCTCAGAATCAATAGAGGATGGTACTACAGTGCCTCTGTACTACACGCTTGCTCCGAATAACCTGCAGGTGGAGAAAGAGCTGCTCGAAAAGGAGTTCCTTGATGTTGCAGAGGCTCAGGGAATTAGCGACGTGGAAGCGCTCAATAAAGTGTTGGAGAAAGCCGTTACCCTCCGGAATATGCTGAAGAACAGGGAGCGGGTCGAAAAGGTTATCTCATACATTGTTGACCATTACAGGAACAACATCGAGCCGATGGGATACAAAGCTTTCCTGGTTGCAGTTGACAGGGAAGCCTGCGCCATCTACAAGGAAGAGCTCGATAAATATTTGCCGCCCGATTATTCGAAGGTTGTTTACAGTCCGTTTTACAACGACCCGCCAGAGCTTGCACGGTACCATCTTTCTGAAGCGGATGAGAAAAGAATAAGGAAAGCTTTCAAGAAACCTGATGAGCTCCCGAAGATATTGATAGTTACAGAGAAGCTCCTTACCGGTTTCGATGCGCCCATACTCTACTGTATGTACCTCGACAAACCAATGAGGGATCATGTGCTTTTGCAGGCTATCGCCAGAGTGAACAGACCCTATGAAGATGATAAGGGAAGAAGCAAGTCGTCGGGTTTTGTTCTTGACTTCGTCGGCATCTTCGACAATCTCGAAAAGGCGCTGGCTTTCGATTCTCACGACATCGAAGGGATAGTCCGCGATGTGAAAGTGTTGAAGGAAAGATTCGAAAGAGAGATGATAACGGCAAAAGAGGAATATCTTGTAATCATCGAGGGGAAGGAGCGCGATAAGGCCGTTGAGGAGGTGCTGGAGCGCTTCAGGGACGAACAGGAAAGGCAGGAATTTTACAACTGGTTCAAAAAACTATCAGACATCTATGAGATTATCTCACCGGATAATTTCCTGAGGCCATACATAGATGATTACGAAACAGTTTCGAGGATGTATAAAATCCTGAAAGAAAATTATGACAGGGGAACCATTATTGACAGGGAACTGACCGGGAAGACTGCGATGCTTGTAAGGGAATATACGAGGAGCGATGTTATCGGACCGACTCTGGATGTTTATGAGATAGATGAGAATACCTTGAGAAGGATAGAAGAAAGCAAAGCATCTGACACCGAAAAAATATTCAATCTGATAAAAAGCATCGAAAGAACTGCCGGAACGCGAAGCAGTGAGTCGCCCTATCTGATTTCCATTGCTGAGAGAGCAGAACTGCTTGTGGAGCTATACGAGAACAGGCAGAAGAACACGGTAGAGACATTAGAGGAGCTGAAAAAGATAATAGAGGAAATCAATTCCGCTCAGACTGAACAGATTGAAAAAGAGATGCCTGCCGAGGTTTTCACTATATACTGGATGTTGAAGGAAAGAGGATTAAAAGATGCCGAGGCTATGGCAAATCAGATGCGGGAGGTGATACGGAAGTATCCGCACTGGCAAAGAAGTGAGAAATATGAGAGGGAGTTCAGGAACAAGCTCTATCAGGTTATTTATAGTTCGGGCATAGATGAGGTTGACAAAGTTACGGAAATTGCTCAGCACATAATGAAGATACTGAAAGGCGTTATTGCGGTATGACAACACCCGAAAAATTCAAGGAAGATGTTCTGACTCTGGCCAGGGAAGTAGGTGTTGAGCCGGTGGGAATACATATTCAGGCGATGAAGAGGAAGTGGGCCAGTTGTTCGGGTAAGGGCAGGCTGACATTCGATAAAAAATTGCTCGACGAACCTGAAGAGTTGAGGTTTAAGGTCATTCTGCATGAGCTGCTTCATTTGAAATATCCGAATCATGGCAAGATGTTCCGGTCGTTACTGGATACTTATCTGGAAAAATATCGTGCTGCTCATCTTTAAGATTTTATTTAACCACAGAATTCACGGATTTGCACGGAGAAAATCCGTGTTATTCAGTGTTTTCAGTGGTGAAAGGTTCTTGTTTCGTTATTTCACAGGCCAGTTAGCCGACTGTTTGCCGGAAATCTCAGTTATACCGATTTTCAAAATCGTAAGCGAATCAATTTTCCGGCTATCGTATTCCATGTTAGTATTACTATCCGCTCCGTAGTGTTTCATTATTATGTCCATTGCATCTCTCTTTTGCTCATTGTCGGTAATAATCTCAACCTCACCGTATCCTACCAGCGAACGATATATCGTACCCCAGTCGCATGCGTTTTCAGCCCTTTCTATTCTTGCTGTATGTTCGATCTCTATACACACAACATTATTTTTCTTCAAAAGATCTAACTTTTTTCCCTTATTGGCACAATGAATGTATATGTGATTATTCTTATAACCATAATTGAAGGGTAAGATATATGCCCTGTCATTGTCAATAAATCCAAGCCGGCAAATTTCGGAGTGTAATAATATATCCTCAACAACTTTCGGGTCGAAAATTTTTTGATTGATGCGTCTCATATAAATTTTATATTCGACAGTTCTGACGGATTAACTTATTTTCTGATGAACGGTATGTTATGTGTTTCGGCAAAATCAAACAGGTATTTAACGACAGCAGATTTCTGTGAAGATTCAAGATAATTAAGGGCAAGTTTAATGGTTTTATCTGACACTCTATTAATATTCAAATAATTACGATCCAAAGTAAAATTAACTATCGAGTCTTTTGGAACTATCTTTTTGCGAAGATTACTGCTCCATTTGATTTCAAGATCCGAGTCATTGATTTTGAGATAGGCTTTACTTGTGCCGAAATTGTTCGTAATGTATGCCAGACCTGTTATAGGAAATCCGATTACAATTATATATCCTGCGATATCCAGCTCACCCTTCGAGGCAATCAGGTAAATAAAAGCTACCAGAAAAAATAATATTCCGATAAATTTCTGGATGGTTTTCCAGGATTTATTGTCAAGATAAAGTGTTTCCATAGGTTATAGTATTAATAAGTTATTTCCTTTGCTTATTACAGTTCTATTCTATTATTAAAGTTCTGTTTTTCGGATACCGGACGGAGTATTTCAATTCAATATCTTTTTTCTCAGTTGGTTTTAGTTGGAAATCCCATTTTATTATTCCTGTTTCGGGGTTGAGTTTCCCATTCGATATGTTGACCGGAATTACCTCGATCTCTTCGAGGGTGGAAACAGGTATCTGGTCAAAAAGAAAAACATTTATGTTTTGTTGCTTATTGTTTTTAACTGTTATTAACCACGACTTTGTTTCTTCTTTTTTATTTCCGAGGAATTGTCTTGTAGTGAATTGCTTTTGAATGTCGCGTTTAACTGTAACCCCTTTGTCTTTTCCAAGTGAAATTGTCAGAGTATCGGTCATAAACCTCACATCAAGCAATGTTTTTCCGGTATAAGTGTCTTCGAAGAAAACATTGGCTTCACCTTCCAGAAGGTTATATTGCTCCCAGTCTGCAATTTGTGCAATGAGGTATGCATTCTTGTCAATTTTTGGAGTGCAGTAATATTGATAGCTTGCAGGAAGGGAATAATTATCAATATCTATTGTCAGATTTTTTCCATCCGATGGAATTGTGTATGGAGTCTTTATATCGAATTCCACACTTGTTTGATTTGCAACTTGTTCGGTTTCGACAATCATACTTTTTTGTTGAGCTGGTTCGGGAGTTTTGGTTGTTTTGCTTTTCGAGAGATTAACGCCGGCCAATCTTCCCTGTAAAGACTTTTCCTCGACGCCGTATCCTCTCACAACAACTTCATCTAATGCCATTACATCCTCTTCGAGCATGAAATCCATCTGCGAGCTGGTAACAGGAGCTTCCTGCTGTTTGTATCCGATGAAAGAAACCAACAGCACTCCGCCGTTCTGAGGGATGGAAAGCGAATATGCACCGTTTACATCTGAAACTGTACCGATAGAAGTTCCTTTTATCATTATAGTTGCACCGACGATTGGTTCTTTAGTCTTAATGTCGTAAATGTGTCCGGAAACCTGTGAAATGTTATTGTAATATGAAGGAGGGCGTGTGTTATAGTTTAGAAAATATGGCTGAAGCTCCCTGTAAGTATTTGAAGTATTCGGGTCGGATGAAGACAATTTCAATTTAATGTTTTTCCAGTTTTCGTTTGTGTTCTGATGCACGTTTGCCTTATAGATTAATTCTGCAGGGAGATCAATATTCTTTACTCTGATATCGTAAGATGGAGTCCAGCCTGCATTTGAAACGAAATATCTTAATTCGAAGGTTGCTTTTGCGGATAATTTAGAGTCAACATTTACAATTATTTCTCCGGAAGGGAATTCTTTTTTATTTGTTAGAACAGCCAGTTGATTTTCAGTTTTTTCGAGCTCTTTTGCTAATTGCCCGATATTGTTCTGACGGTCTATCTGCTTAAGTTTAATTGCGGTTATTTTTTCGATGAAATAGGCATCGGCTTCTTTAAGAGATGTCAAACTTGTACCTGTATTTGCTCCTCCTATTGAGCTGTTAGCTTTTAGAAAAGCCATTTCCTCGTTTAAAACATCGAGATAGGCATTTTCGATTTTTATTTTCTTTTCAATTTCCTCTTTGGTTTTCAAGAGGTCCTCGTATTCCTTCGATCTGGTTTGCTGAGTCAGGAAATTCTGTTGAAAATTAACCGAGAGCACTGTGAATTCGCCTTTTGCATTGATACTTACACTCTTTGAATCAATGAATGGGGACAGGTCAACAAATTTGAGGGATGTTCTGCCTGCGGGAAGATCAACGGCTTTTGATCTTGTAACCTGGGCTCCGCTAAGGTAAACCGTTACATCGCTAATCTCCGATTGTATTTTGATTTCTTGCGGAGTTTGGCCAGACAGGATAAGATTAAGGCCACAAAACAGAACTGCAATTGAAACTGATTTTTTCATATTTGATGATATTGTATATTATCATATATTTTCGAAAATCCGGCATTGTGCGAGTGTTCCTCTGCCTGTCGTCCGGGGCAAGGTTCTTATTTGCACCGGACAGTAAAGCTAAATAATTTTCATCAATCATAATGATATCGGCAACTATAAATAAGCAGGTCATTCCCGTTTATCTGGTACACCAGCCTATGTTCATGGTCAATATGCCGTGACCATAACCCTGCGAGATCATATTTCAATGGTTCAGGTTTACCCAAACCAGTATAAGGAGTTGATTGAATATCTTTTATTAAAACGTTTATTTTCTTAAGTATCTTTTTATTCTCTGTTTGCCATGAAAGGTAGTCTTCCCATGAGTTTTTTGAAAAGATTATTCTTTTCATTCTTCTATGAGATTGCCCTGAACCGTATTACCTGCATGCATTTGGTCAATTGATTCGTAGAGTCTTTGGGCGTTTTTCTTTGAACTTAAAAGATGGAGAGTTTCCATTATCGAATTGTACTCCTCGAGAGAAATAAGAACTGCTCCTTTACCTGAGCCACGTTTAATTATCAGTGTTTCATTGTTATATTCCACATTGTCGAGGTAATCTTTAAGCTCTTTTCTGAATTCCGAATAATTTGCTGCAATCATAATAATAAATAATTGTTATTAATTAAGTACAAAATTACGTACTTAAATACAAAATTCCAAATTTTTAAAAAAGTCTAATGTGTATTAACCCCCTTTAAACTGGACTAATTTCCAAAGGTTTTTGAACTAATGATTCAAATATATTATTTTTGTTTACCACAAACAAATCTTCAGGTGAGGAGCCAATTCCAAAGTCAGGATGAGGCT
>Ga0208197_1003547_pt1 | contig 12254 bp, 7 predicted proteins | sample AD_JPNNA4_MetaG_FD_184444 | JGI IMG/M metagenome (GOLD analysis project Ga0208197, IMG submission 184444) | Active sludge microbial communities of municipal wastewater-treating anaerobic digesters from Japan - AD_JPNNA4_MetaG (SPAdes) (version 2) | ecosystem: Engineered > Bioreactor > Anaerobic >...
TGTCATGGACGGGATTGAACTTCTGGAAAAAGTAAAAAACGATATCCGCACCAGCCATATTCCCGTTGTAATGCTGACGGCAAAAGCCGACATTGACTCGCGCCTTACCGGATTGGAGAGGGGAGCTGACGCATACCTGGCAAAACCCGTTGATGAACGGGAGCTGCATATTCAGTTGAAAAACCTTGTGGACCTGCGAAAGAAGCTTTATGAACGGTATTCATCCCTTGGGAATATTCCGGAAACGACTGATATATTCCTGAAAAAGGAGGATGAGTTCATTTTAAAGGTAAGGAATATCCTTGAATCCAACCTGGGAGACGATGAATTCGGTATTAACAGGCTCTGCGACGAAATGGCAGTGAGTCGTGCCCAGCTTTACAGAAAATTCAAGTCGTTAAGCAACAGGACTATAGGCAGCTATTTAAAATCGCTGAGGCTGAACAAGGCAAGGGAACTGCTTTTGTCCACAGATATGAATGTATCTGAAGTCACATATATTGTAGGGTTTAAAAACCTGTCACACTTCAGCCGCGAGTTCAGTCATGAATTCGGCATACCTCCCAGTGAAATCCGGAACCAGTAAGCTGATACATCCCTTCCGGCCAGGAAACTACCCTTTATACACATCTTATAATTCACTACTGTAATAGGCTGGAGATTACCTTCGGTGAGCTTTCCCGACAAGTCGGGATGGGTTCCTCATCCTCCTGTCGTCGGATCTCCTCCTTTCGGCAGAGAATAAAAGAAAGATGTGTATAAAGGGTAGGCCCTGAAAAGGACATAACTGAAATTTTCAGCAAAGTTAAGGAGATTCTCAGCAAGACTTTTGAGATACTCAGCAAAGCCATTGAGATTTTCAGCAAGCCTTCGGAGATTTTCAGCAAAGCTTTATTCAAACCGCTGGTTTAAATTTATATATAAATTTCTTTCTGACACTTCATATTTAAAATATTCAGATAGTGTCTAACTAAATCAAAAAGCAATGAAAAATTTAAGGTTCTTTTATTTGTTTTTGCTGATCCTGATTTGTTCCTCATGCGCAAAAGATCAGTGGTTTGATGCTCCTCCCAAAGGTCCGGGCAATAATAACAGCCCCTACAATCTGATTTGTCCGCAAATCAAAATCGCAGTGATATCTGATATTCATTACACTCATCCTGACCTCTTACCTGATAATATCGAGGATAGTCCGTCACTGATGGAGTATCTCTATAAGGACCGCAAAATACTGGAACTGAGTGATCCTATTTTCAGGAATGTTGTTTCAGAACTGATACGCGAAAAGCCTGATATACTGCTGATACCGGGTGATCTGGCGAAGGACGGTGAGATGATGAATCACCATGTCGTGCAGGGCCTCCTGCAGGATCTTGAGAATGCCGGGATCAGAGTGTTTGTTGTTCCGGGCAATAATGATATAATAAATCCGGATGCTTTCTCATTTGAGACTGAGCCCCCCACGGCTGTTGACAATATTACTGCAGACCAGTTCGCTGAAATATACGGAGATTTCGGTTATAACGACGAGTCCCTCCTCTACAGGGATCCAAATTCGCTGAGTTATATCTGTCAGCCTCATAGTAACCTTTGGATTCTGGGGATTGACAATATCAAATACACTTTTACAACAGAAGGTTTAAAAGTCAGCGGTGCCATAAAGCCGGAAACAATGGCCTGGATACAGGAAAAGATGGTCGAGGCAAACGAAAAAGGTATCAAAGTTATGGCGATGATGCATTACGGGATACTTGAGCACTATAACGGTCAGAAAGGGATTGAACCACTTATTTCAGGCCAGAGGGCTATCGCAGAGGCTCTTATGGATGCGGGGATAAAACTGATCTTCACTGGACACTATCATGCAAATGACATTGTTTCATATGAATATAACGGTAAACCCCTTTATGATATACAGACAGGTTCCCTGGTTACGCCGCCATACTCTTACAGGATAATGAGACTCGACGATAATTTTATCAATATCGACTCCAGGCGGGTAACAGACATTGACGAGCAACTGCCTGGAGGGGTAAGCTTCCAGGAATATTCCGATACTGAAATCACGGCAAGAATCAATGGTTTCTTTATTTACTATCTGCCGAGAATGTTCGGGCTATCTGAGGCAGCTGCAACTTATTTTGCACCTTATGGCACAAGTGGCTATAAGGCCTATTTTGCAGGCGATGAGCAAATTCCGGATGAAGAAAGCGTTAAGCTTGATGCGCTGCCAACTGCTTTCGCTCCACTGGTGAATATTGTGAGGAGTCTATGGACAGACCTGCCACCTAAGGATAATAAGATACACATCAAGTTTAAATAAGAAATTGCATCTAAGAAGTACAAAAAGAGGTCGGAGATGACCTCTTTTTTCATTACAGGTACTTGAATGGGTTGATAAAGAGTCATTTATTATTGAAATAGAAAGATCATTCCCGTGATACTACGATAGTTTCACTTGCCCTTGATTTCTATTGTAAAAATATAAATTTTGCATTTACCCTGATTATGGTTTAAATTTGATAATAAACAAAAGAGCGCCCTGATGTCAAGCATAATCGAAGGATATAATTATGACATCTTTATAAGCTACCGCCAGAAAGACAACAAATATGACGGCTGGGTAACCGAATTTGTTGACAACCTGAAGAAGGAGCTGGAGTCAACCTTCAAGGAAGAGATCAGCGTTTATTTCGATATAAATCCTCACGACGGGCTCCTTGAGACACATGATGTGGATGCATCATTAAAAGAAAAACTGAATTGTCTGGTCTTTATCCCGATAATTTCCCGGACATATTGCGATCCGAAATCCTTTGCATGGGAACATGAATTTAAAGCATTTGTTGAAGAGGCATCAAAGGATCAATTTGGATTGAAAGTAAAACTGCCTAATGGAAATGTAGCAAGCAGAGTGCTTCCGGTCCGCATACATGATCTCGACATTGATGATATTAAAGAGTGTGAATCTGTACTGGGGAGTATGCTGCGTGGGGTCGAATTCATTTATAAAGAGCCTGGAGTAAATAAACCACTGGTCGCCGATGATGATGAAAAGAAGAATTTAAACAATACAAAGTACAGAATACAGGTAAACAAGGTAGCAAATGCAATTAAAGAGATTTTATCGGGATTGAAAACAGAACCGGTATCAGTCGTGAATGAAAAGGTTCAGCCCGCAGTACCGTTTAAAGCAGTCCTGGAAAACGAAAGAAAAAAAGAAGCTGATACACGCGTTAGATCAATAAAACGCAAATGGATATCTGCAGGTGTTGCCGGTGCAATGTTAATTACAGTTGCAATTCTTATCTATCCGAAAATATTCAGTAGTGATGCAATTGAAAAACTTAGAGCATCAGGCGAAAGAATCTCAGTAACTGTAATGCCATTCCGGAACATGACCAATGATACTGTCTGGAATATCTGGCAGGAAGGCATACAGGATATCTTGATCACATATCTTTCCAACTATACCGAAGAGCTGAAAGTACCGCAAGCAGAATCAGTCAATGATCTTGTTAATGTTGAAAAACTGGCTAATTACACTTCCATCACACCATCGCTTGCCGGTAAAATCTCACAGAAGCTCGATGCCGATATTTTAATCTACGGGAGTATAAAGCAGGCCGGCCCAAGAATCAGGCTTGATGCGCAGTTAATAAACTCAAGGACCCTGGAAACTCTCAAAGCTTTCGAATTAGACGGGACTGCAAAAGAAGAGTTGATCTTTCAAATCACAGACTCTCTTAAACTGATGGTGAAGAACTTTCTTATTGTTTCCAAACTTACGGAAGAAATACCTTTAGGTCTAAGGTTTTCGGGGACAACCTCAGATTCTCCGGAAGCAATCAGGTATTACTTCTACGGGAACAAAGCCTTCATCAGCAGAGATTATCCTGCTGCACGGAAATGGTATATGAAAGCATTGGCAATTGACTCCAATTTAGTTACAGCAGCTATCTATATTGCTGTGTCATATTCAAACCAGTATTTATACGATGAGGGCAGGAAATGGTGTATGCGCGTTTACGATAAAAGAGAACTTCTGCCATTGAGTCAGAAACTTCTGGCCGATTGGTTATATGCTTCATATTTTGAAACCCCTTATGAAGAGATAAAATACCTGAAACAAATCCTGGAACTGGATGATCAAAGGTCTCTCCCATATTATATCATTGGCATCAAATACAATGAATTGCATCGGTATGATAAGGCAATACCGGAATTTAAAAAAGCCCTGGATCTGTATAAAAAATGGGGGCTAAAACCAGTCTGGGCATATTATTACAGTGAGTTTGGAGCTGCTTATCATAATACAGAGCAATATAAAAAAGAGAAGAAACTGTACATGGAAGCGGAACAGGATTTTCCTGATAACGACTTGATAGTCCGCAGGCAGGCTATCCTGTTGCTTGCTGAAGGAAAGGACAAGGAGGCAAAGAAGTACCTTGATAAATATATTTCAATCCGTAAAGAAAATTCTGTATCTGAGTCAACAATAACCGATGGCGTGGGATATATTTATGCGGCTGCAGGTATCCTTAACAAAGCTGAAGAATATGTCAGACAAGCACTTTCATTGGAACCTGAAAATCCGGAGTTTATAAACAGTTTTGCCTGGTTACTTATTGATAAAGATATAAATATCAGCGAGGGTCTTGAACTGGCTGACAAGGCATTGATAATTAGTCCTAATGATTATCTTATAATTGACACTAAAGGCTGGGGATTATATAAACAAGGGAAATATAAAGAAGCTTTGGATATGCTTCAGCAAGCCTGGAACCTGAAACCTGTTTATGACCACGAGGTCTACCTCCACCTTGAGGCAGCAAAAAAGGCTGTCGCTGGGGAAAAGGAATAGCTAATCCAAAAACCGATCTGAATATTTCAAATTATTTGCATACAGAATCTGCAGGGTCCTTTAATTGCCGTTGGCTGAAGCCAACGGCAAAGAGGATATAGAATTTGAAAAGGACTTTAGCCCAATTTCTTTTGGAGTGGGAGGATTATTACATGATCCTCTGGGGGTAACAGCCCAAAGAAAAAACCCAGTCAGCCTCCTGCGTCGGCTGTCGGGGTTTTTTATTTCTTCACTTCGCATTCAAACTGCGTTTGATGCTCAGCTCGAAATAAAAAACCCCGCCGTTAACGCGACAGGGTTTTTTCTTTGTAGACAAGAGGTTTGAAATATCGAACCGAAATTTGATTAGGGACATAATGGCGATCGTCAATCTTGATAGTATAATAGCGGAAAGATAGTAGGATAATACGTTTTCAAAGGCTGTATTATCTGAACAAGCTTTTCCATCGAGCAAAAAGTCTTGCATTTCTTATATATTCCGATTATCTTAGTATGTGAAAATATTGATTGCTAAGTATCTTTGTTCTTTTAGTGAGTCTGAATATTCTTCCACCTTGGGCGAGATTAGTAGAAATATTAGTTTCGATAGTTAACGCCATAAAAAGCGTCGGTAAATTATTAACAAACCTTAAAAAAAATGTGAAAAATATGAAGACAAGAATTTTAAAAATGATTTCTAAAACTAAGCTGGTGTGGAACGTGGGTGGACTAAAACAGACACACTGGATTGGACAAAGAGAACCCTAATGAGGAGCATACGTTCCACCCGCCAAAAGTAATTATGCTTCATATTTTCAAGCCGAGTTATCTCGGCTTTTTATTTTAGGAAGGCGAGAAGTCAAACATCATATTGAAATTATCATCTTAGTAGTCCTATTTTAAAAGGTCTCACTAAGCAACCTAAACATATCCATCATATTTACATACCTTACTCCAAGAGCATCACAGGCATCAGGTATTTTTACCTTATTCCTACGAAAAGGTTCACTTACTTCCTGTGTCACTATAATATTGTTTGATGGATCATCAAGGGCGTAAGCTACAATAAATGCATCTGCCTCCTCTGCTGACAAGAATTCATTAATTGCATTAGGAAGATAGTGTGTACTTCTTGATACAACCCATGAGGTGACTAGCCTATAGCTTTCAATACTCGATGCAGTATCATGAAAAAAGTCATCGGGAAGGTTAGCTTCACACCATTCAGAAAGGAGGTCGTGATTATCAAAAATTTCATCCTTTACCTTATCTATACTCATTATGAACCCTGAATCCGCTAACTGCTTTACCTTATTCCAAAAGCTGTATGCAACGTCTAGGGGATAACTTACTCTATGAGCTTGAATAAAGAAGTTGCTATCCACGATGAAGACACTCATGGCAGCTATTAAAAATGTTCAGTAAAAAACTTCTGAAATGTATCTCCTTTCAAGCTGGTTAGCTTACAGGCATCACGATACAGCAATTTACCCGATTTGACAGCATTATTTACATGGGTTGCAAATACAATGCTGAGTCTCTTCTTTGTTGTGGCATAGAAATCACCGCCAGGTTTCTGATTTTCTTTTTTAGAAAAATCTCTTCTGATATAATCCTCGTAGAACTCAAAAAATTCTTTCCTGGAAATCTTACCTGTATCCAGAGCTCTTCGTGCAATAACAATCTCACTTACTTTAAAGAACCTGGAAGCATATCTGATTGTTGGATTTTTGCTCCAAACGGAATTGAAAGTTCTTTCGGGCACTAGGAATTCTGCTGCTACTTTGTCGCAAATAATTTCAATGGGTTCATTTGCAGGCTGAAGCCTGCGAAAATCAAATCCAGCACTGTGTCCAGTCCATATATGTGCAAGCTCGTGGATAATCGTAAAAAGCTGTGCCGATTTGCTGTCAGCATTATTTACGAACAGAAGTGGGACAATGTGATCAACCAATACAAATCCCCTGCATTCATCGACAGGTATTTTTCTGTACACATTATTCTCAACTACTCCATTAAAAGCAATTATTATTCCTTCGTTTTCAATTTTGTGAGTGATAAAATCAAGTGTTTCCTGCCATGTTCTAAATTCGCTTGCCCAATTCTCATTCAGTTCCAAGGTCCTTCGAATGTCTGCCACAATATCTGCAACATTAAGATGGTTTTCGAACCTGCCTACGTATGGTAAAGGTTTATAAGATAAATCCCTTAGATAATCTTTCAGCCAATCCTGCCTTTGCTGCATAGTCAGGACTGTGTCATATATGTTAATGTTGACAGTGGTTGTTTTTGTACCTTCAGTTCTGTAAAAGGGAATTGGTAATTTCTCTTTTGGTGGAGCAGGTAAAAAAAGATATCCGAAAGGAATATATACTTTTTTGGAAAAATCTTCTAACTGCTTGACTGTTGGGTTCTTTTCCCCTTCAATCCATTTTTGAACATTAGGGAGCTTATCAGTAAACTCATGCAAGTCAAATCCTGCACGGGCAATAGCCCATGTAAGAATATCAGCATTAACGTTTATTTCAGTCCTCACATTACAAATTTAGCATTTTATACCTTAAAATATCTCATAAAAGGAAGAAAGCATTAATGCTGTCATTATGACAGGATTGAGGATAAAATGGTTGTGAAGTAAAAGTTTTTAAGTTTTATGTCTACCTTTATTGAACAGTTATTCTTAGTATAATGAGCTTTCAGAAGATACTCGATAAGTACCGTAAAATTTCCTTTACTGAAAAAGACAAAGGCACCCGTTTCGAAAGGTTAATGCAAGCCTACCTTAAAACGGATCCGAAATATGCGTTTAAGTTTAAGCATGTATGGCTCTGGGAAGAATTCCCTGCAAAAAATGACCTCGGCGGCAGTGACACAGGAATAGACCTTGTTGCTTTGACACATGAAGGCGACTATTGGGCTATTCAATGTAAATGTTATCAAGAGTCCACTGTAATTGACAAACCTGCCGTGGATTCCTTCCTTGCTACCTCAAGCCGTAAATTTAAGGATGAGCAACTCAGGACAGTCGGATTTTCAGTCAGGTTATGGATTTCCACAACCAATAAATGGGGCCCGAACGCCACTGGTGCCATAAAGAACCAAAATCCGCCCGTAACAAGAATAAACCTTTATGAACTGCAGGAAGCCCCAGTCGATTGGGCTAAGCTTGAGAGTGGAATTCATGGCGAGAAATCAAGAATTACAGACCGTCAGATAAGGCCACATCAACGGGAAGCTTTAGAAAAAGCTCACGAATACTTTAAAACAAATGACCGAGGGAAATTAATAATGGCCTGCGGAACGGGAAAAACCTTTAATGTTCTTCGGATTGCAGAAAATGAGACAAATGGTAAAGGCACCATATTATACCTTGTACCTTCAATTTCACTTTTAGGTCAGATTTTACGTGAATGGACAACTTATGCCCAGGAACCCATAAACTCAATCTGCATCTGTTCCGATCCAGAAGTTTCTCTAAGTAAATCCAAGAATGAGGACTTAGATAGCTTTAGTGTGGTTGATTTAGCATTACCTGCTTCCACGGATGTGCATGATATAATACGTCAGTTTCGGTACTATAAGCGGAACGGGAGTAAAGGGATGACCGTGGTATTTTCGACATACCAATCAATTGAGGTAATATCTTCAACACAAAAGAAACTTCGTAAAGAACTACCTGAAATTGATGAATTCGACCTGATTATCTGTGATGAAGCCCATCGGACCACAGGGGTAACTCTAAAAGGAGATGATGAGTCAGCATTTGTCAAAGTGCATGACAATGATTTCATCAAAGCAAAGAAAAGGTTGTATATGACAGCCACCCCACGTCTTTACAGCGACGATATCAAAAGTAAAGCGGCACAGGCTGATGCAGTTCTGTGTTCTATGGATGATCTGGACATGTATGGCGACGAGATTTACAGGATTGGCTTTGGGGAAGCTGTTGAAAAGGATCTGCTAACCGACTATAAGGTTCTTATCCTTACCCTTAGTGATAAGGACGTACCTCCCGCTGTTCAGAAAATGATTGCAGACAAAGAAAGTGAGATTAATACCGATGATGCAAGTAAATTGATAGGATGTATCAACGCGCTTTCAAAACAAATCCTTGGTGATGAAGGAATAATTAAGGATAGCGACCCTGAACCCATGAAAAGGGCTGTAGGTTTTTGTCAGAGTATTGCGGTATCAAAAAAGATAACAGCCACGTTCAACACAGCCACGTCAGCTTATATTAACTCTCTTCCTGAAGAAAAGAAATCCAGTATGGTTGTACTGGAATCAAAACACATTGATGGAACCATGTCTGCCCCACAGCGGGATGAACTCTTATCTTGGCTGAAAGGAGATGTAAATGAAAATGAATGTCGTATCCTGACAAACGTTAAATGTCTGAGTGAGGGAGTGGATGTTCCTTCTCTTGATGCAGTTTTATTCCTGTCAGCCCGTAATAGCCAGGTTGATGTGGTACAATCTGTCGGCAGGGTGATGAGAAAAGCCCCAGGGAAGAAATACGGGTATATTATTATTCCCGTGGTTGTTCCAACTAATGTAGATGCAGCCCAGGCTTTGGATGATAATGAACGATACAAGGTCGTCTGGACAGTATTGAATGCTCTACGAGCCCATGATGACAGGTTTAACGCAACAGTAAATAAAATTGAACTTAATAAACGCAAGCCTGATAATATTCTTGTTGGCCGCCCTGAGTATTCATTTAATGATGATGGTTCTCCGATTGGCTGGCAGGAGGATGGTGCTTTGTATGAAACATCAAAAGATATCAGCCGTCAATTAGCCCTTCAATTTGAGCAGCTTCAGAGTGTTGTTTTTGCAAGGATGGTTCTCAAGGTCGGAGATAAAAGATATTGGGAGCAGTGGGCTAAGAACGTCGCCGAAATTGCAGAACGGCAGGTAGAAAGGATAAACAGACTGATAAAAGACGAAGGGAAACATCAAAAAGCTTTTGAAAAGTTTTTGGCGGGTCTCAGAAAGAACATAAATCCGAGTATTTCACCTCAGGAAGCTATTGAAATGCTGAGCCAGCACGTGATTACCAAGCCTGTTTTTGAAGCTCTCTTCGATGGATACTCGTTTGTAAAGCAAAACTCAATTTCGTTGTCAATGCAGCGTATGCTCGATCTTTTGGAAGAGCAGGCGATTGAAAAAGATACTGAAACACTTAACAAGTTTTATGAGTCCGTTAAAATGCGGGCTGCTGGTATTGATAATGCAGAAGGGAAACAAAGGATAATTATTGAACTATATGATAAGTTCTTTAAATCTGCGTTCCCAAAGATGGTAGAGAGACTTGGAATTGTATATACTCCTGTTGAGTTGGTAGATTTTATCATTCATTCTGTTGATGAGGTATTGAAGAAAGAATTCGACCGCAATCTGAGCGATGAAAACATACATATACTCGACCCCTATACAGGTACGGGGACATTTATAACCAGGCTGCTTCAAAGTGGACTGATTGAAGGGGAAGACCTCAGGAGAAAGTACGAGAAGGAACTTCATGCGAACGAAATTGTCCTGTTGGCTTATTATATTGCTGCAGTAAATATCGAGAATGCTTTCCATGATGTCATGAGGATGGAAGACTTCCTTCCATTTGATGGAATATGTTTAACCGATACATTTCAATTGGGGGAAACTGAGGACGGCGATAAACTCTTCTCTGAAATGTTCCCGCAAAACTCGAAACGTGTTCAACGACAGAAAAAAGCACCTCTGAAGATTATAATTGGAAATCCTCCCTACAGTATCGGGCAGAAATCAGCCAATGATAATGCACAAAATCAATCATATCCGAAATTGGATGCCAAAATTGCAGCAACATACGCCAAAGAATCATCTGCTGGCCTTAATAAATCTTTATATGACCCGTATATAAAAGCTTTTCGTTGGGGAACTGACAGGTTGGATAAGACGGGAGGAATTATATGTTATGTATCAAATGCGGGATGGTTAGATGGAAATAGTACCGACGGTTTCCGTAAATCCCTAGAAAGGGAATTCAGTTCAATATATATTTTAAATCTGAGGGGTAATGCAAGAACACAAGGCGAGTTGCGACAGAAGGAGGCAGGGAACGTTTTTGGATCTGGATCACGCACTCCTATTTCCATCACCCTCTTAGTAAAAAATCCAAGTTTAAAAACAGAACGGGCCATTATCCATTACCACGAGGTTGATGATTATTTAAGCAGAGAAGAAAAATTGGCCTTAGTGAAAAATTTCAGGTCAGTAAGTAATCCTCAAATGAAATGGAGGACACTTAATCCTAATGAACACGGCGACTGGCTGAACCAGAGAAATGATTTATTTGACACATTCGTCCCAATTGCTCCTGAGAAAAAGTTTGATGTAAAAAGTCCATCCTATTTTGTTACCTACGTAATTGGGGTTGCCACTAATAGAGACGCTTGGGTATACAACTTCTCAAGAAAAGAAATTGAGAAAAATATGAAGCGTATCATCGAATTCTATAATGAACAGCAAAAGGGGTTTAAAGAAGCAAAAATTAAAAGCCACAAAACTACTGTTGCTGATTTCATTGACACAGATGCAAAGAATATAAGCTGGACGGTTAACCTGAAAAAGGATCTAGAAAAAGGCATTGAACATGATTTTAATAAAGATGAGATTGTTAAAGGATTGTATCGCCCATTCACTAAGCAAAATCTATATTTTGACAAACCATTTATTGAACGCCCTGGCTTGAGTCCAAAAGTTTTTCCAACTCCAAAATGTTCTAACCTTGTAATTACCACCTCAGGTATTGGGGCTAGCAAGGAATTTTCAGTCTTAATTACTGATTGTATCCCTGATTTGCAGGTTCAATTCAATGGACAGTATTTTCCTCTGTATTATTATGAAGAAAGGAAAAAGGATAGCCCTACTCTTTTTGAAGCCTCTAGAGGAACCGACTTTGTTCGAAGGGATGGAATTAGTGACTTCATTTTGGAGCGTGGGAAAAAACTGTATGGGAAGAGTGTGACCAAGGAAGATATTTTCTATTACATATACGGGGTACTGCATAGTTCAGATTATAGAGAAACCTTTACCAGCGACCTGAAAAAGGTTCTACCCAGACTCCCAATGTTAGATGATGTCAGGGAATTCTGGGCATTCAGTAAGGCAGGTCGTAAGCTTGCGGAGCTGCATCTCAATTACGAATCTGTACCACCTTACAATGGAGTTGAAATAATTGGGAATGATTCAGGTTACTATACCGTCGAGAAAATGAGGTTCCCGAAAAAAGACCAGAAGGACACCATAATATAGTGGTCTAAAAAAACTGGACAGGAATTTAATAACTTTAAAATTTCTGCCCTATGAAAAAGTCAAGACGAAAATTTACAGCTGAGTTTAAAGCCAAAGTTGCCATTGAAGCAATAAA
>Ga0208197_1003555_pt1 | contig 12233 bp, 10 predicted proteins | sample AD_JPNNA4_MetaG_FD_184444 | JGI IMG/M metagenome (GOLD analysis project Ga0208197, IMG submission 184444) | Active sludge microbial communities of municipal wastewater-treating anaerobic digesters from Japan - AD_JPNNA4_MetaG (SPAdes) (version 2) | ecosystem: Engineered > Bioreactor > Anaerobic...
ATTCCCCTTAAGACACGGAAAGGCAGGGACCAATCATGACGATCCTGGGTGCAGGGCAGGCGGATTTCCACGTGGCGGACCTCCGCTACAACCTCGACCTTCTACGGCGGCTGCTGGACGAGGCGGCGGCAAAGCAGGTGGACATCCTGGTACTGCCGGAGCTGGCAAGTTCCGGCTATGTCTTTGCCGATGCCGCCGAGGCGCGCGCTTCTGCCGAGGAGATCCCCGGCGGGCAGGTCAGTGCGCTGCTGGCGGAGTGGAGCCAACCCGGGCGGCTGGCGGTTTGCGGCATCTGCGAGCGGGCGGGCGACCGGCTGTACAACTCGGCGGCGGTCTTTGCCGGGGGCGGACATGCCGCAACCTACCGCAAGGCGCACCTCTTCCTCAACGAGAAGACCATCTTCACCCCCGGCGATGCCGAACCGCCGGTGATTGACTTCCAGGGTTGGCGGGTGGGGGTGATGATCTGCTTCGACTGGGCATTCCCCGAGATGGCGCGCCTGCTGGCGCTGGGCGGCGCACAGGTGATCCTGCACCCGTCCAACCTGGTGCTGCCCTACGCCCAATCGGCAATGCTGACCCGCGGGCTGGAGAACGGCGTCTTCACCGTCACCGCCAACCGCCACGGGCAGGAGCGCGGCACGCCCTTCTCCGGGCGCAGCCAGGTGACTTCGCCGAAGGGCGCACTGCTGGCACAGGCGGCGGGTGATTTCACCGGCGTGCTGACGGCGGTGGTGGACCTGGCGCAGGCGGATGACAAACAGATCACGCCGCTGAACCATGTGCTGAACGACCGCCGCCCCGACCTCTACCGCCGCCTGGTGGAGGGGTAGAGGTTTTCAATGAAAAGAACCGGGTCAGGAACCGGACTGGCGTAGACGTGCCAGGATTGCCTGGATTTCCCGGTTCTTTTCCTCAATCGCATCCAGGATCGTCTCCGGTGTGCGGGTATCCACATCCGCAGGGGCATGTGGATTGACTGCTTTCAGGTCGTAATTTTTTTCCAACACCTCTGCCCGGGTGACCGTCCAACTGTGGTCGCTTTCGGCGCGGGTGGGCAGCAGGCTGAAGAATTCCTCAAAATGTGCCAGTTTTAGCGGCGTTGTCTTGCCCACTTTCAGGTGTGAGAGATCGTAATACCAGATTCGTTCTGTCGGTCCGCCCCGGGTAAAAAAGAGCAGGTCGGTTTTTACGCCAGCACCGGCTGCGGTGAAAACGCCCTGCGGCAGGCTGACAATGCACCACAGGTCACAATCTTCCAGTAATTTGCGCTTGGTTTGCACGTAAGCGGTTTCGTTGGTGCGGAAAAGCACGCCTTCATCAATCACCATGCCGCAGCGTCCGCCGGGCTTCAGGCTGTCCATCACGTGCTGGAGAAACAAAACCTGGGTGGAACTGGTTTTATAGGCAAAATTGGTTTGTGCCTCCACACCTTCCTTGCCGCCAAATGGCGGGTTGGTGAGAATGACATCAAACAGACCGGGAGCATTTTCAAACAAACCGCCGTAGTATTCCTCCCCGGTCAGGGTATTGCCATGCCAGAGGCGCGGGGCATCAATGCCGTGCAGTACCAGGTTTGCCAGTGCAATCGGGTAGATCAGGTTTTCTTTTTCCCTGCCAAAAAAGGTGTTTTGTTTCAACGCCTCCACCAGGTCCGGCGTGGCGGAATCGGGCAGACGGTTTTGCATATATTCGTACGCCTGCGCCAGGAAGCCGCCCGTCCCACAGCAGGGATCGTACACTATTTCCCCCGGGTGGGGGTCCACCGCCTGGACAATGGCGCGAATCACCTCGCGGGGGGTGAAGAACTGACCGCCGTCATTGCCCTTTTCACCCATCTTGAGTAACAGTCCTTCATAAACCTGCGACAGGGTGAAGATATGGGTGGTATCGATGTTTTCCGAGCGGATTTCATGCACCCGGTCCACCACGTCCAGAAAGTTCTTTTCTGTGTCCACGCGGACCTTTTCCACGCCGGTAAGAATTTCGCTGATGACTTTCTGGCGCGGGTTCGAGTTCGGGCGGTCGCGCAGACCCTTTAAATAGGGCAGCAGTTCGGTGTTCAGAAAGCTGAAATACTCGCCCAGTGCACCGTTGGTCAGTTCCTGGCGCTTCCAACCGGGCAAGCCGGGGAGGGTTCCGGTGGGCGGTGCCGCCCAATCCCGCCAGCGGTAGGGTGATTCGAGCGAGGGGGTGAAGGAGGCTCCCACGGCTGCCGCTTCGGCTGCCTCCTGCTCCTCGCGGTCATCCAGGATGCGCAGGAACAGGATCCAGGTCAGTTCCGGGACGTATTGCAGCGCGCCCGCACAATTGGAACGCCGCAGGATATCGCACACGCCCTTGATGTAGGTGTTCAGGCTTTCCTGGGAGGAAAATTTCCGTCCATTGCTGTTTGAATTTTTGCTACGTTTTGCCATCTGGATATTCCTCGTCCTCTTTCCAACGGGCAGGATTATATTCGATATATTCCCGGATTTGATTCCATTCCGCGTCATCCCGGATGATGTGTTCGTAATAATTGCGCTGCCAGACCGGGGCACCTGGGGAGAACCGCCGGGCGTTAATGGAACGGGTGCTGGCTGCCTTGAATCCACGCACAATCGCGCCGATGGTTTTGGATGGGGACCGGAAGGGCGCATGGTTGGTTTGTGGTTGTGTAGGTAGGGGCGTGTGTGGGGGCGTGTGTGGTTGCGTATGTGGGGGCGTGTGTGGGGGCGTGTGTGGGGGCGTATTGCCATACGCCCCTACGCCATTACCCACACCATTACCCATGCCATTACCCGCGCCATCATCCCCAACAGGGGATTCGCGGATGATGACGATGCCATGGATGTGGTCGGGCATGACCACAAATGCATCCAATTCCATTTCCCGCCGGATGGCGGGCGTTTTTTCCCATTCCTCCTGCACAATCCGCCCCAATTCGTTCAGGATCATTTCACCATCAACAATTTCACCAAACAAACATTCCCGCCCCTGTGTGCAAATGGTAATGAAATATGCCCCTGCCCGGGTGTAATCATACCCCTGCAGGCGGATGGAACGGCGGTGGTGTTTCCGGGGGTCATTCATGGATTGCTGATGGCAACATGGCGGTCACAATTCCCCTGAAAACGCCTGGCGCAGGTAGGCGGCAGGCAATGCCTGGACGGCGCGCAACTGTTCCTCCGCCGCCCGCCGCGCCTGCTGCACCGCCGCCATCTTCTCGTTGAGGATCGCCACAATCCGCTGCTGTTCATCCAGCGGGGGGAGGGGAATGGATAAAGAAGTCACAAAACCTTTTGTCAAGCCCTGTATGGTTGCCCCACGTGTATTGCTAATTATAAAATCTGCAATACTTTGCCAATAGCGTACAAGATATTCTGCTAGGATTGTTTCTCCACAATGAAACGGACTGATATCTTGGCTTGCTCCCATAATTTCTGCCGCAATGCCAATCCTCCCAACACGTGTTCGAGTAACAATAATGACTGTTCCCGGATGACATACCGCTGGTTTCCCAGAAGATAAACCTGCTTCTGTTAAGAACGTCCTTGCATTTTGAGATGTAATATACAAATTTGTTATATCTGCCCCGGTAACAAATGGAATGTTGCCATTCCAATAACTTGGTTCTTTTTTCGCTGGAGTTCCACCTGAATCCAATACACCTAAATTCCCCAACCGGACGCGGCGCCAGCCCGCAGGCAGGGGTTGACCGGGCTGCGGGAACGCCTGGCGCAGGTAGGCGGCAGGCAATGCCTGGACGGCGCGCAACTGTTCCTCCGCCGCCCGCCGCGCCTGCTGCACCGCCGCCATCTTCTCGTTGAGAATCGCCACAATCCGCTGCTGCTCGTCCAACGGGGGGAGGGGAATGGATAAGTTAAATAACTCTCTTAAATCTGCCCTCGGCATTCTTGAACCAGTCTTTTGCTTCATTGCTTCACTTACAGTTTCCTGACGACGTAGAAACCACGCCAAGTAATATCGTTCTACGTTTATTGGATAAAGGGGCACAATTTCAGTGGAACATTTACCAGAAAAGTTAGGGATTGCTACTTTATTCAAATAGGGGCGTAATTTTCCATATAATACATGTCCGGTGTCAAATAAAAAAGTTGTACTAAGGGCTGTATGCGGTAAGTCTTCAGGATCAAGCAGGATAATACCCGTCTCGCTTTCTATATGTTCAAGGCCTAAAAACGGTAAATTATTAGCATCTGGACTTGTGGGATCAATTATTACTCTATCTTCGCGACACACCTCCCCCAACCGGACGCGGCGCCAGCCCGCAGGCAATGGTTTATCCATTCGTTCCTCCCATCCCCCCGGGCGCATGGCAATGGTGTGGGCGGTCATACGGGCGGTCATGTGGGGGCGTATGGCAATACGCCCCTACGCAAATGGTTAAATAGGGTTCCCCCTGGCGGTTGATTTTGACATCCACAAAATACGTCTGGTTGCCAGCCTGCACGCGAGTGGCTCCTTTTTATGCTGCAAAAATTCGGTTTTTGGTATCCAGGATCACCTGGTCGGGCATGCCCAGCGCCTTCAGCGCTGCCAATCCCCCGGCACGGCGCACGGCGGGGGTATTGAACACATTGGGGTTTTCCAGCGCCTCCGTCCCGGCGGCGGCAAATTGCTCCGCCAGGGCGCGCAATGTGGCAGCGGCACCGCCGGGCAATGACGCCAGCCAGAGGGCATGTTTGTAGGTAAATGCGGCGGCACGGTCGCGGCGGGTGCGCGGCGCCATGCCATACCCCAGTTCCGCCAGCACATCGTAAAGGTCAAATTCTGTCATGTTTGCCAGGGCGCGCACCAATTCCGCCGACCGGGCAGCATCCGGCAGGGATGCCAGCAGTTCCTGGCGCAGGTCGGGGTGAATCCAGCAGCGGCGGAATTCCTCCAGCGTGGGCGCCAGGCTGACCAGTTTTCCAGCCAGCATCTGCTGGTATTCCTCCACCGTCACGGGCATGGTTTTGCCATCCACGCTGGTCAGGATCAACCGCCCGGCGGAAGTCACCTGCACAACAAACCCCTCCACTTCCAGCGGTTTGGACCCTGACGGTTCATCTCCACCGTCTCCCTCATCCAGGTTGGTTTGCACCGGGGCACGGGTGAGGAACCGGGCGCCAAACAGCCGGGTGGCGTTGGTGTAATCATACACGCGGAACATCAGCTTTCCACTGGGGGTGTGAATCCGCGTGCCCCTGCCAACCATCTGGTAAAAAGCAATCGGCGATTGTACATATTTGAAGAAGACAACATTTCGCACAATTGGCACATCCACGCCGGTGGTCAGCAGTTCCACGGTGGTGGCTACGAAATAATCCCGTGCCAGCCCGCGCAGGTCTGGCAGGAAATCATTGCCGCTGCTGGCAGCGGTGCATTTAAAGGCATAGTGAGCGGTGGGGGTGCGCCCCTGCTGCCGGCACCAGGCAGCATAGCGGTTGTTCATCGCTGCCGCCACATCATCGGCGTGGGAATCCCGTGCGCAGAAGATGATGGTTTTTTGTTCGGGTCCGCCGGATGCCAGCAGGAGTGCAAAGAGGTCATCCGCCATCGCCTGCACCCGGTCGGGCAGTTGAATCCGATCTTCAAACGATTCGGCGTTGTAGTGCGCCTGGATTTCCGCGACGGAATAGACTTCCCCGGTGGTTGCATCCCGGATGGTTTTTCCTTCCAGGTCCGCCCTGTCAATGCCAGACTCACGCTCGTTTTCCGGCTTGTGATCTAGAAAAATATCGCGCCGGATGATCTCGCAGGCTGCCAGGTATCCATCTTCAATTCCCTGCGCCAGATCATACTCATAGACCGGTTCACCAAAATATTGCAGGTTATCGGCAGTAATTTGCTGGTCGGCAGGGTAATCCGCCGGATTCACGCCGGTCAACTGGCGCGGGGTGGCAGTCAGACCAATCTGGACGGCATCCGGGTTGCGGGTGAGCACCTGCTGCCATTTCCCCCAGGCGGAGCGGTGGCATTCGTCAATGATGATATGGCTGAAATAGTTGCGGGGATAGTTTTCAACCAGGAAGCTGGCATCGCTTTCCTCGGTGGCAACTCCGAGCGTTTGGTAGGTGGCAACCAGGATGCGGGCGTTTTTCTGGGGGTTGCTGCCGGTCACCTCGGCAGCCTCCGCGCCGAAGGCATGATGAAAAGCCGCCAGCGCCTGGCTGCGCAGTTCATCCCGGTCGCAGACAAATAAAGCCCGGCGAAGCTGCCCGGCGGCTGCAATCCGGCGCAGCAAATTGACCGCGATGAAGGTTTTGCCAGCCCCGGTTGCCAGCGAGAGCAGGGCGCGCGGCGATTCTCCGGTATTCCTGGAACGGGCTATTTTTTCCAACACGGCACGGATGGCAGCGTCCTGGTAGTAACGCCGCGTGGCTTCACCGCCCGGGTAGGGAGCCAGCAGCGGGCGGGCAGCCGGGTCCTCCAGCGAGAACCCCATGTGTGCCTCGTAGCGTTGGCGCAGTTCGGCGGGCGTGGGAAATTCTGCCAGCGGGCGCGGTTGGGTGGTGAAGCCGGTGCACCGGTCATATTCCACAAAGCGGTGTCCGTTGGTGGCATACACAAATGGGACATTCAGCCGCTTGCTTTCTGCATACAGCTTCGCCTGCTCCAATCCATGATCCGGCGGCAGGTGCTCCGCCTTGGCTTCAATCAATGCCACCGCCACGGGCTGGGAGGAAGCATTGACCTTGACGCGCAGGGTGTAATCCACCCGCCCCCTGGCGCGCCGACTGGCACGCCCATGGTGAATTTCAATTCCTCCGGCGGATTCCTCCCGGCGCAGAAGGTCTTCCGTCCATCCGCGGGCGTGAAGAGCAGGGTCAATGAGCTTGGATCGGGTATCGGCTTCGCTGAGCATCAGGTCTGGATTGGTTTGAAAATGGTTCCCACCGATTGTGTACTGAAATAATCATATACCAGGTTTTGGATTTCAGCAAGCAACGCAAGGAACTGGTTTTCACCACCCCTCTCTTCCATCAGTGGTAGAATGGAGGGGAGAATCCCTGTTTGGAGGAACCTGATGAAGGATGCTGTGCTTGTGGATGCCATCCGCACGCCGATTGGCGCGCTGGGCGGGGCGCTTGCCGCCGTCCGCCCCGACGATCTTGCCGCGCTGGCAATCCGCACCATTGTCGAACGCAATGCCCTCAACCCGGCGCTGGTGGACGAAGTCTACCTGGGCTGTGCCAACCAGGCGGGTGAGGACAACCGCAACATCGCCCGCATGGCGGTCCTGCTGGCGGGACTGCCGGTGGAAGTGCCCGCCGTCACCCTCAACCGGCTGTGCGCCTCGGGGCTGGCTGCCGTCAACACCGCCGCCCGCGCCATCCGCGCCGGGGAGGGGGATATCTTCATTGCCGGGGGCGTGGAGAGCATGTCACGCGCCCCCTATTCGCTGCCCAAGGCGGCGCAAGCCTTCCCCTTTGGCAACCTCACCGCTTACGATACTGCGCTGGGCTGGCGCTATCCCAACCCGCGCATGGAGGAACTGTACGGCACCGAGGCGATGGGCGAAACTGCCGAGAACATCGCCGAAATGACCGGCATCAGCCGCGCCGAGCAGGACGCCTTTGCCGTGGAATCCCACCGCCGGGCAATTGCCGCCATCGATGCGGGCATCTTTGCGGAGGAGATCATCCCCGTGCCCATCCCGCAGAAGAAGGGCGAGCCGGTGCTGGTGACAACTGACGAGCGCCCCCGCCGCGATACCAGCCTGGAATCGCTGGCGCGCCTGCGCCCCGCCTTCCGCAAGGATGGCAGCGTGACCGCCGGGAACTCCTCCGGGCTGAACGATGGCGCCGCGGCGGTGCTGGTGATGTCGGCGGAGCGCGCCGCCGAACTGGGGCTGAAGCCGCTGGCAAGGGTGGTGTCCGCCGCTTCGGCGGGCGTGCCGCCCCGCATCATGGGCATGGGACCCGTCCCTGCCACGCGCAAGGCGCTGGAACGGGCGGGCTTGCAGGTGGCGGACCTGGGGCTGGTGGAATTGAACGAAGCTTTTGCCGTCCAGTCGCTGGCGGTGATGGGCGAGCTGGGGCTTGCCCCCGAAATCACCAACGTCAACGGCGGGGCGATTGCGCTGGGGCATCCGCTGGGCTGCTCGGGGGCGCGCATCCTCACCACCCTGCTGCACGAGATGAAACGCCGGGCACCGCACGCAAAGCGCCCCTTCTACGGGCTGGCAACGCTCTGCGTGGGTGTGGGGCAGGGCGAAGCAACCATCATCGAGTGGCTGGACTGACCCGGCAAGCCTGATGCGCGTCCTCGTCACCGGGTCATCGGGTTTCATTGGGGCGGCGCTCTGCCGGGCGCTGGTGGAAGCGGGGCACAGTGTGCGCGCCTTCCACCGCCCCACCAGCAACCCGCGGATGCTGCAATCGCTGCCGGTGGAGCATGCCCTGGGAGACCTGGGGCATCCCGAAACGCTGGCGGAAGCTGCGGCGGGGATGGAGGTGGTCTTCCATGCCGCCGCGCAGATGGGCGCCCGCAACCAGGACGTGGATCGCATGTATGCCATCACCGTGGAGGGGACGCGGGCGTTGCTGCAAGCCTGCCGGAAGGCGGGCGTGCGGCGGCTGGTGCATACCAGCAGTGTTGCCGCGCTGGGTGTGCCCGAACGCACCCGCCGCGGGGTGATGAACGCCCCGATGGATGAGACCCACACCTGGAATTACCGCCCGGAGTGGTGGGCATACGGCTACACCAAGTACCTGGCGGAGATCGAGGTGCAGCGGGCGTTGGCGGAGGGGCTGGACGCCGTGATCGTCAACCCGGCGCACGTGCTGGGCGCGGGTGATGTCTACCGCCAGTCGAACTCGCTGGTGGTGCGGGTGGCGATGGGCAGGCTGCCCGTGCTGGCGGAGGGGGGACTGAATGTCGTCCACCTGCAGGACGTGGTGGCGGGTCACCTGGCGGCGCTGGAACACGGGCGCACCGGCGAGCGCTACATTTTGGGCGGCGAAAACCTGTCGATTGTGGAGCTGGTGGAAAAAATTGCCGCGGTGGCGGGTGTGACCCCGCCGCGGGTGGTGCTGCCCGCCGGGCTGATGCGCAGCCTGGCGGTTCCGCTGGGCTGGCTGGAAGCCTACCTCGACCTGCCGGTTTCGGCGGCAATGTTCCGCCAGGCGGGGGACTTCTATTATTACGATACTGCCAAGGCGCAGCGCGACCTGAACCTGCCGGCACCGCGCCCGGCGGACGAGGCAATCCGCGCCGCGTACGAGTGGTTTGTCTCGGTGGGGGCAATCCCGGCGGCAGACCGGCAGTCCATTGTATAATCATTCCATGGATTCCCTGCCGCTCGACCGGATCCTCGCTGGGGACTGCCTGGCGGTTCTGCCCACCCTGCCCGCCGCTTCGGTGGACCTGGTATTTGCCGACCCGCCCTACAACCTGCAGCTTCGCCAGGACCTCTACCGCCCCAACCAGACCCGCGTCAACGGCGTGAACGATGCCTGGGACCAGTTCCCCGATTACGCCGCCTACGACCGCTTCACCGCAGCCTGGCTGGGCGAGTGCCGCCGGGTGCTCAAGCCCACCGGCACACTGTGGGTGATTGGCTCGTACCACAACATCTACCGGGTGGGCGCCATCCTGCAAGACCTGGGCTACTGGATTCTCAACGACGTGGCATGGATCAAGCGCAACCCCATGCCCAACTTCCGCGGTGTGCGCTTCACCAACGCCCACGAGACGCTCCTGTGGGCGCAAAAGGAGCGCGGCAGCACCTACACCTTCAACCACCAGGCGCTCAAGTCGCTCAACGATGGCTTGCAGATGCGCAGCGACTGGGAGATTCCCATCTGCACCGGGCGGGAGCGGCTGAAGCACAACGGCTGTAAAGCCCATGCCACGCAAAAGCCGCTGGCGCTGCTCTACCGCATCCTGCTGGCATCCACCAACCCCGGCGACGTGGTGCTGGATCCCTTCTTTGGCACCGGCACCACCGGCGCGGCAGCCCGCCAGCTTGGGCGGCACTGGATTGGGATTGAGCAGGACCCGGGCTACATCCGCCTGGCGGAGGAACGGATTGCCGCCCTGCCGCAAAGTCCGCCCGCAGACGTGCTGCACGTCCCCAACCCCCGCCGGGAGCCGCGCCTGCCGTTTGGCTTGCTGCTGGAAAATGGCTTGCTGCAGCCGGGTGATGTGCTGACGTTTGGATTGGATGGGCAGCGCACCGCCACCGTGCTGGCGGACGGCTGCCTGCTTTACGAGGGGGAGCGCGGCTCAATTCACGAGATTGCCCGGCGCATCCAGCCCGGTCCGGTGAACGGCTGGAACCTGTGGCATTACACCGACCCGCAGACCGGCATCCGCCAGCCGATTGACGCCCTGCGGCGGAAGCTGCGCGCCGCGCTCCGGCAGACCGGCGAGCCGGACGGGCAGGGTCATACCCCCAAAGTGTGACCTTTTCTCCAACTTGACAAATCCCCTTCTCACGATACAATCAACAAGAATCAAATCCCTGTTTATTTTCGCAATCATCCCTTTCATCAGAAAAGAGACCCCCACATGACCCGCTGCCTGATCATTGTGAACCCTGTTGCCGGACGGGGGTCCGGCGAAACCACCCTGCCGCTCATCACCCAGGCTGTGCAGGATGCCGGTCTGGACTGCGAAATCGTCCGCACCGAACGCCCGTGGCATGCCGCCGAACTGGCGGAGGAAGCCCCGGGGCGCGGCTTCGACGTGGTGGCATACGCCGGGGGCGATGGCACGCTCAACGAAGTGATCAATGGCTTGATGAACGCCCGCCTGCACGGCAGGGGCGAAGCTGCCCTGGCTGCCCTGCCGGTGGGGCGCGGCAACGACTTTGCCTTCAGCATGGGCGCCGCTGTCACCTGGCAGGATGGGGTGCATGCCCTGGTGCAGAACAAGCGCAAGCGGATTGACATTGGGCGTGTCACCGGCGGGCTGTACCCGCAGGGACGCTATTTCGGCAACGGCGTGGGTATCGGCTTTGATGCCGTGGTGGGGTTCGAGGCACTCAAGCTCAAGCGGCTGAGCGGCTTCCCCTCCTACATTGTGGCGGCGCTCAAGACCATCTTCCTCTACTTCCATGCACCCACGGCGGAAATTCAACTGGACAGTGAAACCATCACCCAGCCCTGCCTGATGATCTCGGTGATGAACGGCATCCGGCTGGGCGGCGGGTTCTTCATGGCGCCCGACTCCAAGCCCGATGATGGTGTGCTGGACCTGTGCATCGTCCACGAAGTATCCATCCCCAAAACCTTTGGCTTGATCGCCAAATTCATGAAAGGCACCCAGGGACAGGATAAGGCGGTGCGCTTTGTCCGCACCCGAACCCTGAACGTTACCGCGCTTGCCGGGTCGCTGCCTGTGCATGCCGATGGCGAAACGATCTGCACGGAGGGCAAAACCCTGTCCATCGAGCTGCTGCCCTCCCAGCTTGAATTGCTGGTGATGTAAGATGACCTTCCGGGCGCAGGCGGTGCAGTTCACCATCCGGAGTCTGCTGGGCGTTCTCTGCAAGGTGGACGCGGCGGAGATGGAGCGCATCCCCCACCAGGGTCCGCTGATTATCGTGGTCAATCACATCAACTTCCTGGATGCGCCGGTGGGGTTCACCAACATGTACCCCCGCCCGGTGGTGGCGCTGGTCAAAAAGGAGACCTTCGACAATCCCCTGATCGGCTTCCTGTTCGACACCTGGGGCGGCATCCCCATCCGCCGGGGCGAGGCGGACCTGGCGGCATTCCAGAAGGCAAGGGAAGAGCTGGCGCGGGGCAAGATCCTGGTGGTAGCGCCCGAGGGCACCCGCAGCAATATCGGCAAGCTCCTGAAAGCTCACCCTGGGGTAATTTTGCTGGCGCTCAAAAGCGGTGCACCGATCCTGCCGGTGGGGTATTTCGGCAGCGAACGCTTCCGCGACAACATCTCCCGCCTGCTGCGCACCGAGGTGCACATCCGGGTGGGGAACCCCTTCCGGCTGGTCAACCCGGGGCAGCCCAGCCGCGAGGCGCTGGATACAATGATCGCCGAGGTGATGTACCAGTTGGCGGCGCTGCTGCCGCCTGCCTACCGGGGGCATTATTCCGACCTGCACCAGGCAACCGAAACCCACCTGCAGTTTGACGAGGGCGTGGAAAGCAACTTGCGGCGGGCGGGATTCTGATCGCCCCATCTTGACGTTTTGGGGCGGGTGGGGTATCATGCTGTATTAGATATATGTCTAATACACCTGCCACCCCCTCCCTGCGCTGGGACATCGGTCCCGCGTA
>Ga0208197_1003556_pt1 | contig 12228 bp, 8 predicted proteins | sample AD_JPNNA4_MetaG_FD_184444 | JGI IMG/M metagenome (GOLD analysis project Ga0208197, IMG submission 184444) | Active sludge microbial communities of municipal wastewater-treating anaerobic digesters from Japan - AD_JPNNA4_MetaG (SPAdes) (version 2) | ecosystem: Engineered > Bioreactor > Anaerobic >...
CGAATGAATACGGAAAAAAAATAATATCCTTTGGTTCTAAGTTAAGATTCAAGGAATATGTATTCCAATTTGTATCGTTAGTGTTTATTTGCCCTATATGAATTATTTCATTATTTAATTGAATAGAGTAATACACAAGACTATTATTTGAAGAAACTGAAGCTCTTTTTATCTTAAAAAAGATATTTACTTCTTGTTTTCTTGGCGAAAGCCATATTTTAACTGGATCACGACGAAATGAGAAAGTTTGGGCATCAAGATTTATTGAATCATTAAATACACTGTCAACTGATCCGCTAAAATTTGTATAATAACAAGAATCAAAAGGAGACAACAAGTTACTATTACTAATTTCTTCAAATAAACTTCCATGGTTTAAAAAAACTTTTCTTTTATCAATAAAATCGGGATACCCATCTGCATTGATGTCAATAAAATATCTATCTGTTTTAGAATTATGCCATTCACGAGATATACTTACAAAAAATGGCGACCATTGTGCTTCTAATCCTGTTGACCATGCACTGTTTTTGGTTCTACCTATATTATCTAAACCATAAATTAAATATGCTGAAGAACTAAAAGAAAAATGCTTATTTGTATTTATCTGTCCTTCAAATACTTTATAAGAATTTCCATCTTTTACAACTTTGTCTAAAAGTCCGTCTCCATTTAAATCTATTAATTGATTTTTATCAACAAGAGGTCCCCACATATAATGAAAATTTGCACCAATAGATTTTGTTTTATCAGATTTTGTACCAAAACCAACACAAAAGGAAGAACCAGCAGTTTTTGAAAAGGTTCTGCTACGACCTAAACTTCGTTTTGTTGGATCTAATAAAAAATTTAGTAGAGATTCCTCATCTTCTTCTTGTGAAAAAACTGTAACAGGAGAGTTCTGAAAAGAGAGCCCCTCTTCTTCATAATATTGAAATACATGCGCCTTGGCACCATGTATGTAATCCGTTTCCAGCTCATCACAATCTTTGGAATTAATTAAAGCAGGGGCAGCGGTGTCTGTATATTCAACTATGGAACATAACAGTTCTTTATTATATGCTCCTGTCTTGTATTTAAAATAATACCCCTTCACAAAATCGTTATTATATTTTACAAGAATTTTTTGAATTGGAGCCCTTTCGGCCTGACGAAAGCCGTACCTTGCAGAAAATTGACCACTTGCCGGTGAATATGAATCAGGCACTACAAACTCAACAGAATAAGCACCCGGGTTGGAAGAATGGCCGGTATATGTTATTTTTTTCGGGTAAAAGAAATGTATCATATCTGTACTATAAAACATAGTATCTGTTGGAATCCCATATTCATATTTTATAAAGTTATCGTACAAATCCCGTACTTCACTTAAAGTCCATTGTGCAATGCCTCCATTAATAGGATTATTTACAACGCAATCATTATTTACACCTAAATCATCATGATACTTTCCGTAATAATAGGTTGTACCGTTTTTATCAATCACTTCCCACCAATAGTTGGCAGGATTGGTTCCGTGACGTATAATACTGTGAAATGCACCTTCGACACGATATGAATAAAAAGTCTGGCCAGAAGTTGTTCTGTTTCTATATTCACCCATATGTACTAAAGGTAATCTTTCCGTATCGCCATTTACAATGGAAAGCTCTACCAACTGCTCTCCGTTGAGCAGATATTCTTCAGTTTCTTTGGTTGTGCTGTATCTTGGCACTCCCCAGCGTGTTTCGACCGATATTTGTGGAATAGGAATATTCCAACCATTACCCGGAATACCTGTATTATTGTCACTACTATAATTTACCGAAAGATTCGGTTGTAAACCCTGTCGTCCGGCAGGTACATCAATAGGATAAGATAAATTGGCTGTTCCCAAATTATTGGCAGAAGGAGAGGACATTATATTAACATGAGCCACCGGGTCTGCATACTTCATATCTTTCATGGAAGTAGGCGTATAAGCCATTGTCTGTGGTAATTCGGGCGTTTTTAAAATACCATTGATAAAATCGGTAAAATGATTGGTTTTAGAAATTACCTGTTTATTTTCTTTATCAATACCTACAAATTCTAGCATTTCCCATTTATTTGTTTTTTCGTTATAAAAGAAAGTACGAATATCATCCGGGCTATATCCTTTAGGTATAAGTGTACTATCATAAGACAAACGAAAATCAACCGATTTATCAAACAAGGCTCCGTGCGGTAAACAACGAAATCCTTTATAATTAGCAGTTACGTTTACCATACCTGCATCAAGCATAGGCATATCTTCATTTCTCAAGCCAATGATGGTCAGGCTCTTTTTCTCTTTTACAGCGTTTTCTTCCGTAAATAACGAAATTCCGTTGAAATTAAACTTATTGACAGATAAAGGTTCAATGACTCCTCTGTAAACCGGAACAACCCATGACTCGTTGGATAAAAAGTGATATTGCTTGTTTTCGCCAAAATTTACCTTTGCCGAACAAACATAACCATCGTTGAATACAGCTTTTAATTCAACCTCCGGATTATCCTGATTTGTAAAAGAAATAATCTCGTCGAAATGATTATCAAAAACATAAACAGGTTTTTCATTGGCAAATAACGAATAAGACACCGTATCATTGGTTTGTATATAACCGTTCAGATAAAAATATTCACCATAATGTGAAGCATCAGACGGTAGGTTAACAATAATCTGCCTGCCATTATTTATTTTTTCAGCAAAACGAATCCTTACGTTTTTAACTTTATAGCGATAGTGTGCCAGCTCCGGAATATGAAAACGGATAATGTTATTTCCCTGTTTTAAATCGGATGCATCAATTTTTTCTACCTGGTGTGTCCACTCGTTTCTCAACCGAATAATCTTACCTCCCATCGAAACAAGGTCGTTGATACTATGACTGACACAAGTAAAATCTTCAAACCCGAATAAATCGTATTCGAGATAAGCCTGGCGTTGCTTCGGAAGCTCTTCGTTAATATTAAAAATAACTTCATTAGCCGTGGCAACTTCATTGTTTTCGCCTGCGTTTTTACCGATAACCAGTATTTGTTCTTTAGTTGGCAATATATAACTTTCCTTTTTACCCGAACCTGAATTGGAAAGTACAGGTGAGTTTAATCCCGTTGTTCCTGTTGGCGAAACATTATCAGCTTCTTGATTCAGGGTGTTTTTAACCGGAACTCCCGTAAATGTAGTTATATAGTGTTGTTTTTTATCTTTTACTAAAGGAAGGTTAAAATTAAGTGCTAAAAACAGAATAGCTATTGAAATAAAAATAACACTGACTTTCATATTTTACAGATATTTAATTATTGCACCACGATTTTGATTTGTTTTTTCATTTCCTTCGATTCAATATTAAAGAAATAAACTCCTTTAGAGTTCAGCTTTACTTTTTCAAAATAATCCTGCTCATTAAATAATTGATTGTTATATACAACACGACCAGATTCATCCTGAACCGTTAAAGAAACATTTCCGGGTTCTGTTAAATTTATATGGACATTTACTAATCCGCTTGAAGGGTTAGGAAAAACATTAACAGTATAAACCCCTTCACTTTCAGGGTTATTGGTATTTAAACTTCTGTTTAAACAACTTTGCTGATCCTGTTGTACCTCATTAATCTGGAAAGTAAAAGCATCCATTCCTGAATGATCGGTATCCCAGTGTACATAATGAAAATAAAAGTTTCCCATACTGTCGAGACTATCGGCAGCCATAATAAAACAACTGTCAGTAGGGAACAACGTATTAGCAGATGGACTAATAACCAGATTAATAGTAGCTGTTGTATCATGTGCTAATTCAGGAGCCGACAACATAATCATGGTAGGAATCGTGTAAGCGGTATTTCCTGTTCTTTTTATCAGCCACCTTCTTTCGCTAAGATTATTTAAATAAGGTATATCGGATGTGTCACTTACAGTTGTATCATTATTAAAATCATATAAATTCTTCCCATTATCGCTCCAGATTAAAAAATCACCGTCATTTACTTCATAAAGATTTTGTCTGTTTAAATTGTAAAAATGATTTCCGGCAGTTATTTTTAAAATGGATTCACCACCATTTCCAGCCGATTGTTTTTGATTAATTTGCAACTTAATATCTTTACCAATACCGGCAATTTCATTATTAAACTCCTTATTCTTTTTCACATCCCAAAGTACAATATTATCTGAACGTACATAATTTATCTCACTTAAACTGATTCCGTATTTTATGGCAAGATAAGTCGATACTTGAGTTATTTCTTTTAAAGAAAGGCTGCGATTGTAAAAAAGAATTTCAGCGATTAATCCATTAAAAGACTTAATAGAATCTCCTCCGCAAATGTTTAAATGAGCATATAAAGTATCAATTTTTTGATTTATCCAGTCATGCCTGAAAAAGTTTTCTACGGGTGAGTTACTGATTCCTTCATATGAATTTGTTCCGTACAAGCCTCTTACATAATGAGAGTTCATTTCAATATATTTACTCGAATCTAACCGAACAGACCAGATGCTATAACTTTGTTGTGCCGAATCTGCTTTATATACAGCAAACATACAAATAACATCCTTTTTCTTTGGACGATAAGGGATAGTAAACGGGTTTGTCGTTTCAAGCTTTAATGACGGTTGATAATTAATTTTACCACTATCAATAGGGGAGTTGAAATATACATGATGATTATGACCGCTCAGATCCACCCAATAATTTTGCTCATGATTGACAGAGTCTGCCTTTAACCATAGGTATGGAGGTGGAATATGTGAATTTCGTTGGGCAATAATTTCATTACAATAATTAATTATTACAAAAATAATTAAAAAATACTTCTTAATTAAAGAAAATTCCCTTTTCATAAAGTGGTAGTATTAATTGAATTTAAAATTAAAAGTTTTATTCAATTTTTCAAAAACCAAATATAAATTAAAAGCGACAAAGTACATGTTGTTATTTACCATCTGTAAAGTCGATTAAAAAATTAATGTAATTTATGGCATTTTTTTTTGTAAAACTTACTTTTTTCAGAAAATTCTTCTATAAAAATTTTAAGAAACTTACACAATTATAAATAAATTTTCTTCCAATCCATCAAAAAGAAAACAAATAATTAAAAAAGGCTTAAAATTTTCATGTAAATTTGAAGTCAAAAAATAAGTTATGAAGATTATTTGCACTTTTCTGTTTTTCGGCATACTAATGATTTCAAATGCTCAAAACAAGCGAATAACAAGGCTTGAGTACATTGAGCAATACAAGCAAGATGCGATTGACGAAATGCGTAAAACCGGCATTCCGGCCAGTATTACATTGGCACAAGCTTGCCTCGAAAGCGACGATGGCAATAGTTGGCTTGCCAAAGAAGCAAATAACCATTTCGGCATTAAATGCGGCATGAATTGGAATGGCGAAAAAGTGTATAAAGACGACGATAACCCCAACGATTGCTTCAGAAAATACAAGTCGGTAAAAGAAAGTTTTGACGATCATTCTTTGTATTTAACTACCACTAAACGCTACGCAGGCTTATTTCAACTCGAAACTAAAGATTATAAAGGTTGGGCAAGGGGTTTGAAAGATGCAGGCTATGCTACCAATCCGCAATATGCCGATTTGCTTATTAAAATTATTGAAGATTTCCAACTTTACAACTTCGACGAAAATATTAAAATTACGACGAACCAAAATAAGACGAATAACCAAACCGGCAAAACCGCTTCAGAAGACTGGAATATTCAGCTCAACAAACACGAAGTTAAGAAAAACAACGATGTTTTGTATATCATTATAAAACAAAACGATAGCTTCGAGGGCATTGCCAAAGAATTTGATTTATGGGAAAAGCAACTATACAAATTCAACGATTTAACTAAAGACAGTGTATTGCGCATTGGGCAAGTATTATACATTCAACCCAAACGCAACAAAGCCGAATACGGAAAAGACAAACACACCGTTAAACAAGGTGAAACACTCTATACTATTTCTCAATACTATGCCGTTAAAATGAAAAAATTACGATACCGCAATAATATCATGTCAGACCAAGATGTTAAGCCCGGTGATATAATTTATTTAAGAACCAGACGACCATTAACACCAGAAACTATTAAGTAATATGACACTAATAAAATCAATCTCTGGAATTAGAGGAACTATTGGAGGTAAAAGCAACGAAAACCTCACGCCTGTTGATACTGTTCTTTTTGCTGCTTCGTTTGCAATGTGGTGTAAGCAATCGGTAAACAAGGAAAAAATAAAAGTTGTCGTGGGACGTGATGCTCGTATATCGGGCGAAATGGTAAAAAACCTCATCGTCAACACCCTTGTAGCCTATGGAGCAGATGTTGTAGATATTGGATTAGCCACCACTCCCACCACCGAAATGGCAGTAGTGGGCGAACAAGCCGATGGTGGTATCATCGTTACGGCAAGCCATAACCCCGCACAATGGAATGCACTAAAATTGCTCAACCGGCAGGGTGAATTTTTAAACGCTACGGAAGGAAGCAAAATATTAGAAATGAGTGAACAACAATCCTTTGATTTTGCTACGGTAGATAAACTGGGTCAGGTATTACAAAAAGATTATTTGTTGCATCATATCGAAAAAACATTGCAACTACCGTTGGTAAAAGTAGCTGAAATTAAAAAGCGTAAGCTCAACATTGTGGTTGATGCGATTAATTCGGTAGGAGCGATGGCCATTCCGGCATTGCTCGAACAGCTGGGAGTAGAAAATGTGATTGTGCTTAATGGTGATGCCAACGGACATTTTGCTCATAACCCCGAACCTCTTGATGAACATTTAAGCCAGATAAAAGAAGCCGTTGTGCGAAACAAAGCCGATTTAGGTATTGTGGTAGATCCGGATGTTGATCGCCTTGCTTTTATTTGCGAAGATGGTTCTATGTTTGGCGAAGAATATACACTTGTTGCCGTAGCCGATTATGTACTGTCTAAAACACCCGGCACTACTGTATCAAATTTAAGCTCTTCGCGTGCATTGGATGACGTTTCTGCACAACATGGTTGCTCGTGTTTCCATTCGGCGGTAGGTGAAGTAAATGTTGTACAAATGATGAAAGAAAAAAACGCAGTAATTGGCGGAGAGGGCAATGGTGGGGTTATTTATCCCGAACTTCATTACGGACGCGATGCTTTGGTGGGCGTAGCATTGTTCCTTAGCTACTTTGTGGAGAAAAACACAACCATGACCCAATTAAAAGCCTCTTTCCCTCAGTATTATATGGTTAAAAATAAAATAGATTTACAAGCCGGAATTGACATTAAAACCATCCGAGAAAAGCTTGAGCAAACCATACCATATCTGGCAAAATCTACTTTAGACGGGCTTCGACTCGATTTTGCAGAAGGTTGGGTACATATTCGACCTTCGAATACCGAGCCCATTATTCGCCTTTATGCAGAAGCAAAAAGTCACGAAAAAGCAAAGGAATTTATTCAAATTATTAAACAAAACCTTTAATAAATGGACACGTACGTGCTTCTTATTGTCAGTTTTCTTTTATTACTCTCATATTTTTTTGAATTAACTTCAAAAAGCACCAAGATACCTACGGTTTTATTGCTTATTTTTTTAGGTTGGGGATTGAAACAATTAGTAGTGTTTTTCAATATTCAACTGCCTGCCATTGAGAATTTAGTACAAAGCATCGGAACCATTGGCTTAATATTAATTGTATTTGAAGCAACCATCGATTTAAAATTTACAAAAAATAAATTACCCATATTTTTTAAGTCCATTTTATTTTCGCTGCTTTCTATACTTCTGTTTTCTTTTTCTTTTGCTCTGGTGTTAATTAATTATTTCCCTACAACCTTTTATGCAGCCTTTTTAAATGCTATCCCTTTTTCGGTAATAAGTAGTGCCATTGCCATTCCCAGCATTTCAAATTATAAGCATTTAAAAGAATTTGTGGTGTACGACAGCACCTTTTCCGATATTTTCGGCATTTTAATTTTTAACCTCGTATTAAACCTTGAACAAGGCGATATTGTTGAAAATATTGGTTTTTATTTTTTAGAGTTGTTGCTGTTACTTATATTTTCGTTAGCTGCCATTATTGTATTAGCTATTTTTGTAAGAAAAATAACTCATCACGTAAAATTTATCCCCATTCTTATTTTTGTAATTTTTCTATACCAAATCATGAAAATATATCATTTACCCGGATTGATATTTGTTTTAATTTTTGGCTTATCGGTGGCTAATTTCGATTACATCATTCGCTGGAAAGAAAAATATTTGTCGAAGTTTCATGTAGTGTTAGAAGAAATCCCGTTGTTTAAATCGATCGTTAGCGAATTTACGTTTTTGGTGCGTTCCGTTTTTTTTCTGCTTTTAGGTTATTCTATTATAATAGAGAACAGCCATTTAAATCATCTGTTTTTCATTATAGGAACTATGTTATTGTTGATATATTTAATTCGGTTTATATTACTCAAGTCCATACGATTGCCTGCAAGTAGTTATTTATTATTAGCTCCGCGTGGCCTTATTACTATTGTTTTGTTTTTTTCGATTCCGGCATCGGAAAAGATTAGCATATTGAATAATACCGTTGCCATTTCTATAATTTTAATTAGCACGATATTGATGTCGATTTCGTTTTATTTTATTCCCAACTCCTCAGTAAGGGAAAAAAAATAAAGTATAAACGTTACAAACCAAACGTATCAAAATCCGCCACATCTTGTTTTACTAAGGCTCCTGCCGAAATAATTGCATTTTTTCCAATATGCACGCCCGGAAGAACAATGGCACCAACACCAATATACGCATAATCATCAATTGTACAGGGACCAACTACATTAGCACCGGGTCCGATGTTTACAAACTTGCCAAGTTTAACGGCATGACCAATAGTACAATTAATATGTATAGCACAACCCTCACCCATTGTTATACTATGCGATAAACCGGCACCCGGTTCTATAATACACCCTTTAAAAGGCTCTAAAAAGGAGAACAAATGAGCATTTTTAGAAATGACATTTACCGGTTTGCCACCCCAAGCTTGCATTTTTTTGTACATACGCTCACGTAAACGCGGATGTCCAATAGCCACAACAAATTCAGGATTCTTTTCGATGTATGCCGTTATCTCAACTTCATGCGTACATACTTTATAACGATTGAAAAGCATTCCCTCTTTTTGGGGATTTGAATCAAAAAAAATTACATCATCCGTGAATCCATTCTGTAATAATATTGCCAAGGTTTCAAGACCTAAATTTGACGCTCCTGCTATTATCATTGATAAAAAGATTTTATGGCATTGCAAATGTAGATAATTTCTTCGTCTGTTAATTGCGGATAAAGGGGTAGAGTAAGTTCATGGTCTTTAATAAAATTTGCATCGTTTATTGATTCGGCTTTAAATGGATGCTTTTGCATTAAGCCGTACTCGTACAAAAGTTTTTCGTAATGAATATTGGTTTGAATTCCTTTTTGACTTAAAAATGCTTTTAGCTCATCCCTTTTTTCGGTAATAATGGCCATTTTATGGAACGTGTTTTTAACATTCACATGGGTTTCGAAAAAAGAAATCGGTTTTACATCGGATAAATGAGATTTGTATAACTCCACTTTTTTTTCACGTATTTTCAACCATTCGTCCAACTGATTCAATTGCCAATTTAGCAACGCAGCCTGCGATGAAGAGATGCGGCTATTAAAACCGGCTTCTAAAAAATCTTTATTTACCTTACCATGATAATGAAGGCGTTTTATTTGTTGATAAAACAACTCATCGTCCGTCAATACAGCGCCTCCTGTACCAAATGCATGTATTATTTTAGATGGGTCGAAACTAATGCAACTTGCCATTCCCAGTGTTCCGGCTTTGCGATTTCCAAAAGAAGCACCCAATGCCTGAGCTGCGTCTTCGATAATCGGAATAGCGTATTTTTTTGAGATGGTTTCCAGTGGTTCAAAACGATTAACACCGCCAAATAACTGAACCACAACGATGGCTTTTGTTTTGTTTGTTATTTTTTTTTCAATTTCATCCGTTTTTAAGGTTAAGTCGTTTTTATTTACATCAAGAAATACGGGCGTTGCACCACAATGAATGATGGGACTAAGCGAAGCAATAAAAGAAAATGCGGGGACCAACACTTCGTCATTAGGACGAATATTAAGTGCTTTTAACGACAAAAACAGTGCATCGGTACAGCTCGAAACGGTAACGGCAAATTTTCTCCCCACATATCGGGCTAAGGCCTGTTCAAAAGCATTTACTTCCGGTGAATCTAAGAAATAGCCATTTTCAAAAGACATATCGGTTATTTGTAAAATACTATTGCGGTATTCCGCATAAAAACGGTCTAAACCATAAAATGAGATGGGTAATTTCATGATTATATGGCGCTAATATGTTTTTTCATAAATTGAATATATTGCTCAATGCCTTGCTCCAAATCATACTTTGGAGAGTAACCGAGTAATCGCTGAGCTTTAGTAATATTCAACGCTCCACGGTTTGGCCGATAGGGTTTACACTCGTTGTTTCTTATTTTAACGTCAGGAAAATATTTTTTAACAATTTCTGCTAATTTACTTATTTTATTCCCGTTGCCATAAGTAATATTAAACACTTCATTTATTGCATTTTCGTTTGTTAAAGCAAGGAAAACTCCCTGCGTTAAATCATCTATATAAGTAAAATCAAGCTCATGTTGTCCACCGTTGTCCAATTCGATGGTTTCATTATTAAATGCTTTTTTCAAAAACAATTCCGTTACACGTAAATTACAGTCAGTTGGACCATATACAGCCGATGGTCTTATTATAGTATAAGGCAAGTTATATCGATATCCGTATTGTTGAATCAAAAGTTCGTTCGCAGCTTTAAATGCTCCATAGGTATCAATAGGCATACATTTTTGCTCTTCGTTTGCAGGAATAATCTTTCCGTTAGAATCTCTCAAAAAATGTCCGTAAACCATTGAAGAACTAAAATAAACATATCGCTTTAATGAAGAAATGGATGTCTTTAAAACTTCTAAAAGTCTGAAATTAGAGTCAAAAATGTCGTTTTTAGCATGTACAGGATTTAAATCGGCCAACAACGCTACCGGCATCGAGGCAAGGTTTATAACCCAATCGGGACTTACAGAATGGATGGTTTTATTTAATGTACTGTTTTTAATGTCTTCAATAATAATGTGAACTTCGGCATTTTCGAGTTCACGTTGCCTGTATTTAATATAATAATTCCAGGTTTTAAAATTTGTCGGTAAATAATTGATTATAGCATCCACAACATATACTTCGTGCCCTTCGTGTTTAAGTTTTAAAGCAATATGGTGACCAATAAATCCTAAGCCACCTATAATCAGAGCTTTCATTTTATATTATTTTATCAAAGGTAGCGATTTTCATTAAAACAAAAAAAGCTGCCAAAATTTGACAGCTTTCTTTGAACAAAGAGGTTTGATTTTATTCTACCACCAATTTCTTTTGAATGGTTTTACCGTCTGTCGTTACTTTTACAGTATATAAGCCGGTAGCAAATCCATTAAGCGAAATGGTTTCGATATTCGTTTTTATGGTTGTATTGTAAACAACTTTTCCGTCTGCAGATACAATTTCAATTTTTGCATTATTTACTGAGCCTAAGTTAACAACGGTATATCCGTGTGCCGGATTAGGACTTACAGAAATCATTGATGCAAATTGATTTTGAGCAATGGCAGTTGGAATAACATGAATGCTATTGGACATAGCCGAGCAACCATTAGCATCTGTAACTACAACATAATAATCGTCTTCTTCAGTAACGGTATAGGTAGAATCGGTTGCACCGGCAATAGCACCTTGACTATTATACCATTGATTTCCATTGTTTACAGACGAATACAACGTATCAACGTTTTGTGTAATAGTAACAGATGGTAAGGCATTAATAGTTAATGTAGCTACAGCAGCATCGCTTGCACAGGTTCCATTCATTGCAACAACATAATAGGTATAAGTACCAACGTTTGTTTCCTGACTTTGGAATGTTGCACCATTGCCTAATGGAATAGTAAGAGCAGCATCAGCATACCAAACAAAATCAGTATAGTTTGAAGTAGCCATAAATGCACCTACCGTTTCGCCAAAGGCTCGGGGATGCCGATTTCAATTCCGGTGATCGAGATGATCGAGATCGGCGCAGGCGGGGGATCGCTGGCTTGGGTCGATGCGATGGGGCGGATTCAAACCGGCC
>Ga0208197_1003557_pt1 | contig 12226 bp, 8 predicted proteins | sample AD_JPNNA4_MetaG_FD_184444 | JGI IMG/M metagenome (GOLD analysis project Ga0208197, IMG submission 184444) | Active sludge microbial communities of municipal wastewater-treating anaerobic digesters from Japan - AD_JPNNA4_MetaG (SPAdes) (version 2) | ecosystem: Engineered > Bioreactor > Anaerobic >...
GAATATGAAGCTCCGAATCATTCTGCTTCACACAAATAAACAGTGTATTTGAAAGGAGAGCAATTATGTCAAGAAAGTTTTCCCTTGCTTATCTTACAATACCCGGGACTGGCCCGGTGGATCAGATTCGTATAGCTGCAGAGGCAGGATATGATTTCGTCAGCCTCCGCCCGATACCGATGCATCTCCCTAACGAACCTCTTTTCCAGTTTGATCAGGATAAGAAGCTGTTCAATGAGATTAAGCATGCACTTTCGGGAAATAATATCAGGCTGTTGGACATCGAACTGGCCAGAGTAAGAGAAGATCTGAAGGTTGAGGATTATGAATCTGCATTTTCCGCCGCGGCAGAGCTTGGAGGGACTGATGTGCTTTCAAGCATATGGTCTAAGGACAAGGCTTATTATTATAATGAATTTGCAAAAATATGCGATCTTGCTGCAAAGTACTCTCTTCGTGTGAATCTGGAGTTCGTTACCTTCGCAGGGGTTACAAACTTGGTTGAAGCCATGGATGTACTCAATACAGTAGAACGTCCCAATGCATACCTTATGGTGGATACGCTTCATGCTCACAGGTCAAGGGTAACGGCAGAGGATATTGCCAAGGTGGAACCTTCAAAATTTGGATTTATTCACCTTTGTGACGGTCCGGGCCCCATACCTGCATTGGATGATCCGAGCATGATAGGAGTTGCAAGGGAAGGAAGGCTTTATCCGGGTGATGGAGAAATAGACTTAAAGAGTATGTTTCTTGCGATGCCGGCAAATCCAATATCAATTGAATTGCCAAATTCCAGGGAGATGGAGAAGAGAGGAGCATTTGGGCATGCTGCCCAATGCCTTATAAAGGCAAAGCAGTATTTTGCCGAAAACGGCATAGAATAGATAATGGTACAGGGCTATTTTATATTATATAAATATAAAAAAGGGGGAGAATAAAGGCACGGTTTAATAGGGGAACTTGTTGAACCATACCCCAAACCGATACGGAAAAGCAAGAGAGAGGCGTTCCCGCAAGGGATGGCGCCTCTCTCTTGCTTTTCTACTGATTATCTAACTAAAGGTAAAATTCTCTTTTCAATATCCTCTGCCGATGGCAAAGCGTCTTTCAATTCATTCGGCAAAAAGCTGGTAATCTGATATTCACTGACACCTATTGGCTTTGTCATGTCTCTCAGAGAATACCCTGTAATTAACTTGTTTTTGTGTTTGCACAGCGGGATACCAATGGACGGATTGTCCTGTTCTTTCTTCAACTCGGAGTCAATCGCGGAAAGATAGAAATTCAGCTTTCCGGCATATTCCGGCTTGAAATCACCTGTTTTTAATTCGATAACCACATAACAGCGAAGCTTCAGATTATAAAACAGAAGGTCAAGGTAGTAGTCTTCTCCGCCAATCTCTATATGATATTGGTTACCAATAAAGGCGAAGCCAGTTCCAAGCTCAAGCAATAGCTGAGTAACATTCTTTACAAGCTGGTCTTCTATATCGTGTTCTATTGCGTTTTCGCGCAGCTGTACAAAATCAAAAATATATGGATCTTTCAATGTTTGCTGGGCCAGTTCGCTCTGCGGGCTTGGCAGGTAAGTTTCAAAATTTGTAGTTTTGTCAGCAAGAACCTGACGTTTGTAAAGCATCGATTCTATCTGGTGAACCATAACATTGATTGACCAGCCGTTTTCAATCGATTTTTTCGCATACTAAACTCTTTGCTCGTCATCCTTTACCTTGTCAATAAGTGCAACGTTATGCGACCAGCTTAATTGTGCAGACACCGTCTGCACAAATTCGATGTCCGAATAAAGACTCTTCCTCCCTCTCAAAAACTTAATTCTGAAGCGCGTTAAATTCCGCAACGAGATTATTGTATTCGTTGATTGCCCGATTATATTTATCATAAAGATTATTATATTCATCAACAGCATCATTATAAGAATTGGCGTATGAGTTATTGTTGGTGAGATTGTATTGAGATTCATAATAATCAATATCATCAGCAAGGCCCTTAAGCTCATCTTCCATATTTTTTATTTCTGCAAGCCGTTCGTTCAAATCAGCCTCCATTGCATTCAAGCGTTGCTGTTTTGTTTTCGTATTTGATGATGAATTCGTCGAAGGCTTACTTGTTGAGGATGGATTACTGTAACTTGAACTACTCGGTACACTTGACCCTGGTAATAGCGAATCTAACGAAGAAAGCAAAGTACTACCAAAGAAAAACAGCATAATTCCAGTAAGCGCCAGTGTTGAAAAACATACCCCTATGGGATGATCGATAGCCCTAAGATACGAACGAGATTTAACTCTGTTTCTCCGGTTGGATTCTGTATAATTTCTTGCATTAGCCGCAGCAAACAATTTTGCATATCTCCAATTAGTGAATGTGAATGTCGTCGTATTACCCGACATTTCTATACCGCCCAACCAAACACTTTGTTGCATCGCTGAGTGCTCTTCTCCCAATGCGGGTAGCTTAACCATCAAACCTAAGAGCAAGTAGGCAGCAACCGCAACCACAAGTGGGAGGCCCCAAAATGCGTCCTCATTAACATCGAAAGCCCTTGAAAAGAGTGGTACACTAACAGCGGCAAATATGAGTGAGAGTAATATTATCAGCCATTTCATTGATTTTGCCTTTTCTCTATGCTCTAAGCAATCTGGGCATATTGGCATATTCATTGAGACTGTTCGAGTAGTTTTTTTACCCCAAGCTTCGTGGCTCGCGGATGTGCTTACGTTTTCTGTGGTATTTGTTGGCTTCAAACAACATGTGCAAAACGGTGGAACAACAATTTTATCTGCATGCAACGTAACATAGTATTGCTTGTCTTCACGATTGCGGCGGATTGACTCCTGATATTCTTGTTCTTCCGCTTGCTGCTCAGCTTCAAGATTCCTGAGTGTATCCACATCTTCACCGATACGCTCCGCAAACTCTGGTAGTTCTGCAAAAACAGATTTTAATACTTCGGTTAGAAGCAAAGCCTCGGCAGTCTTTCCGTGGCTGTTATGGAAGTCAATTGCCAATTCGCGCAAAATGTGTGCAAGCTCTTCACTGTCAGAATGATATTGCCCTTTTCCCTGCGCGGCAAGTTGAAGCGGTTGAGCCAGCTTATCCCATTGCTCAACTAATTTTATTAAATCCTTTAACTCTTTATCAAGATGAATATTTTCTATGCTCTCGCTGATATTAGATACTGTATTTATTATCTGCTGCTTTTGGATCTGTATTTCTGCAGCGATGTTTAATGTATATTCTGACAGAATATCGTCTATTATTGCACTTCCGGCATAACGGTCATCTGATGCGATGAATTTTTGAGCGAGTATTGTTATCAGTTCAATGTACTGGGCTTGCGTTAGCTTTAATAATTCCTTAGAGATCGTTTTTTTAATATCGTCCCGATAGTCGCGAATTGCTTCCTCGACCTCTGCAGTTTCTGAAACAGTTGGGAACCCGCCTATTTCGCGATCGTGATTAATTTCATCGGTCAGTTCTTTGATGCCGATAGATTCATACAGTCGGCTTATTTCCAAGATTAAGTATTTCACCTTATAAATATCGTTGAACTCACGGTAGGGTAATGCATATATCCTGGAATTCAATTCAGCTAAATTATTAAGGTCTAAAATATTCGGATCGCCAGGTATATTTCCTGCTTGCAGCTCAGAGAAGAAAATTAGAAGTTCGGCAGTTTGATCTTTGCTTAAGTCAGGAAACCAGCGTAGTTCTGCCGCAAGGCGTTTTGATGGATTAATAAGTATATCGCGGGCTTCTGATACTTCTGCAGTATTCATAAAAAGAGATTTGTCTTCAGCAAGTGCATTAATCTTCCTGCGGTTATCAAGAGGCGTCGCGCCCAATATGTAAAAAGGATTCCCTAATATGTTCATTTACACACCACCTTTCCGATACTCATAATCCCTCAATCAATGTAAAACCACAATCTATATTTTTTTCAACTGTTAAAACCTATTTTCCTTGAATTCTCTTTTAAAGGAGGCAATAAATTAATAACCGCCATAAGGCTATCGTTATCAATGGCATCCTTGTTTTCTTTAACAGCTTTTCGACCAGCCTCTTTGACCGCGAATGCTATATCGGATACAGGCCGACCTTTAAGCATTTCTGCTGCTTTTTCAACTACAACGTCTTCTGCGACAGGAATTTTCGATAATAGAGTTGACAAAAGCAACTGCACCTCTTCTGCAGACGGCATTTTAACCTCGATGATATGATCGAACCTGCCCCGTCTTAATATTGCGGGATCTATGGTTCCTATCATGTTGGTCATGGCAATAACCAGTACACGATTTTTAGTTGCGTCAGGTATACGGCGCAAGAACTCGGCGACTTCTTCCACATGGTGAATCCCTGATGCTTGTCCAACATTACGATCTGTTAGAAATGCTTCCATTTCATCAATTACAATTACCGATGGAGCATTATTAATTGCTTTCTCGAATACATCGGCAATTTTTTTGCTCGTGTCGTGGATGTATGGACTTCCAATGCTTCCGGAATCTATGGAATAGCTTGGCCAGTCCAAAAAATCAATAAGTTGTTCCACTGCATATGTTTTACCGCATCCCGGTGGTCCGTGCAATATTATGGCAGAAGGAAAATCTATTCCCATCCTGCGGTATTTCTCCTCGTGAGAAATGATGTCTACGATGTGCTCATTGAAAAAATCCTCAAGATACGGTCTGCCAGGAAGTGAAAAGTGTGCATTAACTTGCAGTCCACCGCTTACCATTCGATTATCTGTATTAACGACATCTTTTTCTTTTTTGTCTTCTTGAGTTTGTGTTTTAGAAAGATAATTCGCTCTGCCAACAGAAAATCCAGCCTCGTTTATGATATCTTCAACCTCGCAAATATCCATCCATTCAAGCAGCTTGCATAGCCGACGAAAAGAGTTGGTGGAAACACGGACGCCAGCAGACAGCCATGTCCCGAGAACAGTCTGATCGTTAAGACACTCGGATATTGTGTATGTAGGCAGCAATCTTGAAATCTGCTCTATGTACACAGCATCATGTAGAGAAACATTGCCAGCAATTTTTCGTGTTTCTCTCAAAGAAATAGCAAAAACGCGCCCTTCAATATTTGTATTTGGATATGGCCCTTGTTGAACTGATGAGATCAAATACCCGTGTTTGCCTGCAAAAACAGCATAAGAATTACTGCTGACTTCAATATCAGAAAACAAGCTATTTCCAATGAAACCAGCTTGAATCCACTTGTCCCGTAATAAAGGCTTTACAACCAATGCAAATCCTTCTGTACTTGTGCTGGTAATTTGCCAATCATCTGCACTTGCCAAAAGCTTTTTTACCCTTGAACCGTCAGAGAGTGCAAAACCTCTTGGTATCCAATTTTTAGTTGCCATAGAGGTCACCCCTTAACGATAGTGGTTTTATCATACATTTTTTCGCCAATAGTATCTGTAATTTGAATACGAGAAAGTTCGGCTACGATTGCACGTAACTCATCAATTTGGTCATTGCTCTTATATGAAAGGCCTGCTCGTTTAAGTGATTCAAAACGTGTTCTATCAGAAAAATTATATGGGTTTTGAATCATCATATTGAACCAGTCAATCACGAACCAGTCTTGCCGCCACAAAATATCAAAATTCTTGCCTTTCAACTCGCTTAGTTGGTTTTCAAAATCAGGATCATTTCTATCGATGGAACGCTGAGCTGCTTTTGTTAAGTTGTCAAAAGCGTCAGCTTCTGATGGCTTCGCATACTGATGAACTCTTTCGTTAAAAAAGCAAACACAACTATCCAAGTCTATTTGGCGTATTTCTTTTAAATGCTCTTTTCTTGCTTGGGCAACCAATTTTTTTGCTTCGAGTAACTCGTTGGATGCTTCCTGGGCATCCTCTTGATCGTAAGCCTGGCTATTGATAGAAGCAGCTTTCGTTGCTTTCTCTCGTGCTTTTTCGAGCTTTGGATCATCAACCTTCTCTGTCATTTCTTCAATTCGATCAAGCATTTTTTGACCACTGTCAGCGATTCTATCCGTATCGGAAAGATCTATATCTTGGCGAGCATAAAAATTTCGATTGCCAAAATCCGCGCCCACGCATGGAATTGAAACACCAAGATGTATAGCGCCGGAATCAGACATTTCATATTCACAAATGATTTCCGCCCCTGTTGGAATAATCCCGTTTTCAAAACTTGTTCCGGGGATTTCGTAAGTTCCTATATAACGATTATCTTCGATAGGATTCTGGATATCGCCTTCCCAAAGCGAGAAAGTCAGAGCATCATGCGATCCCGCCTTTAAGGTCTGACCAGCTTTAAATATCTTCTGGCCCTTTTTGGGCAGAGAATCATCCTTTTCGACTAAATAGTCAAGAATAGGAGTCCCTCCCAGCTTATCGAGTACTTTTACACCAATGGAGTGTGAGGCTGGAATCGCTCCAATCGTCGCCATCGTTTTTGTTATTACAATGCGGTTCTCTTTCAACGGCAGGGCATGTCCATATGAATCAAAAACTACAACATCAAATGTGTTTTCTCCATCCTTAGAGAGGGGTAAGTCGAGTGTCATTCCATTTTTCAAATTAGCGCGACCGGATGACCACCCCGAGTCGATACTGGTTATTTCCACTGAAAAATCAATATTCTTATCTGTCAAAAAGGCAACTCTTGCTTTTGTTTCAGATGTACGAGCTGTATATCTGAATGTTATGTTCATACCGGTCACTATTTCGGCATTCGATGCTTTCCTGTTATGTCTCATGTCTGACCAGTCAATGGATTCCGCAAAAATACTGGCGCCTTCTGCTACTGAGGTCATCGGATTAACATCAATGTTTGCCGGCAATGCCAGTTCGCCAGACACCTTATCTCTCAGAGGTTTATAATTTGTTGGCCCTCCAACAAAAACAATCTTTTCTATATCACCGGCAGTCAGCCCTGCTTTGGCTAATGTTTCTCTCGTAACTTGGACTGTATCTTCAATGACATCCGTTATCAATCTATCCAAGTCATTACGGGTAATGGAGACATCTATGTACATCTCATTACCTTCTGCATCCATGGAATGCAAGGTGCTCTCATCCGTCCGAATGGTAGCCTCATTTCTTGAAGATAACTCGATTTTGGCTTGTTCAGATGCGTATAATGCCATGCGACGCAGAAATTTGTACTGACTGTTCGTAAGAAAATCATCAGGTAACTTGAAGTTCTTCCGTAACCAAGGAACTACAAGATTATTGAATATGATCCTGTCCCAATCACGACCGCCACACATTTCTTTGCCGCCTTGAGTCAGGAGATTGACTTTCCCTCCGATATTTTCAGCAATAGAAACATCGAATGTCCCGCCACCCAAATCATAAATCAAGAAAATGCCTTCCTGTTTGGATACCCGCATAACGCTCATAATCGCCGCAACAGGCTCCTGCATAAGTGCAACATTACCTATTCCGGCAAGTCGTGCTGCTTCCAACGTTGCATCTTTTTTTGTTTGGTTAAATGCTGCGGGGACGGTAATCACAGTGGCTGTATCTGGATTATTGCGGATTTCCTCTGGTAAATAACCATAAAGCACCTTCAATATCTCGGCACTGCATTCTTCCGGAGTAAGCGACATATTAGCGGCTTTAAGATCAAACTTTGTACTTGTACCCATATATCGTTTAAAAAGCGTAGCGGAGTTTTCTTCATTAGTCGGAGCCATTTCATAAGCTCTGCGGCCATAATATCGATTTCCGCGCTTGTCAACAAAAATAGCAGAAGGCGTCACGTCATTTTGTTCAGGACTTTTCCAAACACGGACATTTTGTCCATCATATGAGCAAATTGCGCTATTAGTTGTGCCAAGATCAACACCTATGTAATGCTTCATTTTTCCATCCTCCCCAAAATCACAGTACCTGTTTTCATGATTGATTCGCCGTCCATAATAATGGGTTCAATCATCTGTTCTATAAAAAGGTTATCCGTTGAATCGAAATCATCAATATTAAGAGGGGTCACTGCCATTCCAACATCAAAAATATGCCCTTCAACATTTACCATTCTCAACCCTGCAGTCTCAAGTGCAGAATCAACTTTTTTAATAAACCATGAAAACTGGCTAATATAGCGAGAACTATCTCCAGCATCAAGCTTTGTCATTGCCCGCTCGAATACTTTGCGAAACCTCCATGCTTCAGCAGCCATATCTATAATAGACTTGACAAGTTCTTCATGAGATACATGCATAATAGACCCCCCGTTCTTTAGATTTACTAATATCTACCGCGAAATGTAAAATTAAACTTTACATTTTAGTCCTTAATATAGTCAACAATATCTCCAATATTGCAGCCAAGCTCTTTACAAACTTTTGCGAGAATGTCCATACTGACCGGCTGATTTTTGCTCAATTTTGACAATGTAGCAGGTGTAATACCGATAGCATCTCGTAGAGCAACCTTATTCATGTTTTTATCAATAAGTATTTTCCATAACTTGTTGTAAGAAAAAGGCATACATACCACCTCTAAGAATGTCTTAACTATCCATAGTTTACCAAAGCATAAAGTTAATATCAATACCATAGATATATTTTAGCGAACTATTAGTACAATAATATGATTATTTTTTCATAATTCATAATTCATAATTCATATAGCTGTCTCGCCAGCCTGTGATATGGTGCCTTGCTGAAGGGAGATGGTAAAATGAAGAAGAAAATCATAGCTGGAATAATCGTTATCGCCTGTTTCGCGTTGTGTGCTGCTGTGTGGCCTCGGAGTGCCGGGATCGCTGATTATCGATAAGGTGACATAAAGACTAAAGTAATTCGCAGATAAATGAGGATAGAAATTCCGTCTTCCATATATGCTTGAGTAGCTCAGATGGTAGAGCAGCTGATTCGTATTCAGTAGGTTCACGGGTTCAATTCCCATCTCTAGATCCATTGAAAAAACCATGTAGTTTCAAAGGCTACACGGTTTTATTGCCCTTTTGCATATCCAATAATTAGGTAACTTGTCTTGTATTGTTCGTTTGAGAGATGTATAATAACCCTATATACTTCGACAGGAGTTAAAACCATGGATTATGTTACCCCGAAGGATAAAGCAATAGAATGGGGCCTGACACAGCGCAGGGTTGAAGTACTCTGCGATAAAGGCCGTATCCCCGGAGCTTATCGCCTCGGTCGTGTTTGGGCTATTCCGAAGGATGCGGAAAAACCGATAGATGGGCGAACTAAGGCAGCGAAAGAAACACAACGATAAATGTTATCTTATTTTGGTGAGGTGTGCTCATGAAAAACACAGAGAAAATAATTGCTCTATACAAATATATCGCACAACTGTGTGCGCTGAAATATCGAGTTGTTAAAGACGTTGATAAACAATATTGGACTCGTTATTTAAAAGATATTCCCGATGCACCGGAATACATATCATTATATTACAGAGACAGAGTTGAAGAAGAAACAAGCGATGATACAGTTCTACTTGCGGTAAAAAAGCCAGATTTTCAGCGTTGTCCTGAGCCACATGATGTTATATCAGAGTGGTTAGAACCGGGCTGGGATCACTTTTCAAATGAAGTTAAATTTAAAAACACTCTATCTCAGAACGATGATAATTTAGGTAATAAAGAGCATGAATCTGAAAAGTTCAGCGATTCAAAACAACGTATAAGCGTTTTTGAAGCATGGAAAGCACGAAGGGATACTTGGGTCGAAAAACAACGTGTTATTGATAAGGCAAGAAAATTCTTTGCACAATTGTTTGAATTATATACCGATATGGAGCGTGAATCAGAAACACTCGAGATGATGGTCGGTAATGGGATTATTAAAGAAGTAGGTAATAATTCTATTAACCATCCAATTCTTCTCAAGCCAGTAAAACTTCAATTTGATGCCGAAAAGAATATTATTAGTATCCATGATACGGATACAGAACCAGAACTTTACACGTTACTTTTTCAAGAAATGCGTGAAATCAATCATGGCGCGGTGAAGCAACTTCAAGAATCCTTACGAGAGAATTATTATCATCCTTTGGATCGCAATGATTCCCCGGATTTCCTTAAAATTTTGACACACAGGCTCTGTCCGGATAGTCATTTTATTATGGATGAGCAAGATAAAGTCAGTAATGCAGACAAGATTATTACAACACTAAATCCGGTATTCTTTGCCCGCAAGCGTATTGATGGGACTCTTAAGACGATTGAAGAAATCATAAAAGTAATTGAAGAAACTGGTCGCGTCCCTGGACATCTTATTGATTTAGTGGATGGAGGGCTTATAGAAATCCCGGAAAATGAGAATGAACCATCAATCGAGGAACAACTCGCTGCTATAAGTGGTGAAAGTATTTCTATTTTACTTTCAAAGGAAGCAAATCGAGAGCAGCTTGAAATTGCCGAACGCATAGAGCATTATAATGCCGTTTTGGTACAAGGGCCTCCGGGCACAGGTAAAACCCATACTATTGCAAATTTACTCGGACATTTTCTAGCACAAGGAAAAAGTGTTTTGGTAACTAGTCACACCAAAAAAGCACTCTCTGTACTCAAAGAAAAATTACCCGATGAGATTAAAGATTTGTGCGTTTCTGTTCTGGATGACACGAATCTTGACATGGTACGTTCTATCGACGGTATCACAGAATTTATGTCCAGACATACTGCAAACGAGTTGAAAAGACAAGATGAAATAGATTCACGGCAGCGTGCATCAATAATGCAACAATTAGCTGAAGTCCGCAAAAAGATTTATACCATTAAGTACAAAGAATTTGAGCCCATTGTTTATAACGGAGACAGCTATTCTCCGGCCGAGGCTGCCGCATTTGTTAATGCCAATGCGGCTGAATTATCATACATTCCTGGGAAAGTAAAACTATCTCATCCTCTGCCCGTTACTGTTGAGCAACTCATTGTGCTTTATCATAGTAATGTAGGTATAACAGAATCAGAGGAAAAGGAATTGGCCTGTTCTATTCCAGCGGCTGATGCTCTTTTATCTCCTTCGTCGTTTGAAAATGACTTACGAAGCAGTGAAAAATGTAAATCAAGAATTGATGAAATTTCAAAAGAATTGAATCTTAATATTGATATTAATCTGGATAAGAAGTCCATACATAAAAATGGAGGATCACCTGCTAATCCATTTGTCCAAAACCCCGCCGCAGAAAAACTGGAGCAGCTCTCGCAGTATGTAGACACTTTTAAAAATATAGATGGCTGGATGATTCATGCAGCTGTAGACGGAAATAAGGGAGGCGGATATCGTCAAAGATGGGATAAGCTGATAAATGCAATTGAAGATACCGCAGCTTATGCTGATTCAATAGTTGCAGAGATGCTGGGGCGTAATTTTGAAATTGCACCGAATGTAATATCTGTCCAATTATCATCACATTTACAAAAAATAATTGAGATTTTTCAAAGGAAAGGGAAAATTACTAAGTTTGACTTACTTTTTAACAAGTCATTGGAAATGGCACTTGCGAGCATACAAATTAATGGTCTGCCTATTTCATCAGAAAAGGATTGCATATTAGTTCTAAATCATTTGGAACTTCAAGAGAAAAGGAATCAGACTGCTCTTCTCTGGAACGAATTGATTGCAAAACATGATATGATTGAGTTTAATACGCTTGGTGATGAACCTGAACGTATCGGCTTGAGGATGATACCCAATATTAAACGCTATCTTGACTGGTATCAAGAAGAATACGCAAACATGATGCAATTTGTAAATCAAGCAGGGTTATGTGCTGATGCTATTTTTTGTGAATCAGAAATGGATTCCGAGCTAATGCGCACAGAAAAAATGCTAGATACAGTTCAAAAGGAGTTACCCCTTTATATCGAATTAGCAAATCATCTTATTACCTTGTGTAATATCGAGGAAAGAAAAAGACAAATGATACAGACATTGTCTGAAGGTAAGCGTAAAAACTCTTCAACCTGTAATTCTCTGAAAGAATCCATTACCAGCTGCAATCATGAATCATATACAAAGCACTATCAACAATTATCTGATCTGTATAATAAATATGCTCTAAAGTCATTGCGTGAAGAAATGTTGGAGCTTATAGAGCCAATAGCGCCGGAATGGGCAGATGCAATCAGAAACAGAGTTGGAATTCACGGTGAATTGACTTGTCCGCAATCAATTAATGATGCATGGAAATGGAAACAGTTTGCGGGCATTATTGACTCTATTACAGCAGAACCAT
>Ga0208197_1003559_pt1 | contig 12220 bp, 14 predicted proteins | sample AD_JPNNA4_MetaG_FD_184444 | JGI IMG/M metagenome (GOLD analysis project Ga0208197, IMG submission 184444) | Active sludge microbial communities of municipal wastewater-treating anaerobic digesters from Japan - AD_JPNNA4_MetaG (SPAdes) (version 2) | ecosystem: Engineered > Bioreactor > Anaerobic...
AGAATCTTCCGAATTGGACAACCAGCGTCTGGTGCTTCAGGATTATTGTGATAAAATGCATTATGAAATTGTCGGCATATACGCTGATATAATTTCAGGTGCATCAACAAAACGTCCTGAGTTTAACAGAATGCTGTCAGATGCTTCCAAACATAAATTTTCATTATTGCTCTTTTACTCTCTTGACAGGTTTAGTCGTTCTGGTACTCGTGATACTATCCGTTATCTTCAAATGCTTGATGATTATAATGTTATGTATAAGAGTTTTACCGAACAATACATCGACTCAAGTGGAATTTTCAAAGACGTGATTATCGCATTGTTGTCAACACTGGCGAAGCAAGAACGTGTGCGAATTTCGGAACGTGTATATGCTGGATTAGCCAGAGCACGGCAACAGGGTCGAGTTGGGGGTCGTCCATCTTTGGATGAACCTAAAATTGAAAAAATCAGGCAAATGAAAACGACTGGTAAAAGTGTCACAGATATTTCGAAAACTCTAAAAATCAGCAGGGGAAGTGTTTATCAATATTTACAATAGTGTTGGAATTTATAACCCCGTAATCATGACTAAATACCTGAGTCACATTTCTTCAGAGCATCTGATAGTGTGATGATAACTAATATATTTGTACTTTGTAGATGGATAAATAGTACGGTCAGGAAATGTCATGAACTAAGAATCAATTTTTCTACAAATGAAAAAAAACATAATAAAAGGTATTAGTCTTGGTGTGGTTGTAGGAATTATTGATGTGATTCCAATGCTTATGCAGAGACTAACATGGGATGCTAACATTTCAGCATTTTTAATGTGGGTTGCGATTGGATTCATTTTATCTATAACAGAACTAAAAATGAACACGATACTTAAAGGGATTATGATATCGTTTCTTGTATTGCTGCCCGCTGCAATCCTGATTGGCTGGAAAGAACCCGTATCACTTGTGCCTATCATAATCATGACAACAATATTAGGTGGCGCACTTGGTTACTTAATCCACCGAAAAAAGGATAACAAATGAAACCAATACAACTCAAATCAACAATAACCTGTCCAGAATGTGGGTTCAGCAAGGAAGAGACCATGCCAACTGATGCATGCCAGTTCTTTTATGAATGCACCAATTGCGGAAAATTGTTAAAACCAAAGCAGGGTGATTGCTGTGTTTATTGTTCATACGGCACTGTGAAGTGTCCTCCTATGCAGAAGACTGGCAAATGCGCCTGTGAAGAATAAATCATACTGCAAGTCAATTACCTGCATCAGTTCTCTGAGCATTTGTCAGAGTTTCATAATCAGCCAGAGACCATAGCCATATATTTCCGTCATATTGCAAGTTCCACGACAAAGAATAAGTTCTGTCGTTTGCAAGTTCCTTCACATCGAGTGAAACGATACCATTCTTTTCATGAAAATCCATAAGCCGCACTGCTGCTATATATTCTCCTGCTGCTTTCTTTTCCAGCAATATATATGGCATTTTACGGGTAAGCATCTTGCTTTTTGTATGAATAAAAGGCAGGTCAATCCTTATTGAATCTGGCGGAAAATTCTGCAAAACTTTTCTTGCTGAACCGCTCATGTAATCATTTTCATTCATGGCAGTTCATCTTCAAGTTCCTGAAGTTCATTGTCAGTATAGTTGGATGTTACTTCTGAGTACTCCATGTCTTCGATATCTCTCCAATTCACTAAAAAGACCTGTGGATGTTTATTATTTATGTCCAGACTGAATTCAGCCTTATTTCCAGTCGCTGGATTTGTAAATGACATTAGGATTACACCCTCACTGTAATCAACATCTTCCAGACGATATAATCCGAAACCAACATTATTCACCACCAGATACAATTGCCCCAGTCCCAGATTAATGTGTTTCTGTCGGTTTAAAATGAACTGTAAATGCTTATACTTATCTGGATTAAGTTCCATGTCGGCAACAAGTTCATCCAAAGTGTTTGGGAATTCATTCATAACTTCTATTTTTTTACGCCCTCAATTATTCATATTGTACAACATACCCCCCAGCCGTATCCACTCCTATGGGGCACTCCCCCCCAGTGAAGCCTATAATTGGGTGCTGGTGGAGCGTACGTTTCACCGCTTGCCTTTCCTATAAATACAGAAAAAATAAATTCTGGTCAGAATTCAGAACAGTTTGAAACAGAAAGGATTAAAAATTCTGGGAAAATTTTTACCGATGATAAAAAAACGGCATTAAAAAAATTATAAAAAATTATAATTGACTGGAGAAAATCACTTTACAGCAACATCGCCACACTCAGTTGATTCAACAGTATTCTGTTGCAATTGTCCACCCAAAGCAGTTAAATTCAATGTGGGTAAGTTTATAGGATTTATACCCGATAGGGTGGTAAGTGTGGAAATATATGCTCTTACGTAAGGGAATAGCAATGCAGGTGCATTAATAAAGAAGTACTTATTCAAGTTTTCCTGACTAATATCGGTGTCAAAGTAAAAATCAGCAATTATTATTACTTCGATATGGAATGACTCATTTGTGTCATCAATCTTTACACCGAGTTGTAATTTAAAACAGGAGTTTTCTCTGCTTATAACACCTTTTGGGTCAAAGTTCAGATTTATTGTATTCGAATGGTTCTCATTCTTAATTTCAAAATACGACTTCAGAATCTTATAATTCTTAAACTGAAATTTTGCAGTTTTTGATTGTTCGTCCATTGTGTTTATGCCGCCAATGCAAAAAGTTGTTCAAATTCGAAATGATTATCTTCCAGAATATTGCAAATTCTTGCAACTGGCATCGGTTTTTGTAAATCCTCACTAAATTGACTTGCATTAAATACAAATTCTGGATTCGAAATTTGTGTCAATGAATCTTCTGACACGAATAAAATCGTTTCAGGATAAAATATATTGTCGAACTCGAAACCGAACTCGGCTTCGTATTTAATATAATCCTGATTCTTCTGATAGCAATCCAACGGTCGGACATCAACAATGTGGGTACTTGTATTAGGATTATACTTATACTTAAATGATAACTCAGGAAAGATGTTCCGTAATTCGTTCAGACGATTCTTAATAAATTCTTTTGGGTTCATCTTTTAAAATTTCTTTGAATATATTGTCTTATATCGGTGGCGTATTCCTTTGCTTTCTGACTTTTATCAATTGTAATTTCAATGTCATCGTAGTCCGATGATTCTCTGAACTCCTTTAAATCTTTTATCTTACGACTGAAGTCACTGTAATCAGAAATGCCTTTCTTTTTTACTTCTTTATTAAAAAAATTGGTTACATATGAATGTGTTCCACCTGATGTGGAAACAGAAATTCTTGTATTAAGTTCATCATAACTTATGCCAAAAAAGTTATTCATTGTAAATTTCATCAGTTGAAAACAACTGTAATATGAGCAATGAACACTTGGTGCATATAAGTAATTATCAATTAGCAATTGAGCCGCATCAAAATTAAATTCTGATTTCTCTCTTAGTTTGCTCATTTTCCAAAATGACCTGCAAAGGTATAATAACTTTTAAATATAGGAAATATTTTAGCAAAAAGTACTCTACTGATGGTTCAGAATGAAATATTTGCAACATTATTATGTGTACTTAACTGATTATCTGTTAAGTGTGCCAGAATTTTTCAGAAACACCAAGACCAAATAAAGCGAAATCATATTTCACGGGGTCGTAGCAGTCCATTAATCGCAAAACGCCATCCAGTTCCTGTACTGCCTTTGCATCATTTTGTTTACGACAAAGCAAGCCGAGTTTACGTGCAACGTTCCCTGAATGAACATCAAGTGGACATGAAAGAATGGATTGCGGTATATTTTTCCAAATGCCAAAATCTACACCTGCATTATCTTGTCGAATCATCCATCTGAGGTACATATTCATTCGGATAATTAAGGTAGCATTTAATCGAAATATATTAATTCATCCGGGTTCAGTTCAATAATTGACTCCCCTTTACCTCCTCCATAGGCTTCAAATCCCACAAAATCTTTTGGCACCTGAATTTTCTTACCACTGGCTTTAATAAAGTACTTCAGTAGATCAACATCGTCTTGCAAATCTTCTTTTGTTATTGCTCGTGACCTGTAATAACCAACCTGATACCATTTTAATGCAGCCCAATCGGTCATAAACATTATACTTTCTTCAAATCCTCTGTATTCAATTTTTATCAAGAAATAACCACCCCTGGAGTCAGGTTTATTATTGTGCTGGATAGTAATTTTTTTAATCAATGAGTGTACCAATTCCTTTGTTTCATCAAAACCAGTAGTAAGTTTATACTTACCAATTGTATTTTTAATCCGTTTTGTTCGGTTTTTCTGATCTCTTTCGATTAACCTGTTTTCCAATTCAGTTATAGCGATATCGTTGTCCTGAATTTTCTTTTTTACAGTCTTTAATCGTTCTTTTATGATTTCATCATCGGAAAAATCGGGATCCAACAAACGATCGTAAGCTTTCTTTTCAATTGCTTTATTCCGCTCATTTTCCATACACAGTGAGGAAAGCTTGGTTGTAATACCATCAATATCTTTTTTATCGCCTGATAACCCTGAAAGATATTCTTCCAAATCTTTCGAGAGGAATAGGTGTTTTATAATAAATGTTTCCAACTTTGGTATACTCAATGCCCGTGAAGTGCAAGACTGAGCATTACGCATCTTGCTTTTGCATTTGTATGCGTTATCCCGGCCTTTCAATCTTTTCTTACCTCTGTATTCTTTTCCACACGTTCCACAAAACACCAAACCATTAAGTAGATAATGATATTCATCCCTTTTCCCAACATTTTTCTTATTCAATTTTAAGTTTGCATTTACCCGATCCCAGGTGATTTCATCAATAATTGCTGGAACTTTGGTTTCATTTAAACCATTGTTCCACTTGCGAGAACCTTTATAAATGGTATTCTTTAAGAGAAGGTGCACCACATTTCCACGCCATCGCACATCACTCTTGTTGTGACTGGTAATTTGATTTGTGTAATTATCCTTGCGTTTAAATGTTCCATCATAATAATTGAATTTTGTAGGTACTCCGTCAGCATTAAGTTGCCGGGCAATTGTGTACACTCCAATGCCTTCTTCAGACAATTTAAATATTCTTCTGACAATTTCGGCCTGATCTTCTCTTATTTGGAGATACCCATTTTCATCTCTTGTATACCCATATGCTGTTAATCCGTGAAACTTGCCTCTTTGTGCATTGGCAGTATGTGCTAACTTAACCTTCTGGCCTGTCAAAGTAGCATAAAACTCATTTGTTAATGACAGAATGCCTGTAAATAATTTGTTTTCAGGAATATCAAGATCAAGAAATTTGCCACCCGGGTAGTACTGGCAATGATACTTGATCATTGTATAAGTAAACAAATTCCAGATCCTGTTATTACGTTCAATTCTTGATTGATCAAAGCAAAAAACCTTTGTAATTAAGCCTTTTTTGATTGAATCCAGCATTAAAGCAAATTCAGGACGATCCTTTATTTCATCTTTTGTCCCGCTAATACCTTCATCCACGAAAGATTTAAATTCAATACCTTCTGTTTTTGCAAAAGCAATGCCAGCCTGCAACTGCGTTTCAATTGAAACATCCTTTCCTTTTTCTTTGTGTTTGCTAATCCTGCAATAAATACCGATCATTAAAAGATATATTTACGGAATATAAAGATAAGCAATAGCTTAAAGAATTATAATAATGTTGGTTAGCTGACATATTATAATTTTTTATAAAAAATTTTCAAAAGTCAATTTTGGCCAACTTATTTTATTTTCTGGAATTTTTTTTGCCTTTGATTTCATGGTCAGATCCGAAATATCCTGGTATTTATATTAAATGAAAAATTAATTGCCGGCAGAATAACTCTTTGCAGCACCCCCAGGTTACATATAGGGGGTGTCCAGGGGGGTAGGGGAACCGGGGGATACACCAAAGTTGATAATTATGAGGACATTACACTACAAAGTACAATTCTTTATCCTATGTTTAAGAATGAAGTTAAAAGCTTTGTTTCTAAAACTTGGTTGTCATTTCATTTCTTCATGGTACTATATTAAAAGTGACTGCATATGCACTATAGGTCAGGTGGTAAAACTGAATCACATTTATACATATGAGGATAATGAACAGGTTGATATTGTACGTCTTACAGATATCCATTTCGAACGAGGATATTTATACTTCAACTTATTTTTCTTTTCAAAGAACCAGACAATTACTGTTCGACATACCCTAATGAAGGGGACAAATGCTATCTGGAAGATTCTTGATAACAGGGAGTTTGATGAGAGAATGTCCAGAAGATTGTGGCGTGAAATTAATCAAGAGGTCGAGTTCGAATTCAGCAATTAGTTCATTTCATTTTCAGGCAATTCAAGAACATCATCCTTAGCTCCAATTTCCTTTAATGGTATTGATGAACCCGAAATACCTTTAACTGATCCTATAAAATGATTTGTATTGAGTAGTACTTTCTGAAGTTGCTTTTCACGCTCTTTCCAAATACGTTCCATTGCACGTTTCTCCCTGATGTAACTATCCTGAAGATCTGAAAAACCTTCGACAATAGCGCTTATCTGCAACATAAATTCATTGCTTGTCAGGTAATCGTAAAGCATTTGCATTTTCTCACCTTTATTGGTCTGTGAAGAAAATGCCTCTGCGATCTTTATAAGACTTTCCCTGAGTACAATAACCAGACCCTTGAAATCAAAAAACGAGCAAATCCAAACCCCATCCTTCTGGCCAATTTTTTCAATCCCTTCAGGCAATGCTTCTGTAATTATTACAAGTACATCAGCTTTGACAGTTAAAGCATCTGATTTTAATTTGGGAATCCAATCCGGTACAAAAGACTTGGTTCGCTTACTTTCGTAAAGTATTTTACCGCAGTCAGACCCATATCTATTGCGGACAGTGTGAATTGTATCAGCACCTCGTACTCCCTTGCCAACCTCCTCAATTAAATCGATTGGAAAGAGATTACGGAGAATCTCTTCGATTGCAAGTTCCTGAATCTCACCTTGCATTTGCATTGAACCCTGATCTGCTTTTCGACCCATTTCCTCAACCTGCTTTTTCAGTGAATTGATCAATTCATCCCGTTCCTTTAGTTTCAGTTCGACCCTTTCCGTTTCCCGCTTTTGTATTGTTTCCGATTCTTTTTGTAGTTTTTCTGTGAGAGTTTGCTCGAATTTTAATGACAAATCCTGTTCTTGTTCTTTCAATTTTCTTTTCAGTTGCTCATTTTCAATTTTTGCCGTTTTCAAATCTGATACCTGCTTTTTTGCAGACTCAGCTTCTTCCATGAGAGTTTTTATTTGTTGCTCGTACTGTTGTTCAAACTGGTTTTTCAATTGCTTTGTTGTCTTTTCAGATACTGACTTCAGTTTTTCGGAAACCAATTGATCGATATTGGCCAACTGCTGTTTGATATCGGATTCTTTTTGTTTTATAGCATCTTCTTTCTGTGCGTATTCTTCCTGAATCTTTGTGATGCTGATATTCATTTCTTCACGATACTTTTCTTCTATTTGGTGAGCTAAGACATCCTCAACATTGAATTCGTGCCCACATTTCGGACAATTGATTTTTGTACTTGATTGCATATGACTATTATTTATCTTGAACCGAAAAGAATTTTGTTAGGACATTATCATCGATAAAGTTAGTAACTAATCACCACTCAACCCTAAAAACTTAATGAATCATAAGCTTCCAGCAACTCATCCCGTGTTATTCCAAGGTATCTCCGTGTGATCATGACTGAAGAATGATTGAACAACTGGCTTAAACGCACGATTGCAATTTCCGCATTTGTACCAGCTTTCGAAAACACTTCTCTCCCAAATGTCTTTCGCAAGGTATGAGTTGAAAAGTTACCGATACGTAAATTATATCGGGATTTAATGGATTTAAAGATTTTGTTAAGCCATTGGACAGAATAAACTGAGTTTTTCTGACTAAGGAAAATTTGCCTCTCATTTGAGGACGGCTTAATATGATTATAACATTCGTTTATGTGCTTTTTCAGTTGAGCATTAATCCGGATCTCCCTTGACTTTTGTGTTTTTGTCTCGACCAGGACAAATACATCCTTGTTAAGAATATCATTCCACTTAAGTTTTAAGATATCACTGATCCGGAGGCCCCAGAAACTTCCGGCTGCAATCAGTAGAGACAATTTATATTCTCTATCATCGTAAAGTTTACGAATCAAATTTAGGTTCTGATCCCAGGTCAAATAATCTGCAGTGGTTTTGCTGTATTTTTTACTCATAAAATATTCAGTTTTGTTTAGTTATCGACAATAGTGAAGCATAGTTATTTATTCTCGTTGTTTTAATCATTGTATATCAATCTATTACGAAATAATATTCAGTTTTATACAAAAGTGAATGTTTTGGTCTCATGCATTTTTTCACTATCAGTTCCTGTCTGTTAATTATGACAAAATTGGTAATACTGAAAATTTTCATCCCAGAATCTGAACCAACTTGGATATTTAATAATACTGATACCAGTTATTTTTTCATTTGACATGAATAACAGTATAAGATAGTTTTCCAATGTCTCGCTATTAATACAAACCTTAAACTGTAATATCTTTAATTCCTCATGCATGTTGCAAAGATAATAAAATGTTATAATTATATGGTAATAATTATATATTTATTAATATATGGTTATAATTATGACAATAACAATTTTAATCTAAGAATTGGATTCTTAATTTTGAATTAAATTTTTCATAAAATGGTTTACGAACGTATAAATCCGATCTCTGACCGCCACCAGACAACATTGACTGCAATTGGAAAGAAAATTCTCGAACTACGCAGATCCACAGGTCTATCTATTGAACGATTCTGTGTTAGAAATGACCTCCCCCGAATTTCATATGCAAATCTTGAAGCTGGTAAAAACTTTCATATGACAACACTATTAAAGGTACTTGATGCATATCCTGAAATAAAATCACTGGAAGATTTCTTTATAGGTATATAATAATTATAACAGGGATATGAAGGATTTTGGATTAACTATCCTGTTTTCCATGTGGCCAGAAGATTGTTAAGAATTTTATTCCAAGAATTCAGGTTTCATTAAAGTTCCACTGATTAAAATTGAAATTTTATAAACGACAATATCTGTGCTGGTGGTACATTTTGATACTTCAGATGGTGAAATTATCATAGGTTAGCGTTGAGTGCTTCGTATTACCATGATGTTGTGATGATCATTAACCCCATTAAGTGCAGCATATTTTACCATTAAATGTAGTTTAGATGTCATTATGGAACAGGCTGATCAATATTATAATGTGGCTGTATTTATATTGGAATATACGGCATATTGAATATGAAAAAAAATGATATAATATCCAGCCAATCATCGATATCCGGCAAGCAATTGGTCGAATTAGAAAAGATTGGCCTTGTAATCCGGGAACTCCGGTTCAATTTTGGATTACTAACGCAAAAAGAACTTGCTGACAGGTGTGGAGTGCACTTGAATTAGTCAAGACTTAATCTGACAGTTAGGGATTAAACTATATTTGAAATTACAACAAGACAAATAAATGTTTAACCCCAAAAACTGTCAGAAATGAATACAGAAGTAAAATTAATCAAAAGCAAATTAGGATTATTAAATCTTGCCGAAGAACTTGGCAATGTGTCACAAGCCTGTAAAGTAATGGGCTACAGCAGAGACACATTTTATCGTTTCCGGGAACTTTATGATACAGGAGGAGAACTGGCATTGAAAGAGATCAGCAGAAGAAAGCCAGTGCTCAGAAACCGTGTGGAAGAACATATTGAGGAGGCAGTCGTCAAGTTGGCAACTGACAATCCCGCAATGGGCCAGGTTCGCATATCCAATGAACTCAGAAAGAAAGGATTGTTCATCTCTCCCGGAGGTGTTCGAAGTGTCTGGGTACGTCATGACCTGGAGACTTTTAAAAAACGTTTGAAAGCTCTTGAGACCATTATTGCTCAAGACGGTATCATTCTCACCGAGAACCAGATTGCTGCTCTTGAAAGGAAAAAAGTGGAAGATGAAGTCAAAGGAGAAATTGAGACCTATCATCCGGGTTATCTGGGCGCACAGGATACTTACTATGTCGGATCCATCAAAGGTGTTGGCAGAATTTACCAGCAGACCTTTATCGATACATACTCAAAAACAGTCCATCTGAAGCTTTATGATCGAAAGAATGCTTTGGTAGCAGCCGATACCCTGAACGATAGAGTAATCCCGTTCTACGAAAAGTATGAGATACCATTGCTCAGGATATTAACCGACAGGGGAACTGAGTACTGCGGCGCCAGGGAGCATCATGAATATCAGCTCTACCTTGCCCTTGAGGATATCGATCATACCAAAACCAAGGCAAGGTCACCACAGACCAACGGAATCTGTGAACGCTTCCATAGGACTGTACAGAATGAGTTCTATGCCATTGCCTTCAGAAAGAAGATTTACACTTCCTTAGAGCAAATACAGGAAGATCTGGACCGGTGGGTTGATGAGTATAACAACGAGCGGCCTCATACAGGAAAACATTGCTATGGGAAAACTCCCATGCAGACTTTCCTGGATAGTATCCACCTGGCCAAAGAGAAAATGCTGGATCTTCAATATGAGAAAATGAACAATGAAAACCATTTATCCGCTGTAAGCAAACAAAATGCCTCCGATGAGATTACAGCAAGGCCGGATGATTTATCATCCGTTCATACCAGCCTTGCAGGAATCGAAGAGGAAGCTAACTTTGCTGAAGCGGTAAATGGTTACTGAAAATACCCCTACTGTCAGATCAAGTACTGACTATTACAAGTGCACTTCAACACCATCCATACAATCGAACATGGGAGAAGAAATTATAATCTGTTGAGTCTCATCAAAATCATTTGTTATTTTGAATATGACCTGCCAACCTTTATGAGGGAATTGATGTAAATTCTTTTTTATCTTAAAATGTTCACTTGCTTCATTTTCATCAGTCAGGATTGCTCACTTTACTTGGATTATCATATACAGCATTTACCTCTTTCTTGTAATCAGCATTAACATCCTTCTTGGTCGAAACTAACTGGACAGTCTTGGAAATTTCATTAAGTGATAAGGTCAACTTACTTTTGGAAAGTAGCTGATTCAGATCCTGAACGGTACTGGAGTTTGTTATTTTTAAAAGGTAATAATATAATACGGACTGAAAAATCTTAATTGAAGTTATCTTTTTGTCTGATATTTCAACCCTATATCTTTCATAAAGTTTTGTAACTAATAATTGGTTATGACCATAAAAAAACTTGGAAGGTGTTTTTAAGTAATCATCGCTTTCCTTAGCTAATTCAATAGCTGAAAAAGATGGAGAAACCTCTTTTTGTTTTTCTTCTTTTATTTCTTGTTGGTTAATATTGTTATCAGGGAGTTCGCCTGGTATGTTAGTAGTCGTATTACCACTATTTAATGGTAACTGACCTACTACATTAGTGGGAGTATTACTATGAGTAGGTGTACCAATATCGGTAACAATACTAATAGGTGAACTACCGTTAATAGAATCATCATTGAAAATTGTACTTTTAGGCAGGTTTCCATTATTATATTCTTTATCCTCTGGTACCGCTGCCAGCCTTAGTATCTCATTAATATTAACAGCAATTGTCTTATCAGTGACCTGGCGTATCAATTTCATGGCCCGGAACTTCTCTAATGCTTTTTTGATTGTCCGGTGATCTGATCCGACTGATTTTGCAATGCGGTAGATCGTGATTCTGAACGATTCGGCATTTGATAATAGGTATGCCAGTATTAACTTTTCAGTGGCTGATAAATTTATATAAAAAAGTGCATTCGGAATTTGTGTAAAATCAGATTTAAGTTCTGTTTTTTTTACGTAAAAATAATTGCCGGTGCTTTTCATATTAATTTATAATGAATTACATTTTTATTTTTTGATTCAACCAATTGTATAATATAATTTGTTCCATGTGTAATGTTGTACAGTGGTATAAGTAAGAAATTTAACATTGCGAGATCAAATTCCTTTCCGTATGGCATCACATTGAAAATCTTGTAAAAGTTATCCTCCCATTCATAATCGCGATCATTAATTCGATAATAGCTGCCATTTAATGTGTATAGCGTTTGCAACAATAAATCGGGTATGCAGATATGATATTGAAGTGCTCCA
>Ga0208197_1003562_pt1 | contig 12218 bp, 28 predicted proteins | sample AD_JPNNA4_MetaG_FD_184444 | JGI IMG/M metagenome (GOLD analysis project Ga0208197, IMG submission 184444) | Active sludge microbial communities of municipal wastewater-treating anaerobic digesters from Japan - AD_JPNNA4_MetaG (SPAdes) (version 2) | ecosystem: Engineered > Bioreactor > Anaerobic...
TTGTTGGCTTCATTTTATTCTCCTTTTTTGAACAGGCAGGGTAGCACTTCAACGCTTGTGGGATTTGGTATTGGCTTCTTCTTCGATAAATCGAACGTCTGCCGTTGCAACCTTGCTATACCAAGCCCCACTATACCCAACATATAAACGATGCTTTACGCTATCCCTGCCTGTTGTTTTAATATCCTATCTTCCCGCACACATCACATATGCGCTTTGTATTATTGCTTTGCTCACAGGCACACCAATGATAACCATTATTTTGTAATGCTATACCATTGGGTCTTTGGTATGCGCAATATTCTCCACACTTACATTCCGGTGGTCCAGTTCATAACTCAATCCATCCCGCCCTTTGCAAGTCTTTCGCTATTTTGGTCGGCTTCCCTTCTTCATCAAACCATCTGAGCGTTTCTACGGTGCATTTATCGCATATTATTCTTCTTACCATCCCGTTTTTTGGCTTCGCTTTTAAAGGGCCATCAGGGTAGACGTAACAATCATGTCCGCATAAGTCACATTTCGACACCTGTTTTTGCATTTTTTTCTCCTTTCATTTCACCAACGCAATCGGCGGCTTTAGACGGCGCGAACCTTCCGGCGCCCGTAACCTTTGTCTCTTTCCCGTTCCGGTGTTCCGTTTACAACTATTCTATAACCACAATTTGAATTATCAACACAGTATTTCATATTATTCAACCCCCTTCCATCGGCAGATAATCTCTGCTGTTTGTTCTGGTGATAAGAGGATTAGCCACGGCAACCCTCTTAATCAAGTCATCAACATCAACACTATGTTCTATGTTCATTTCGCCTCCCACTTGTCGCAGTTATATTCTCTTCTACGGTACTGACTCGCGCGTTATAATCTTAATCATACATCCTCTGCCGTGAATGTTAATCACTTACCTTGCTCTGCTGTTAATCCTATAGTATCCACTGTTTTCCCGTGTTCCATAAGATATGCGAACTTAAACGCTACTTCTATTACTTTATCACCCTGCCAACAGAGGGCAATTATTTGTTTCTCTGCTAATTCAGTTGCCTCGACCTCACGATATTCAATGCGGTCACATTCCACAAAAACTATCTTGCCATTATTGTTAATTTTTAATATCATCTGTCTATCTCCTTTTCTGTCTATTCCACGGCAGAGGAATAAATGATTATAACTAGTCAACCCAGCCGACTAACCGCTGACTCGCACGTTAAATAAAAGCTACTCGCTATTACAGCACTTCATTTGCTCAACAGTCGCCTCAAGTTCGGCAATCCTCTCGTTCAGCCGTTGGATTTCGGCCTGATAAACTGCGTTTGTAACGTCTTTCATTTCGCCTCCCTTATTTCCGCAACAGCACAACGAGCACTTTGCAGGCAGTCTGCTAAGCCTTTGCTTCGCTTATGCTTAAACTTACAGATTTCTTTCTGGTTAATTTTAACTACGTAATCCTGCCATCCTGTTTCGGAAAACTCTTTACTGACATTAACTATTGCTATCATTTCTTTACCTTCATCAAAGCATTTCTCAATCTCATCAAAGCACTAAACGCCACCTGAGCCTGATGATAACACCCAGTTTCTTCATCAATAGCTAACGGGTCTAATTGACTTTCCTTAACGTGCCTCATTTGTGAATCATAGAACCGTCTATCACTATCTTCAAATGGTTGTAAACAATTAAAAATTTCGTACTTCTTTTCACCAGCAACAAATACATCAGCCAAGGGCTCCAATATCTCCAATGGCATTGCATACCATTTTTGTTTGTTGCTATCGTACTTCAAACCTTTTTGTCCAACTACATTTACATTTTTCATTTTTATATTTTTCATTTTTCATTCTCCTTTTTAGTTATTAGTTTTCCATTACTGTCATAATAATATCCACAATTCAAACAACGATACCAACCAGTGTTTTTATGGGTTGCCACGAAATGTGTCCCATTACAATTACTACATTTAATTTCCGGTATAGAGTCTTTCTTTGACTTCATAGACCCTACCCCCCATTACAATACCTCCAACTTTTACAGCATCATCAAGTTGTTTCTTCTGAAACAGATACGAACTATAACCACCTGCTATCATTCCTGATAAGAAAAATATCAGAAACCAAAAACCAAACGTATGCAATGTTCTTTTCAAATTTTCCATTATACTTTCTCCTTCTTGAGTCGGTAATACAAACTTAGGACTTTTTGAGCTTGTTGTTTTCCACGCTCTGAGCCAATCGGATATCCTTTGTATCTGCATATTGCTTCCTCCATATTGCCATTTGACAATTTCATTTTCTCTTGAAATATTCTTGCTCCAATTAACAGATTTGCATCCTCATAGAAAACATTGTGTGGGATCTGCATCAATCCTTTATATCCTTTGCATGATACCGCATTTTTATTTCCTGTGCTTTCTGTGTACATCAATGCAATTATAAATTCCTGTGGAATTTTTGTTTTCTTCGATACCATGTCAATTGATATCGCCATTTCATTTGATCTGATTCCAACTTGCTTAAGTTTAATCAATGTTGAATTATCAGTCACTGCGTTCTTTAACTGAATTGGGGTCATACTTGAATTCTGTAAATGGAAAACACCAGCCATTAACACCACCATCACCACAAAAATAATTGAGTGAACTATTTTCATAACGAACCTCCTATGAATTTAATCCATCCTTTTTATATTAATCTCTGACACGATATCCAATTCCCTTTAGAAACACACAAAACTAATTTTCTTTTTCTTTTAAAAACACCAACTAGTTTGTAAAAACAAAGGTCTCCGTGTTGAGTAACATCTATTTCATCACTACTAATAACGATATCTTCTTTCTTGTCATTTCTATAAGATGCTTCATTTTCTCTCACTTTTCTCTCCCTCTTAAAAAAAGGAGTGGTTTAGGTGCGAAAGGAGAAACTTATGAAACTCCGTCTGTCGTTTCCTTGAGACCACCGTGCCACTCCAAACTTACCTTCCTTTACACTCTTTTATTACTACACCATTCTGTTTTATTCTGACACTTTTTGTTTTACTCACTGCTTCTAAATTTACTATTGCAGATAATTCATTCTTATGGTCAGAACGATATACCCATTTTCTTCCTATCTTAACTTCTACAACAAATTCTTTTTTAGTTTTCATAATATAAAAAAATGAAGGTCTTGGTCACTTTCCACGGTTAGCGCATTGCCAGACTTGCTACGTTTACACCCTACGATTCGGGTACGGGTGTGATTCCAAGACCCTCTCATTTTAACCTCTTCACAATTTGAGTTCTAGTGTGGCCCTGTGTTCTTTTATCAATAACATTCGATTCTTCAAACAAAATCAAATTACTTTTAAAAAGACTTGAAAGTAAAACTGTTGATCTGTTAGTACAACTGGGGCAACTTTCTTCAGGTCGCAAAGAGCCTCTATTTGTAAATACTTCATTACAGTCTGGACAGAATCTTGCGGTTGATAATTTCATACTATTTTATTCCTAAATCAATTATAGATTTTGCATTTACCCACGATAGAAAATCATCAAATCTCATAATGATAATTTTATTGTTTGGCTCATACATGTCTGGAATCATTACTTCGATTTTTGATAACTTCGTGTAGCCAAAATATTTCATTAAACTCAAAAAATAATTTAAGGTAATAACTACACAAACACTTCTTAAATTCCTGCGGAAGATTAAAATAGGTTGTCTTTTTGATAAGGAAGCATCAATCGTACATTGAAACCACATCTGCCATAAAGTAGGTGTTTTCTGTTTTGAGTCTAGCAAATCAAGAACATCCCAATTAACAATTTTATTAGTACCGTCCTTTAATTTTGATTTAATTGCGTACCCTGTTTTGCACTCTATCGACCATTTATCGAATAGTGGTTTTGCTAAGTCATCGCTGTGCTTCAGATCTCCATACAAATATTTGTTTGTCTCTTTTTTATTCTTAGTCCTGACTGTTGCTCTACCTCCAGAAGTATCTGTACGACATACCAAATCATCTCTTTTATTATTTGTTAACCAGAGAGATAATTTCTTTGCTATTTCTAATTCAAAACTTCCGCCTTTTGCCATTACTCCCCCTTATGAGTAGAAAGAGAATTCCTGTAATAAGAAACTGGAATTCTCATTTCATGCAGCAAAAAACTTTCCGCCACTGGATTCCACTCTTTTTCCTCATTTAACAATAAATCTGAAACCTCATTTATCGAAAGAACTCTCGCCTCTTTAGTCATTGTTAAATCTTTAACTAAATTAGAATACGCCTCTTTAACTTTCAAATTCTCCATTACTATTCTCCTCCCTTAAATAATCTATAATAACATTCCCATGACAAAGTTTTGGCCAACAATAACAAGCCAATACCTTACCTCTCAATCCTAAAACTTGTTTACGAAAATTATCATCCTTCAATCTCTCACCAAACCACTTCCTATACTTCTCCACAACTTGCTCTCTATCTCCATCCTTTCCTATAACATACGGATTTCCAAAAAAAGAACCCCTCCCTATATAAACACAGCCTTGCAATCTCCCATGATGTAAATTAATCAGCCGTGTCTCTTCCATCTTATTCCAAACCTAATTTTTTAGCAATCAATAATGCTTCAGCTCTTCCATCTTTTTTTCCTATATCCACTGTAGGAAATAATTGTATAGCTCTAACAATAGAAGCCATTTTACCTTTATCCATATCCTTCATCATTATACGTTTCCAAGTGGCTGGATGAATTAAAGTATAAGGAATTTCTAATCCCACACAAATCCTCGACTATATCAACACAGAACCTTTTCTTATCACGGGGTTAAAGGGTTTAATTTCTATTTTACCCTTACCATTACAATCCAAGCACTTCCTCTTTATAGTTGTTTCCTTGTTTACTTTTATTCCTTTACCGTTACAGGCCGCACATACCTTTTTAATCACACCTCTCCCATTACATCTATAACAGGTTGGAGACGCACCTTTGCTTTTACATTGTGGACAATCCTCATAGTGATACCCCGTTCCTCTCACATCGCCAAACATCATAAAATCCATCCACGCAAAATGAGAATTATATGTTTTACAATCAGGACAGGATTCAATTCTCTTAAGCTCAATTGTATTATACCCTTTACTATCACATGATTTACAAGGCTCCCATATTTTAAATATATCAAAATCCCTTTCTTTTGGAACTGCATCCTCGTCCAAATATTCTTCAGTTGTATAGTCTTTTAAAAAGTCATATGCAATGTTTATGTTTTTCATTTCCTCTTCTGTGCTTTTATCATTAACATCTGGATGAAATTGAAATGCCTTTGCGCGATAAAACGTTACTAATATTTCCTTTGTAAATGGATATTCTGTTATTCCCAATATCTCCATTTGTTTCTTTAGGGTATTTGATTTGAACATCCCCGCCTCCTCTACAAGTTGTATGCACGCCCTTGGTTTAATTGCATATCAATGTCTAAACTAAAATTGTAAACCTCTATTACTCTCTGCATCGATCTCTTATTATACTCCTTTACAATTGTAAGTGCATCCTCCCCCTTTTCAACATAGACTGGGTAGTCTTCATGGTCAAATTCATCACACACAACTAACATATGAGTATGTTTAGGTTCCCTGTTATTCACCCACCTTTTAATATCTTCTAATGAGGCGGCCATGCTATTCTCCTTTTACCATAAGTTTTTTTATAACCGTAAATATCCACATTGGTTATTTTACCATTTAATGAAAACAATGAAAAAGAACCACATCTTCTTATGCGTTCTTTAATAAATTTTATAGCTTCTTTCTTTGTTTCGCTGTCAACTTTATCAATTTCTAATTCAAAACTTCCACCTTTTGCCATTTTGTTTTCCTTTCAATATATATTATATATTATTTTTTCAATTTCCGCCTAAATATTTTTATATTTTTTTGCTCTTCATTATTTTCAATCATCGAAGTCCCATTCTTATTAACAACAGAGATAACCTTATCTGCATACTCCAGTATGTTCCTCTGGTCGCTCACCATTATAATCTGCAGACCAAGTTTTTGAGATACTTCTTTTAACATTTGAGAAGCTTTCTCCTGATACTCTGGTGAGTGTAAAAATTTTAAAGGCTCGTCAAGTATTAATGTTGGTCTTGTTTTCTTTATACTCCATAACGATATTCTCAAAGCGATCGAAGCGATATCTGCAACTCCTCCACCGCCACTGTTTAATATATCATCAGTTTCATTTCCATTCTTTGTAAACACAAGTTCCACTTCTGTTTTATTTCTTTTCTGAACAAACCTTAAATTGAAAATATACGGTTCAGGAAATACAGAGGCCAAAGCCATAGACACCAGATTGGAAATATGGTATTCCAATTTCTTCTGCGTCTGCTCTGCGACAATTTGAACAACGCTTCTTGCCTTGAGTAAATTATCCATCTTTGCAGACAATTCAGTTTTCTCTCTCTCAAGTTTTTCTTTCTCCTCAACAAATAATTTTCGTCTGCCTTCCTGTTCAGACAAATACATTTTTACGCTATTTAACTGCTCTGAGTAATTCATTAGTTTTTACCTAATTTTGTTTTTAGTTCATCAAACTTGACTTTTATTTCCTTTTCTAAATCCTCCATCTTCTGCTGATAATCTTCCAGCAACGACTCTGCTTCTTCGATCGTTTCCACATCATATTTAGTTTTCAGTTGTTTGAGTATCTCTAATTGACGGCCTTCGCAAGAAGACTTTTTGTGTTTAGCTTCTTCTATTTTCTTCGATAATATTTCAAGTTCTTTGATTATATCTTTCATATCATGTTCTCCTTAATGACTTGTTTGACTTCGCCCGAAATATTGTTTTCTTTACAATACAATTCCAAATTATCTTCAAAATTCAAACCCATTTCTTTCTGTAAAGATAATCCTTCAACGAAAGAGTTAATCTCTTCGCTTCTGTAAGTTTCCTTTTCTATCTCCTCCAATCTAAAAACTTCTTTAGCTGGTTTTATTGGAATTGGAATCTCTTGAATAGTTTTTCCTTCAATAAGAAATATTGTTGGTTTGTGATAGACTTGAGAAACACTACTTCTCATAACACTACCGCAATTGAAAAGCTTTCTCTCTCCACGAAAGTCATAAAAAAACTTGTGGTTGTCTCCTGAAACGATACTTCCAAATCCATTCTTTTTCAACAATTCAGAAGACTCTGTATAATCAGTTTGTCCTGCCCATACTTTTTCGTCCTTAATAATCATTTTGTGAATAAGTAGAATGTTGTTTCTATCATAATCTACCTTTGGAATTTCTTCTCCATAACTCACACCATACAACTGGTATTGTTTTCTATAGGTCGCATGATTATCTACAATGAAAAAATTATCACAAGCATGACTCAACGCTCTCATCGCTGTATTGACTTTATTACGATGACGAAGGTCATGCTGCCCATATATAGAAAATACTAACACCTCAGGATGTCTTTTCAATAAGGCAACTATCCTTGAAAAGAAATCGTAAGAAGGATCGGGTCGATTGAAGAAATCTCCTGGCTGTAAAACACAAGCATCATTTTTATCAGCTACATCAAAAATAAATTCTAACTTCCCAAAGAATGTTTCAACATAATTATCAATTCTGTTTGCAGGAGCCTTTTCTTCTCCGTGAAGGTCTCCCATAAATACCATTTTATGCTCCATAATTTTCTAACTCCTTACAAGCGGTTTTCAATATTGGACATACTGGATTATTTTTAATCATATTTTTATACTCTCTTTCCCATTGCATACACTGACGACTGTATATTTTTATATCTGTTTTCAACTCATCAGCATCATCAAGTGCTCCTGCTAAGTCAATTTCAATTCCTTTCATATCAACAAATTCATCTGTCATTTTTAACAAAATACTAATACTCTCTTCATTATCGATGAATTTTTCATACTCCTTAAATTCTTCTTCTACAGAAGAGTATCTTTCTATTGAAGATTCAATACTAAGTGCATTTTCTTTTAATTCATTGTATTGTTTTACTATCATATCCAATAGGATTTTAATACTATCTTCAGCATCAAGAAATTTTTTATAAGTTTTAACTTCTTTCTCTACAGAATCATATGCTTCTAAAGAAGAATTGATTACAAATATGCTTTCCATCAATTCCTCATATTCTTTTACTAACAAAGTTAAAGAATCAATATCACCAGCAACATCATCCAAATAAGAAAGAGAATTGATGGATTCTTCAGTCTCCTTAATACTTGATTCTACTCTTTGCAACTCTCGGTCTGTTCTTGTTATAGATGAGTTGAGATTTTTGAAAAGATTATCGATAACAGACAAACCTACAAGGTCATTTAATTTCTTAGCTATCTCTCCGCCAGAATCATTTAGAAGAAAATAAGGTTGGTGTTGGGTTTGTATATTAAATTCAGACAAGTCTAATGCATTAGATATTTCTTCTGGAACATCAGTTTTAATTGCATCATAATATAAGGAATCTCCTTCTTCATTTTTATAATTATAAGAAGATTTTCCATTGAATCGGGATTTATTTATAAGAAAATTATCAGCTACAAGCTGAACATGAACAACATCTTTTGGACTGCTGCTCCAATTCTTTATGGAATCACCTGATGGTCTGTTGTTGACGACCCAAAGAAGTGCTCTCAATACAGAGCTTTTCCCAGAATCAGAAGAGCCTGTAATTACATTCAAACCATCAACAAAGGAAATGGTGGTCTGTTTATGGCTTTGAAAATTCTGGATGGATATTTCTTTAATCATAATGTTCCTTTTAAAAAGAGGGAGCACAGAGCCAGCAATTCACAGACTTTTACTTGCATCTTATCCGTACTTTCTACCTGCGGTGCTAAGTCCCTCATTTTTATTACATAGCATTTTTAATTTCAGTTATTTTATCTCTGATCGGTTTAATATCATTCTTAATCTCTTGCAAAAGTTTTCTTGCTTTGCTGCCTGCAGATTTAATTTTCTTCTCTTCAAATCTTACTACCAATACATCAAGCTCATTCATTTTTTCCTTTAAATCTTTAACCATTTCGCCAATTGTCATTTTACAATCCTCCTTAAAATATTTTTTCCCATCTATTCAAACTACTAAGCAACGATTTAAATCCAAACTCTTCAAATACTTTTCTAAATTTGTCTGGGGAACATTCGTCTTTTCTCAATCTACTTTTAAAATCCGGACATCCTTCAAAAGGCAAAGTTGTCAGTCTTCTAGTAAAATCTGAGTCGAAAAAATGTATCTTCTTAAATGTTTGATTATACTTTTTCATTTCCCCTTTCAGATATCTTATGGCTGTTTTTTCTCCAACCCTGTCAACTCCTTTAACATTATCTGTCGAACACCCTGCTATCGCTTTCACATCTTTCCATCTACAAGGCTCAATACCATATTCTCTAGTAAACATTTCCTTTGAATAAGCTGCACCTCTGTAGTTACAAAGAGAACACCATTCCAATAACTGATAAAGGTCTTTATCACTTGATATTACCACAGTCCTTCCTAATTTTCCTCCAACCACCAAAGATGCTATGATATCATCTGATTCATAACCTTTTTCCTCAAATACATTACGAAATCCCATTTCAGGTAGCGTTGTTTTAATTTTATCAAACTGGGCATAAGCTATAACATTATTTTCTTTTTCCTCTTCTGTTAAATTATTATGCCTATTTGATTTGTATTCTGGATATAATTTTTTTCTCAAAGACTCTTTACTGTCCCAGCAGAAAATAAACTTATTTGTTTCAAATCTTCTCGCCAAATCCAATATTGTTTTTATAAAACCAAATATTATTTCTGTTCTGCTTCCCCGATAAGACAATCCACTTGATAAAGCAAATTTATGAACATAACATAAATATGGAGCATCCACAATCACTAGCAAATCATTTTTCATATCTTTTGTCTCCAAACTTTTGGATTTTTCTTTTTACCTTTTCGATATTTTTTAATTCAGATTCCCAAATAACGAGAGTATCATAACCAAATTTTTTAAATATATTTATTCTGTCTTGTGGATTTTCTCCTTTATGCCAATAATCACCAAATAACTCAATAAGTTTCTTTTGCCCATTTATATTAGTGAAATCTGGATTTTTACCATTAATCATAAATGAAAAATCACCAGTATATTTCCATTCGTTTGGATAAAGATCAGTAAGAATATTTAAAATAACAGTTTCTGGTTTATTAGGTCTAATGGAACGACCAACCATTATTTTATTAACGTGCTCTGGATTTTTCCATAATTCTAACCCTATTTCACGTAACCTTTCCTTATGTTCTGGATACTTTCTAAAAAATGAAGATCGTTTCTCTGACATTAATTTTCTAGTTTCACTAGTGCGTATTCGCCCAGTATTAGCCAAAGAAATTCTTTTTTTAATTTCCTCAGGCATTCCATTTAACCAAGGAGAAATATGAGAATGGTTCTGGCTTATCAGTTTCTTTTTCTCTTCGGAGCAAGGTCTTCTATTTTTACCTAACATAGACAAACGAATTTTTGTTTTATGCTCTTCTGATAATTTTCTACCTTTTCTGGAAGCAGATAATTTATTTATATGCTCTTCTGATTGCTTTTTTCCTTTATTAGCCAATGAAATCTTCTTTTTGTGATCTTCAGAAATATGTTTCCCTATTCTTGCATGTTCTGATTTATAATATTTATTCCAATCATAAGGAGACAATTTACTTCTAGAAACAAAATTACCGCATCCACAAGCGCATTTAGGAGGAATTAATGTTATATCGTTTGTTAGTTTATTCATTTTCTCTCCTGATAAAAACACTAATTAAATTTCTTCTCTCTTTTCGCTTTAATATTTTCTTCAACAGAATGCCATTTCTCTCCCACCATTCGTGTTAGTTGGTCTTTTAATTTATTCTCTGTAATATACTCAACCAGCTTTTCTCGATTAGAAAACTCCTTCCCATCGAATACAATATTCTTCTCTTTTTCTCCATAAAGATATATTATTGAAGAAAGAATATCATCAACACCATAATCAAATAATATTACAAATTCTGATTCACGAAAAGCTTTTCCAACTTTGCTTCTTTTCAGTTTTGCTTTAACCAATATTCCATACGGACGAGTCTCACCTTTATAAGTTTTTTCCAGCTTCTTCTTCACCGCCAGCCAGCAGCACTGATGAGTATAAAAATCTAATGCCTTGCCACCACTTCTTCTGTATTTCTCTCCAAACATAACATTTATATTTTCTCGAACTTGAGAGATAATAATCAATGTGGTATCTTTTCCTTGTCCTATACTGCAAAGATTGCCAAAGAACTTACCAGAATATTTTTGTTTGGTCATTCCATAAGAGCCTTTCTCTGGACTGTCTTTATCTGCAGCATCAATAAATGTATCAAGCTCCTCCTCTGAAGCCATAGCATCAAGTGAATCAACAATATACAAAAGAAACTCTCCTTCTTTTAATGCTTTCACTCTTCTTGTATAATCTCTCCCGAATGCTTGGACCGTAGGTATTTGAATCCACTCGACAGCATTATAAAATTCTTCACCATACATTTCTTCAATAGGGAAATCCATTACACCCTCAACATTATCATAAACGATGTATATCTTTTTTACTTTTGAGAATGTTTCAGGATCTTTATTCAATTTGTAATAACAATTTGCTGCTGCTTCAAGAGCAAGAAGAGTTTTTCCGCTGGAACCGTCTCCAATTATGTTTACTACTCTCCCTCTTGCCCATCCTCCAGTTTTTTCTTTCCCTGATAAAACCAGATTTAATACAGCTGATCCGCTATCTAAAAATTCAACCTTTGTTTTATAAACAGAGGTGACTGGGTCATTTATAGACTCTTTTATATTCTTTGCAATGTTGCTTGTCGTTCTTCTTCTTATTTCCATAATCAATCCTTCCAAAACCAATAATCACCAAGTCCAATGCAATCATCAAGGTCAAAGCCATACCACATTGGCTCTACTTGTTCTTCATTAAATAGAGGTTTTCCTTTTTTATTCCACTTATGAGCAATCTCTCCACTCATAACATTGTATTCTAATACTTTCCAACCATCATAGGTCTTATAAACCGAAGAAGCAGGAAAAGGACTTTTATGTAATTTGCTCCAATCAACTTTTCCTGCTTCTGTTTTCACCATCACCCCATCAAGACAAAGATATTTTTTATTATCTTCTCCCTCTCCCTCTTCCTTCTCTATCTTTACGTTTCTGTTCTTTTATTTCTTT
>Ga0208197_1003570_pt1 | contig 12194 bp, 16 predicted proteins | sample AD_JPNNA4_MetaG_FD_184444 | JGI IMG/M metagenome (GOLD analysis project Ga0208197, IMG submission 184444) | Active sludge microbial communities of municipal wastewater-treating anaerobic digesters from Japan - AD_JPNNA4_MetaG (SPAdes) (version 2) | ecosystem: Engineered > Bioreactor > Anaerobic...
CCGTCGGCGTGTCGCTGCTCACGGCGCGCGATGTCAAGTCGTTGACTTCGGGCAGCACTGTTGAGATCGGCGTGCAGAAAGCCGGCGGGCGCGTGCGGCAAACCACGGTAGGCGAGGTGTCGCATGAAGGCTCGTTCGTTCTGTATTTGAGCGGCGCTCGCAAGTTTGAGCGCGCGCTCAAGGACGCGGCGCTTGCACAGGGGCTCGTGCGCGACGGCGGCGTCGTGCAAGTGTCGCTCGTGTTCTTTCAGATTGACTACTTGTTCACCCCGCCGGGCAGCGTCGAGATCATCGAGCGCCGCTTGAAGGGCTGCCGGCTCTTGAGCGACAACGAGGCGCCTGCCGAGGGGACCGACGCCACGACCGTTGATTACAAGATCCACGTGACCGAGCGCGTTAAGGTCGTGGATGGGGTTGAGATCGCTTTGCTGTAACCGCGCCAGCGTGGCGCATGAGAGGCACACATGGTTGACTTGGAGCAGATCGAGATTGAGCGCGCACAGCGCAAGGAGCTGTTGGCCGAGCAGCGCCGACAGCAGCATGCGATCGACATCGCGCGGCTTAACGAGCTCGAGATCGAGCACGGCGACGATGGCGTCGCGCGCGTTGACGTCGGGCGCTACGCGCCCGGACTTCCGACGCTCGTCGTCGTGCGCCCGCTCAAAAAAGCGGAGCTCAAGCGCTTTCGCGATCGTGTGCGAGGCGAGGGCGCCGACAACGCGGCTGCGGCTGAAGAGGCCGCAATCGCCGCGCTGCTTTACCCGTCGCGCGACAGCGACGAATGGCGTGCGCTGCTCGACGCTGTGCCCGGCGTGCTCGTGCGCGCGGGCGTGGCCGCGGTGGAGCTAGCCGCGGGAATCGAGCGCGCCACGGGAAACTGATTGCCGCCGCGTTCGACGCGATGCGGTCGAACGCGGGGCGCTTCGGCGACGGTCTGCTCGGTGCGTTCGGCGCGCCCGAGCCCGACGCCGAAGCGCGCGCCGCTGCGTTTCGCGTGGCGCACATCCTGAACCTGATCGAAGCGGCGTTGAGCAAGCATGGCTGATAGCGAATACATCATTGAGATCGCGTCTCAGCTCAGCGGGGTTGACGCCGCTTCGGCTGAGCTTGACGCGCTCGCGGCGAAGCTCGACGGCAGCGGCGCCAAGTCCGCCGCGTTTGATGATGCGATCAAGATGCTCGCGCGCGATCTCGACGCCGCCAAGGCCGCGACCGCAGCGGCAAACGCCGCACTATCAGACGGGCGCACCGAGTATGCGCAGCTCGAGCGGGCCGCGGTCAACGCGGCAAACGCCGCCGAGCGTGCCGCGGAACGCAGGCTAGAAAAGGAGCGCCTGCTAGCCGACGCCCAAGAAAAACACGCGGCGAAGGCCAAGCAGCTAGCCGAGGCGCAGTCGGCGCAAGAGGCTGTCGCCGCGCAGCTGGCCGAAGCTCAGCGGGAGGCTAGCGAGGCGCTGGCGGGGCTCGGCCGCGCGACGAGCCCCGACGATCTCATGGAGTACGAGCAAGCCCTAGGCGCCGCGGAGAAACGGATCGCGGCGCTTAGTGCTCAGAGCGACGCTGCGGCAAGGCGCGTAAGTGCGCTCAGTGCGGCGACCGACGCCGCGGCAAGGCGCGTGAAGGCCGCTGGCGCAGCGGTCGAGCGAATAGGCGACGCGCGCGCGGCTGCGGATCAAGCCGCGGCCGCGGTCAAGAATTACGCCGTCGGGCTCGATAAGCTCGAGCGCGAAGCCGCGCAAGCCGCGGCCGCGCAAGCCGACCTCGAGCGGAAGCTCAAGAACACGGGCGCACTGCAAAAGCGCGTCGCCGATTCACTCGGCGGCGCGACGTCGAAGCTGTCTGCGCTCCGCGGCGCGCTCGGCGATATCGGCGGGCCGCTTGGTGAGCTTGGCGCGCGGGTCTTGTCTCCCGCGCAAGCCTTCGCCGAGCTCAAGGAAAAATTCGGTCAATCAGCCGCCGTGATGACCGTCGCCGGCGTCGGTGCCGTGGCGGCGCTTGCTGCGTTGCTCGCCGCGGTGGTGGCCGTGTCTGCGGCGATGCTCGCCGGTGTCGGTGCGCTCGCCGCGTACGGCCTTGCCGCGGCGAACACAGCGCGCAATCTGGCGCTCACGCGGGAAGCTACCGAGCGTCTAACGCCCGCGCTGCGCGGCGTGCCGTGGGCTGAGATCACGGACGCTACCGGCGTCGCCGATGATCGGCTGCGTGCGCTGTCGAAGTCTCTGCTTGACGCTGGCGTTAGCGCCGCTGAGCTGCCAGTCACGTTGCGCGCGGCCGCAGTCGCAGAGGCGGCACTCGGGCAAGGTGGCGCCGACGCGCTTGTCGCCGATCTCGCCGCGGGCAAAGTCAGCGCCGAAGAATTCGCCGAGGCGATCAATTCGAAGCTAGGCGACGTCGCTGTGCGGCGCTTGCTGTCGCTAGAGGCGCAAGGCGCGCGCTTCCAGCGCAACGTGCAAGCGTGGTTCCCGCCGGGCTTCGCCGAGCCCGCTTTGCAAGGGCTGTCGATCCTCGTCGGGCTCTTCGACCAGAACACGGTCGCCGGGCGCGCAATGAGCGAAGCGGTGCGTGGCGTGCTCGACCCGATCATCGGGCAAGCGGTCAACGCTGCGTATGTCGTTGAGGCGTTCGTGCTGGGGTTCTTGATCGGGGCGACGAAAATCTACATTGCGGTCAAGCCAGCGGTGCGCGCGATCGCCGATCTGCTCGGCATAGACGGGTCCGGCTGGGAGCTCGACAGCGTGCTAGACGCGGTCGCCACCGCCGGCGAATGGCTCGCGCCGATCGCGCTCGTGCTTGTCGCTGGATTCACCGCGCTTGGCGCTTCGATCGTTGGCGCGTTTTTGCTTATCCCGGCGCTAATCGGCGGTACGCTAGTCGCCGCGGTGGCGATCGGTGTCGGCGCGGTAAAGCTGTTCGTCGCTGGGTTTGAGTTTTTGCGCTCGGCGGTGCCGGCCGCGGTAAGCGCCGCAGTCAAAGCCGTCGTCGGCGCGGCGGGCGCGTTCATCACCGCCGGCGCTGACGTGATCGCCGGGCTCGCCGCGGGCATCAAGGCGGGCGGCGGCGCGGTTATCGCGGCGATCACGGGCGTTGTCGGCGGCGCCATCAGCGCCGCGAAAGCGATGCTTGGCATTGCGTCGCCGTCCAAGGTGTTCGCGTCGATCGGCGACGACACTGGCGCGGGTTTCGTGCAAGGCGTTGCCGCGCAAGAGGATGCCGCGCACACTGCGATCCGCACGTTGACAGACCCGAAGGCAGCCGCGCCGTCGCCTAGCTCGAGCACGACGACGAACACCACGACGAGCACGACCACGAACGCGCCGACGATCATCATCGAGCGCGTCGAATTCCCCGGCGCTAACGCCGTCGCCGATTTCCGCGCGTGGCTCGACGGGCTCGCGCTCCAAGGTGCGACATGACGCCGAACCAGTTTCCCGATCTGTATGCGTCGATCGTGCTCGGCACTGCGCGCTCGCCGGGCGTGGTCACGCTGACAGGGCACGACCGCGAATGGTCGTGGGATGTGCAGCAAGCCAAGGGCCAGACGGGCGCAAGCTCGGCGCTCAACGGCGATAGCGTCGGGCAGTTTCAGGCGTCGTTTTTTCTTGCCAGCCCCGCAGATCAGATTGCGTGGCCCGCATTTCAACGCGTGCTTGAAAGCGCCGTCATGGGCCCCAAGCCTGTCGCGCTGCCGATCTATCATCCCGATCTCGCGGCAAACCGCTTCACAGAGGTTTGCGTCGCGACGATCGGCGGCGTCGTGCGCGACGAGCGCGGGGGCGCGACCGTGCTGGTCAAATTCATCGAGTATCGCCCGCCGAAGCCGAAGACGACCACGACCGCTACGGGCAGGGGCGGTAGCGCTACGCCGCCGGGCTCTAGCGGCGACGGCACCGGCGGCGACGCGTACGATCCCAACGCTGAACTCAAGCGCGAGCTCGACGAGCTGCTCGCCGAGGCTGCTGCGGCATGACGATCGCGCGCATCACAGCGGACAGCGTTAGCGCTGGCGTAGGCGCGGCGCGCGTGCAAATTCCCGCGTGGGGGCGGTGGTGGGCTGACGTAGATGCGCTCACGCCGATCGATCTCGCCGCCGGCGCGCCCGTTGCGCTTGAGCTCGCCGACGTCGTGCTACGCGGAACGGTAGTTAGCGGTGGTACGCACGCGGGGCGCGCCGCGTATCGCATCGTTGCGGGCGCTGGCGCCTGGTCGCGCACCGTGCCCGCGCGCGCGTACCGCGACGGCTCGGGCGTGCAGCGTTCGACCGTGATCGCCGACGTCGCCGCGGCCGTCGGCGAGCCCATCGACGGCGCCCCCGCCGGGCGCGTAGGCGAGCACTACGCCCGCGCCGAAGGCCCCGCGTCGCGCGTGCTGCACGAGCTTGCGCCGCGCGCGTGGTACGTAGACCGCGACGGCGTGACGCGGTTCGGTGTGCGCCCCGCGGTGGTGTACACTGGCGCGGCGCCGCGCGTTGACGTGCGACCCGCCGCCGGTTGCGTAGAGCTTGCCGTCGCTGAGCTCGGACCGTTCGTTCCGGGCGTCGTGGTGGACGGGCGCGCGCCGGCGGTGGACGTTGAGTATCTGCTAACGTCGTCGCGGCTGTCGGTGCGCGTATTCGCGGGCTCGACCATGTCGCGCGATCTCGAAGCGTTCGCGCGGCTGCTAGACGCGCTCGATCCGCGGCGCGCGTACCGCGGCGCCTTTGATTTTCGCGTAGTGACACAGGACGGGCACGCGCTCAACCTACAGCCCGTTCGTGCCTCGGCGGGCTTGCCGGATCTCGAGCGCGTGCCCGTCCGGCTTGCGCCGGGCGTGCGCGCGAAGCATTTCCTCGGATCGCTCGTCACGGTGGTATTTCTCGACGCCGACCCATCGCGCCCGTGCGTAATCACCGGCGATGACGCCGGGGCGCCCGGCTGGATGCCGCTAGAGCTCGAGCTCGGCGACGGCGTGACGCTCGGCGTCGCGCGGCTCGGCGACACAGTGCTAGCGGGCCCGTGGGCTGGCGTGATCACTAACGCGTCGGTGCGCGTGAAAGCGGGGTTTTGATGGCACTCGTCGGTTTCGGGGCTGATATGTCGTGCGGGAAGCGGCTAACCACCGGCCGCATGGTCGGTGGGCGAACGCTGCTCGCTGAGGCCATTTGGCGCCGGCTCACCACGCCGCGCGGCACGCTGTCGGGCAGCGCCGAGGCGAGCGCATACGGGCTCGATCTCGCCGCGTACGTGGGCGCCGTGGGCGAGCGCATCGCCGAGGCCGCGTTGCCGTCGATCGTTGAAGCCGAGCTACTGAAGGATGATCGGATCGCCGCGGTGTCAGTCACAGCCACCGCGTACCGCGCCGACGACGGCACGGCGCGCATTGAGCTCCAGCTCGTCGTGCAGCCCGCTAGCGACCTCGCAAGATTCCCGCTCACGCTCGGCGTCACTTCCGCTGGCGTCGAGATAATTGGAGGCATGCCGTGACGATCGACGTCGAGACACTGTTCACCCGCGAGACTGCTTCGCGGCTGCTTTCGTTCGGGCTCGAGATCGCGGCCGCGCTCGGGCTGCCTGTGACGTCGTGGCGCACGGGCGATCCTAGCCGCACGCTGTTTCAGTTCGTGGCCGACGCGCTCGCCGCGCGTGACGCTGCGTCGGTCGAGCTGTTCCGCGCGGGGTTCCGCTCGAGCGCGCGCGGTAGCTGGCTGACGCTTGTTGCCGAGGATATGTACGGCGTCACGCGGCAAGCGGCGACCTACGCGACGCCGACCGTGACGCTAACGAACAACGGCGGAGGCGTTTACGCGCGCGCCCCGGGAGAAGTGATCGTCAAAGCATCATCTACGGGCGCAACGTTTCGTAGCACCGAGCCGCTAGCGCTCGCGTCCGGTCCAGGCACTAGCCAAACGATCGCGCTTGTCGCCGATGTGCCGGGCAGCGCTGGCACCGTCGGCGCGGGCGATATCGACGAGATCGTTAGCACGATGCTAGGCGTAACGATCACGGCGAGCACAGCCGCGGTGGGCATCGACGAGCAGAGCGATGCGTCGCTCAACGAGGAGTGCGCGTCGACGCTCGGCGCGTTGAGCCCTAACGGCCCGCCGGACGCTTACAACAGCGTTGCGCTCGATAGCAAGCTGACGGGCACGAGCGAGGTCACGCGCGTGACGACGAGCGAGGATTCCGACGATGGGACCGTCACAGTGTGGATCGCCGGCGCGTCGGGCGCGGTGTCAGGCGCGATCGTCGCGGCGGTTGAGCGCGCGGTCGAGCTATGGGCGACGCCCGCGTGCATAACGCCTACCGTGCGCAGCGCAACGAACACACCGCAGGATGCCGCGTTTATCGTCGCCGGCGACGGCATCCCTACGACCGCCGCGGCCGATATCGGTGCGCGCGTGGCTACGTACTACGCCACGCTTCCGATCGCTGGCTTCATCGCGCGCTCAGCGCTGATCGCGCTGGCGCACGACTACCTTGTCAGCGCCGGCGCGAGCAACGTAACGGTCGAGCTCAGCACGCCCGCGGCTGACGTGCAGCTAGCCGCGGGCGAAGTAGCGACCGCTGGCACGATCACGGTCACGGAGATTTAACGATGTCCCGATCGATCCGACAGCTCGCGCGTTTCATGCTGCCGTACTGGGCTCGCGACGACGAGGCCGGGGGCGCGCTGCACTACGCGCTAGCGTTGCTGATCGACGCCGATTTGTGGCGGTTGCGCCGCGGCGTCGAGCAGCGTTTCCCTTCGCGCGCGGGCACGTCGGCGCTCGCGCTGATCGGTCGCGATCGGCTCATTCCGCGCGGCCGCGACGAAACCGACGCGCACTATGCCGCGCGGCTGCGCGCGTGGCGCTACCCACGCGGGCACCGCGTGCGCGGTAGCGTGTTCGCGCTGCTCGAGCAGATCGCCGAGTACTTCGGCGGCGGGTTTCGCTTGTATGGCATCGACCGCAGCGGCAACCGGCGCGAGCGCGCAGCCGACGGATCGGAGTCTTACGCGCGCGGCGTGGCGTGGACATGGGACACCGGAGCGGCGTCGCGCTGGGCCCGGCAATGGATCGTGCTCGACGGCTCGACCTTGTTTGAGCCGCAGCCGGACCTAGGCGACCCCGAGCTTTGGGGTGGTGCGTTCGGCGCGCCGGGCCATTGCGTGGGCGTGCGTGGCGCGAGCGCCGAGGATTGGACCGCGGTGCGCGCGTTGTTTCGCGGGCCGCACCGTTGGTTGCCAGCGGGCACGCAAGGCGAATGGCTGATCGTGTCGCTCGACGGCGCCGAGCCCGAGCCTGACGCAACGTGGGCCAAATGGGGCAAGCTCGATAGCGGCACGTACGTACCCGCGCGCTCGAGCTCGTGCCGCTATGTGGCGCTGCGCCCGGTGCTACGCGAGTACGCCGGCGATGCCGACGTCGCCGTAAGCGTCACGTCGGATCTCGGTACGTTCAGCGGGGATGATTCGACGTTCCCGCCGACGATCACGCTGCCCGACGGACGCGAGTACGCTGGAGACCCAGCTGTGTTTTCTGGTACAATTACATTGCCAGACGATGGGAGTCTGCCCGCATGACGATTTCAGCCGCATCAATCACGGTCCCTTTGGAACAGCTAGCAAATCGCACCGCGACGCTAGTACCGGACGTGCAGACGTTCACCACGTCGGGCATTTGGACGAAGCCAGCGCACGCGCTGTGGTGTGATATCGTCATCGTCGGTCCGGGCGGTAATGGTGGCGACGGCGGGGGCGACGGCATGTCCGGCCCCGCCGCGGCTGGCGGCGGCGGTGGCGGCGGGGGCGCGGGCGAGATCGTGCGCGTATCATTGCCTGCGTCGGCTTTGCCTGACACAATGTCAGCGTCGATCGCCGCCGCGGGCAGCGAGGCCGCGACGCAATTGACAGGGCTCGGCGTATATTGGGCCGCAATGGGAGGCGTTAACGGCGCCGACGCGCATGCATATGACGGCACCGCCGGCTCCGGTGGCGCGGGCGCCGCGGGTATTAACGGCGGCGCGGGCGGCGATGGTAGGAGCACCGACGGATCGACGGCCGCGGGCGCTCACGGTGATTATGATCCCACCCTAGGAGGCGGTGCGCGCGGCACCGGGGGCGCCGCTGGCGACAATCAAATCGGCGGCAAGGGGGGCGCGGCCGGGCGTGGGTATGGCGCCGGAGGCGGGGGCGGAGGCGGCGGCGGATCCACGGGGTCATGGGACGCGGGCGGAGGCGGAGGCGGCGCGGGCGGCTTTGGCTATGGCGCGATCGCCGCGGCCGGCGCCGACGGGGGCGATGGCACCGCGAACGTGTCAATGGGATTAGGCGGCGCCGGCGGCATGGGCGCCCCGGGCGTGGTCGTAATTACTACATGGCGCGGGGTGCCGGTATGAACGACGCTTCTTTATTCGACGGGATGTTCTCTCGCATTTGGGACGATGGCGCGCGGCTCGATCTCGGTGCGGGAGTCAACTGCACCGGCGGAATTACTGCCGCGCGCAATAGCGCCACGCGCCGGATCGATATCTCCGTGGATGCGCCGCGCGTGGTGCGATCGTCGTATTCATACGCTGGCGACGTGACGGTCGCCGAGGCGGGCGTCGCTACCGCGCTAGCGCTCGACGGCAGCGCAACCACGATCCCAATCGCAAGCCTAGCCGACATCGGGTTTGCGACGTCGCTTGATATCCGCGTCGCGCACGCGTTGATCAACGGCCAAGCGCTGGTCGTGGACGATTTGCGCGTCGCGGTTTATCGCCGCGCCGACGGCGTGCTCGAGCTGTTCGACCGTAGCACCGCGCTGGGCGGGGTCGGCGAATCAGTAGAACTTGGAGTTGAACTCCCTAGTTCATTCCTGTACACGCTGTGCGGCGCGCACTCCGGGGCGCTGTCGCTGACGATTTCTGCGGTGCCCGTCGCGCGCAATGTGCGCGCGCTGATTTGGGTGGGTGAATCCTGGGCCGTGCCCGTGCAGGCACTCTGAGGTAATACGTGGGGATTCCTGAGCTTGCCGCTGCAATCCGATCCGAGCTATTGGCCCGTCCCGCTGGGGCCGTGGATGGCCCTGCCCTGACGGCCTACTCGGATGCGATGGCTACGGCCATCTTGACTGATGGTTCGGGGCCGGCGGCAATCAGGATCCCATTGCTCGCCTCGGTGGTACACATAGACCTGGACTCCCCCCTAGTGGTGGGCCGGGCTGTGTTCGATCCAGCGCTATTCCCCGTCTCGTCGGGGAAGACCCGACGGGTTTTCTTTCGGGCCGTGGTTCAGTCAGCAGCCGTCGGAAAAGCGGCTCGCGTGAAGCTATACGACTACTACGGCATCACGAGCGGGGGACTCAACCCTACTGACGTCACCGGGTCGGCCATGTCCACCGCTTCCATGGACCCGATCGAGCTAGTCGCAGACCTCACCCCGGCCCTGGGCACGGTGCCCACGGCTGGAGTGCTGGAGCTACAGGCGTACGCCGATCAAGGCGGTCAGGCTGTGGTGAGTGCAGCCTATTTGCACGTCTATTGGGAGTGAGTCATGGCACCTCCTACTCTGTCCAAGACCTGGCAGTTCGCCGTCAATCAAGTAGTCATCGGCGGCGATAACTCCGCGACTGAAAGGGACGCACGATGGGCAAGCTAGTTGATTTTCTCGCGATCGCGAACGCGGCGTTCGGGCGATATGCTTCGGCGCCGATGACCGCGCGATCGCACGCGGACGAGAACGCGGTCGCCGTGCTGAGAGCGGGCGCGCATGACGGTCTTGTCGTGGAGCTCGCGTCAGGATCCGAGGCGCCGCTTCCCTCGGGCGCAGCGACCGAGACGAAGCAGGACGACATCATCGACGCCATTGAAGACCTTCAATCAGCTACAATATACAAATATTACGCAACATTCACAACTAACACAAACTTGGTGACTGATGGTGGCGGGTTGTGCCGCCGAATAATCGTAGGCAAGTCAGGGACACTCGTGCTCACGAAGAACGACGACACGGACGAGACACTACCGGCTGAGATTTGCACTGACGGTGCCGTGCTTGATATCCGGGCAAAGGCGATCAAAAACACGAGCAGTGCAACCAAGGTACTGGTGATGTGGTGATGCGCCGCCGTCGAATTCTCACGCCCGCTGAGTGCCTTTCCGACGCTCCGGTCTACACGCCTCGCGGTGCTGACGGTATCGGCATCGGGATCGGGATCGGCCTGCCTTTCGGCGGGCGGCGAATCGCGTGGACGCCGGAGAAGCTCGTGCAGCCAGGCGACTCGTGGCTGTGGGCTGACCTCGACGCGGCGGGAGCCGTGGAGTTGAATACGCAGCCTCCGCTTGTCGATGGGGACATGGAAGCGGTTGGGGTTGGAGCCTGGGTTCCAAATAATGCTATACTCACAAAGGAGGCTGGGTCACCTTCAGGTATAGGATCCCAGGTTCTTCGTATAAAGCGGGCGGGCCCATCTTCTATTGCTCGCCAGAATATTAAAATCGTTGGTAATTACTATGTCGTCACTGGCTATGCGAGAGGTGATGGATTTAATATTCCAGCAATTCTTCGTGGTAATGGTACTCTGGGAGGAATGTGGGCTGGCACCAAATCGGCTATATGGCAAACAATCAGCGGAGAGGGAATAGAATTATACGGGACAGCCTTCGTATTGTATGCTGGGGGCGGTGATACACATTGGACCGAATATGATGACCTAAACCTCCGCAACCTCTCCGTCAACTCCGTCACCTGCAAAGGCAACCTCGGCAACCTAGTGCAGGCGACGGAGGCGAATATGCCGTGGCTGAGCGACGCGGACGCGCCGACGAGCGTGCGGCTCAACACCAAGCGCGTCCTCTACTCCGACGGCGTGGCCGATCACGGTGTGTCAAGCGGAGCCGCTTCAACTCACTCGTATCACAAGGCCGCTGGATTCACCTACACCGAAGTCATCCGCCCCGATACGGCAGCGGCAGGCACTGACACGCTGATCGATACCTGCGACGCAGCGGCTGCGAACGTCGGAATCACGGTGGAGTATGATGCCACGAACACGCAAATCGTGGTCAAGGTGGCGAACGCGTCGGGCACCTTCGTTGTCGAGGAAGCCAGCGGAGCCGGGACCGTGCCGAAAGCCGCGTGGACCCGTGTCGCGGTGTCGTGGTCGGCGGCGGCTGGCGTCATCATCCGCACTGACGAGGATGCCCCCGTGACGGCTGCGTCCGTGGGTGCTGCTTCGGCGGCGGACGCGACGGCAACGCTGCAATTCGGGCGCACGTCGGGGGGCGCGAACTACTTCCACGGCGGGCGTTGCGGGATGCTGCTCAAGACTGGAGCGCAGACCAGCGATAACCTTGGCAAGTGGCTTGCGTGGGCGAAAACGGAGTACGCGCTGTGAGATACGTCGTCGCCATCGCCCTACTCCTATCCGTATGCGCCCCAACGCAGCCGTGCGAGACATGCCCGCCAGTGCCCGCGCGCATCGCTGTGGACGTGTGCGTGGACGACGCGTTCGACGCGGGCGACCGTGCTGCCATTGACCGTGCTGCCGCCCGCTGGACTGCCGCACTGTGCGGGCTAGTCACGGTGGACACGCGCACCGTGGAGGACGGCGACACGCGGGGATGCACGCGGTCGATTCTGCGCGTCGAGTCGGGCTACGAGTGGGTCACGCTCAAACAACCGTGCGACGCGTATCACTGCGTCGCAGGCTGGACCAACGCGGCGCGCGACACGGCGTGGGTGATAGTCGATCTCGTTCCGATCGGTGCAATGGAGGCCGTCGTTGCGCACGAGCTTGGGCATCTGCTCGGCGCGGACGAAGGGCTTCAGATCATGAACCCACGACTGCACGACGGGTGCGTTGATCGGCGCGCGGCGATTCAGGTAGCGATTGGAGTGGCGCGATGAAGTACATGCTTATTGCCATCCTACTCACAGCATGCGGGCCGTCGTGGTCCGACGTGCGCACGCTTCCCGGCGGCGTCATGCAGGACGTCCGCACCGGGGAGTGCTGGAACGCAAATCTCGAACCCGTGCAGTGCCCGGAGAAAACGCCATGAACGACGTCATTGCAACAATCGCAAGCGTACCCTTCGCCGTCGCCGTTACCGCGCTCATTCGCAAGCGCTGGCCCGTCATCGATGGCGCATACGTCGCGCTCGTCGTGCTCGCGTGCACTGTCGCGAGCGCCGTGCTCGCGCACTACCGCGCCGCAATCCCCGCGGAAGTCTGGACGGCCGCGGCGCCCGTGATCG
>Ga0208197_1003572_pt1 | contig 12190 bp, 21 predicted proteins | sample AD_JPNNA4_MetaG_FD_184444 | JGI IMG/M metagenome (GOLD analysis project Ga0208197, IMG submission 184444) | Active sludge microbial communities of municipal wastewater-treating anaerobic digesters from Japan - AD_JPNNA4_MetaG (SPAdes) (version 2) | ecosystem: Engineered > Bioreactor > Anaerobic...
ATCTATAACTTTCTTAATAGCTGATTTATCAAAAAAATGGCAGGATATTTCTAAAATACTTATTTATATACCCGTTTTGGGAGGAGGTATTATATTAGCACAAGTATGGAGATGGGTATTTGCTATAAATGGTTTAATGAATTGGGTATTATCATTATTTAATATAGCACCGATTTATTGGTTCGGTGATGGCTATATTTCTATTACTATTATATGCATTATTGTTGTTACTACTACTTTCGGTGGGTATGTTATAATATTATTAGCATCGTTAACAAGTATAGATAAAAGTATCTATGAAGCAGCTAGAATGGATGGTGCTTCAAATTTTCAGATAAAGATGAAGATTGTATTGCCGTTAATAAAATCTACTATAGCATTAGTATATTTATTATCTATGATAGCAAGTTTACAAGTATTTGAATATATTTATGCTTTGGTTCCACAACAATATGCTGCTACAATTACTTACAATATTTATGTTACAGGATTCAAAAATTCTAAATGGGGATTGGCTTCTGCTCAGGCTGTAATACTCATGATTATTACTTTTATACTATCATATTTACAAAGGCGGATAAGTAATGAAAGTAATAAATAAGGTAATATTAGTAATGATTTTCATATTACTATTTATTCCTATTTATTTTATGTTAATAGGATCATTTCAGGATATACATGGTATTTTTATAATGCCTCCAAATTTGTTCCCTAAACACATAATATTAGACAATTACAATATTTTGCTCAAGGATAATGCTTTTATATGGCTAAAGAATACTATTATTGTGACGGTTGTTTCAGTATTTTTATCAATATTTTTATCAACCACTTCTGGATATGCTTTTAGTGTTTATAATTTTAAGTATAAAAATTTATTATGGAATATTCTTCTTATACAAATGATGATACCAAGAATATCATTATTGATTCCATGGTTTGTTATTATGAAAGATTTGAAATTATCAGGTACTTTAACTGCTACTACACTTCCTGTAGTTTTATCGCCTATGGGTATGTATCTTTCTAGAAATTATTTTGAATCAATACCTAAATCTATTATAGAATCTGCAAGGATTGATGGAGCAAATGAATGGCAGATATTAAAAATGATAATTATTCCAGTAAGCAAACCTATAATATCAGTATTAGGATTATTTGCTGGTGTGTCTGTGTTACAGGATTATGTATGGCAAATGTTAGTGTTAAGTGATGTTGAAAAACAGACTTTGATTGTTGGATTGATTAGGCAATCTATGAATAGAACTGGTGATATTGGATTGCTTGTTAATCCAATAGGTATGAGTTTTGCTGCTGGTGTTATTCTTCTATTTCCTTTAGTAGTATTGTTTCTTATAGGTAATAGATATTTTATAGAAGGTTTACAAGGAGCAGTAAAGGAGTAATATATGGAATTATCTATATATGATTTGTTAGATATATACAAGAAACGTTTATACGAAGATTGGAATAAAGAATATGCTGATAAATGTAAATTTGAGGATTATTTAATAGCAAAAATGTATATTTATGATGTGCCTTCTTGCTTTAATACAAAAAATGAGTTAAAATTGAATGTATTACTTGACAAAGAAGGCATTATATGAATAAAGAAGTTATGGATTTATTTCAGTTCATTGCAAAAGATAATGTAGTTTGTAAGCAAGGGATGGAATGGGTTTCATACTGTGAGAAATTAAAAGATGTATGGGATTTATGTCCAAGAGCTGATTGGATGCTTCTGAATATAGGTAGGATGGGATACAATAATAATAAAACTTTACGAATACTTATTTATAGAATTTTAACAGAAATAAAGGTAAAGGATAATAAAACTGTGTTTGAATTGGCTTCTCCAAGAATGCAGGATTATATTTTTAAGTTAAATTCTTTCATAAAGGGCGAAATTCCTTTGGAAGAATTTGAAAAGATTGCGGCTATAGTATGGGCATATGAAAATAATGAAAGGGAAGAAGATATCAATATTATAGTAGCTACAGCATGTTCGTGGCCTAAAGGAAATGGTACTATGAGAGCAGCTAAATCAATATTAGGAAGACTGAATGCTATAGCTAATGATGAAAACAGAATAGAATTAGAATGTGCTAATCTAATAAGAAATTGTATTAGTTATGATGAAATTTATAATTGTTATAAAAATTATATAAGGATTGCAAATTTATGAATATATTAGATGGTTTTGATGTTTTAGATAGTGAAACTATGAAAATTCCACAGTGGATTGACCTTATACATGAGGATTGGACAATAGGATTATATCCTAATAAAATTGGTACTTTTGCTATAGATAGTGATGGTGATTTGATGTTATGTGATACGTGTGGCAATTATAAATATTGTCCTAAAGGCAAATTCAAAATAAAAATAAGGAGCAAAGAATGAATGAAGTAAAAACAGCAGCAATTATTCCAGTGCGTGGTGGAAGTAAAAGATTACCTAGAAAGAATGTAAAGATGTTTTGTGGGCATCCTTTGATGGCTTGGGTTATTATACAAGCAAAATGTTCAAAGAATATAGATGAAGTTTATGTTACTACTGATGATGATGAAATGGAACAAATAGCATTAAAATATGGTGCTAAAGTTATACGACGACCATATTGGGAAGATGCTGATGCTGCAAGTGCTAATAGACCTATTTATCATGCTGTAAAAAAGATAAAAGAAGAGCATCCTGAATTAGACACATTTATTTATTTGATGGCTACAGACCCATTAAATAAACCTGATGATTTGGATAAAGCTATTGATATGTTTTATAAGATAGGAGCTGATACACTGTCTCCATTTATAAAACAGAGGGAAACATACATTTATAAAGTTACCAGTAATAGTATGGTACGATTGATACTAGCTGATAATAAATATCATTATGGAACTATGTCTGGTGGATGGTGTGTTACAACACCAGAATGGTTTATAAATTATTATGAATCATTGCCTTCTGATTTAGATTCAGTATTAGTAAATCCTGAAGTATGGCCATCTATAGAAACATATGTGTATCATACAGAATTATGGCAGTATGCTGATGTAGATACACAAGAAGAGTTTGAATTAGGAGAAATAATTATGGAACACTATATTCTTAAAGGGCAAGGTGCAAAAGTATATGAAGATTATAAAGATTCATGGCAAAATACTGAGATAGAAAATAATGAAGACAAATTTCTTAATAAAATATCGAAACATTTTGGGAATGTAAATCAACAATAAGGAATAAATATATGGCTATAAAAGAAGATGAAACAATTACTTATAGTAATATGTACAATGAAGCTACTAATAAATCTCAATTAAAACATGAAATCATATCATCTGCATACAATCACAAATATATAATTTCTGCTGTTCATGAGGGAAGAGCATATGATATATCAGAAGAACCTAAAGTAAATAAAGTTCCTGCTATCATATTTGGTTCTGGGGCTTCTTTAGATAAGGCTTTACCGTATCTAAAGGACTGGAAAGGTGGAACTTTCTGTACAACAAGTCATGCTGAATCACTTATCAGGTTTGGAGTAGAACCTACCTATATTATAGATTTGGACCCTATGTGTCCATGGTCTGATATAAGTGATATAGACTGGTCTAAAACTAAAACAAAACTGGTAATGCACCCTGGGGTGTACACTGATTTGGTAGCACACTGGCCTAATGAAATGCTGTTGTACCTTGAAAACTCTGGAGACCCTTCATCATTTTACAGTACAATACAACCACTTATGTATACAGAACGGATTAACCCTGAACTTGCTACAAGAGAACAGCCACTGAAAAAACTGATTGTAACAAACTTTTCAATATTTGCCTGTTCACCTCCATTACAGATGTTTGTAGCACATTTATTAGGATATGACCCTATTTTTACCTGTGGTGTAGATTTTGCTTATACTTTTGATAAGGAACGGTTTACGAACTGGAAGGTAAAGAAAGAATATCTTACTGTAGCAGGTATAGACCCAAGGAAAGAACAGTATACTGAAAATGAATGGGAAAATATGTGGTATCCAATAGAGCATCCTCTTCCAGCACTTAATGAAAATGATATAATTATTACATCAAATGGATTGAAGGCTGAAAGAATGCATATTTATTATAAAAAGAATTTTATTAGTGCTTGGAGATTACTAGGTGAAACAGTATATTCAACTGATTTTGGTGCTGTTACAGAAATTCCATTTATTCCTATAGAAAAAGTAATAAAACAGCAAGGTTTAGGATTTCCAAAAATTGGTATGAAAAGAATAAATAGAATAGCTGATTTATATTTAGCTAAGCAGCATTGCTTCGTATTAGAATCAGATGAAGGCTTATCTTTTGTAGAATCAGAAAATCCATTAGAAGAAGCAGAAAAATTTATGAAAGAAAATAATAGCAAATATGTATGTACTGTTTGTAAAAAGAATATGCTTTTAACTGATAAAGATACTTATATAAATCATGAAAATGAAGATTGCCCGATCTGCAAATCTAAAGGAAGTTTGAAACGAGTTATTCATTTTGATATACAAAAAAATATGAAAAGAATAAGAAGTTTATTAAAAGAGATAAAACGGCAGTAGGAGTTACATTATGGATAAGGATAAAAAGGATATTCGGATAAAAGCCGAATCATGTTATAATAAGGATTTACACCCACTATTGATAGAAAGTCTTTTACAAAACGGTGTTAATGCTAATGAAATAATAAAAAAGTTAGGAATAACTCCAGGAATATATAGATATTGGGCTAAAAACTTTCCCGAAGTAAGAAACGCTATAGAAAAAGGTAAACAACCTGTAGATTTGAAAATAGTGAGTGCATTATATAAAAATGCTGCTGGATATACAGTAAAAGAAATAACAAGAAAAACTCATACTATTACAGCAAGTGATGCAAAACTTATAGAAGATGGGTTTGAAGATAAAGTTCCTAAAGAAGATGTGATAATAAGAGAAAAGCATGTTCCACCTAATGTTATAGCACAAATATTCTGGTTAAAAAATAGATTACCTAATGACTGGAAGGATGACCATTCTCTTGATGTCAACAGCAAAGCTATTTATACTATTACAGCAGCACCTAGTGTTGAAGATGCAAACAGAGTGAAGAAAATAGGCAGTAAGAAAATAGAAGAAGACATAGAAAAAGATTATAAAGATTTTTCTGAAAAAAATAATGTCTTGCAAATTGCTGATAATGATGATATGATTATAGATGATATAGAGGCAGATGATGATTAAATCAATAGAACTTACAAATTTTGAATCTCACAAGCATTCTGAATTTGTTTTTAGTCCATATATAAACATTATAACTGGTCAATCGAATCATGGAAAAAGTTCTATTATACGAGGATTATATTGGATAAAAGATAATAAACCTGCTGGTAATTCTATGGTATCATTTTGGAATAGAGATACAAAAGGATTACCAAAAGATAAAACTTCAGTAGAAATTATAGTAGATTCTTCTATTATAAGCAGAGAAAAAAGCAAGGATTTTAATGGATATAAAATAAAGAGTAAGGAAGGAATAAAGAAACTTGAAGCTATTGGACAGAATGTTCCTGATGAAATAACAGAAAAACTAAATCTATCAAATACTAATATACAATATCAGTTTGACAGACCATTTCTACTTGATGAATCATCGGCAGAAGTAGCTAGAATATTTAATAAAGTAGTGCATCTTGATACTATAGATAAAGTACAAGCAAAAGCTGAACAATTACGAAGACAGACAAATTCTGAAGTAGCACAAGCAAAAGAGACAATAAAGACACTGACTACTCAAATAGAATCATTACAATGGATTGAAGAAGCAGAAAAGTTAGAAAATGAATATGAAACTACTTTACAAGAATACAATGCTGTTAAAATTGATTATATTACATTAAATAATTTATTGATAGCATATAATAAGCAGAAAAATATTATAGAAAAATGGGAAAAGATAAAAGTTGCAAAAGACATTATTGATGAAATAGATAACCTGAAATATACTATAGATACAGTAAGTAATGAATACAATAAATTAAGACAATTATATTCTGATAAAAATAAATTACTTATGAAATTAAAAGTATCGAAGAAGATATTATTGCAGGCTTCTATTGTAGATGAAATAGAAGAACTGAACAGTGAAATAAAAAAGATTACAAAAGAAAAGCAATTATTGGATAGTATATTGAATAGTATTATAAGTAATAAAAATATAATTGAGGAATCAAAGAAAGCAATTGATCAATATAAAAATTTATTGCCTAGTATTTGCCCATTATGTGGCAGTAGGATAAAACAATGAAATTTATAGCTTGTGCTGATTTACATTTACGGCAAGATAAGCCACGATGTAGACAGGATGAAGACTGGTTAGGATTTCAAGAATCAAGATTAAACATTATTGCAGAATATGCAAACGAAAATGATTGTCCAATATTTATAGCAGGAGACTTATTCAATAAACCTATTGTATCTGAAGAAATAATAAATATGTTTATTGATTTCTGCAAGAAAGTAAATAATGGAGTTTATGCTATAGCTGGAAATCATGATTTACTTTATCATTCTATGAAATATTTGAATAAATCTTCTATTGGAATATTATTCAATATGGCTTCAATATCGGATAAATTCCGTACTTTTGAAGATACCGATGTTTCTTATGCTAATTTTGGTGAAAATATTCATGAAAAAAGCAAAGAAGTGCTTATTATTCATCAACTTACATTTCCTGATATAAATAAAATACCACCTAACACAGAAGCATTATCGGCAGAAGAATTGCTTACTATGTATCTGGACTACAGATATATTATTACAGGTGATTGTCATATTTCATTTGTATATAGTAAGGATGATAGATTTGTTATAAATCCAGGACATATTGACATCCAGAAAAATAATGAATTAACTACTCCATGTATATACTTTGTAGATACAGAAACACAAAATATTGAAAAAATAGAATTGCAAGAAGAATACAATTTAATTACTGATGAATACATAAGAAATGAAGAAGAACGTGAAGAAAAGATACAAGCATTTGTAGAAAAATTAAGAGTTCATGATGATTTTAGTTTATCATTTGAAGATAATATTGAACAGGAAATAGAATTAAATAGAAAGCAACTTGACGATAAAGTAATTGAAATCATACAATATCTTATGAATTAGGATGGAGGAAAATAAAATGACTGCAAGTGAATTTGAACAAATAAAGAATAAAATAGCAAAAGAACAGGAAAATGCTATGAAAGCTGAGGGTGCTTTGGATAGAATACAGCAACAGTTAAAGCAGGATTTTAATATAGAAACAGATGAACAGATAGAAGAAAGAATGAATGCTTTAGAAAATAAACTCGATGAACTTAACAAAAGACTTGATGAACTTATAGAGAAACTTGAATCTTCTGTTGATTGGGATTCAATATGAGTTATAAAGACAAGATACAGCAAGCTAAAGGCAAACTAAACTTATTACAATATCAATTACAAAAACAAGAATCTGTTGTAAAAGATAAAACTGAATATCTTGCTAATCTGGAAAAAGCACAAGCATTCATACAGAATGTGGCAAAAAAGACACAGGAACAATTAAAGTATCATATAGAAGATATTGTACAATTAGCTTTAGATTCCATTTTTCCGCACGAATATCGATTTTCTATCGACTTTGAAGTCAAATATGGCAAAACTTCTTGCAATCTTATATTCAAAAATAATGGATATGAAATTGATATAATGAAAGCTGCTGGTGGTGGGGTAGTGGATATAGCATCATTGGCTCTTCGAGTTGCTATATGGTCTATAGGGAAAACAGATAATGTATTAGTATTAGATGAACCGATAAAGAATATACAACCAGCATTATTACAAATGGAAGCATGGGATATTATACAGAAATTATCACAACAGCTTAATTTACAATTTATTATTATTACCAATAGTACCAATAATGGTGAAGCACTAGAATACAATGATATTACGAAAGTATTTACTGTGGTAAAAGAAAATGAACTTATTGGTAATAATTCTTTTGGAATTAGCAGTATAAAAGAGGAATAAAGATGAGTGGCGGATATTTCAATTATAAACAATATACTATTTATGATACAGTTGATGCACTTAATAATTTAGCTAATAAGAAAGATTATTCAAAAACAATATTAAAATATTTTAGACATGCTGCCAGACAACTTAAAGATGGAGCAGAAATGCTAGAAGCAATAGATTATTTTGTGAGTGGTGATATTGGTGAAAATGAATTTATCGAACGTTTCAACAAAATTGTTCAAAGGAATAAGAAATATATAAATCGAATAAAAGAGGAATAAAATGGATTATGTTACACAGAATATTGTTCTGAAATATTTACAGGAATTTAAGACTGATTCTACTTCTACTATTGCAAGAACTATTATGAAAGAGAATCCTGGGTTATTTACTGATTTTGAATCTACTAGAAATTATATTCGGTATTATAGAGGGCAGAGTGGTTCCACTCATAGAAATAAAATGGATATAGAACACTATGTGCCGAGAGTTAATATACCTGAACCAGTAGAACAGAATTATGAACCGTATATAATAAGCAAAGAAGACTATCCGTTACTTATAGGTGCTGATGCTCATGTTCCATATCATAATAGAGATGCTATAGAATTGTTTATAGAATATGGATTGAATATGAAGCCAAAGCCAAATACAATTATTCTATTAGGTGATTGGGCTGATTTCTATAAATTGTCTTCATGGAATATAGACCCTACAATGCCTGATATAAAGCAGGAACTAGAAATGCTTAAATCTATACTTACCAGTATACGGAAACTGTTTCCTAAAGCAAAGATAATATACAAATATGGCAATCATGAAGAACGATATGACAGATATTTAATGACAAGGGCTCCAGAAGTATTCCATTTACCACATACTCATCTTAAAGAACAATTGGAATTAGATAAATTAGGTATAGAAGTTGTGACTGATAAACGATTGATAACTGCATGGCATTTAACAATTATTCATGGTCATGAATACAAATTTAGCATAAACAATCCAGTAAGTCCATCTAGAGGATTATTCATGAAGGCTAAAAAATCTGCAATATGTGGGCATTTTCATCAGAAAACAGAATATTCTGAACCAACTATAACTGGGCATGTTATAAGAGATTGGAGTATAGGTGGATTATGCAATTTACATCCATTTTACATACCACTTAATAAATGGACTAATGGTTTTGCTACTGTTACAATTACTGATGATTTTTATACTGTATCAAATAAAGAGATCATATCAAACAGGATTGTATAAACAATCTATCAATTCACCATCTATAATTTCATAAGGTTGAATTTTGAATGCTTGTAATATGTCATTAAGAGCTTTGAGATTATCATTACTTAATACTATATCACCCTTATTCATATAATAAGTATTACTTGTGATATATCTTTTCATTGAAGAATCACTATATAGTATTTCATGCATATTTCTATTGGAAAATAATTTTATTTTTAATGCACCTTGCTGTATTGAATTTTCGTTTACTATTTCTTTTACTCTTGCGGTAAATATGCAACATTCTTCAACATAAAAGGACAAACTTGTTACTTTATCTCTATAAATTCTTATAAAAAATTCAGTCATTTGTTAACTCCAATATTATTTAGAATACTCCCAATACATCTAATCCCCAACCCGCACTTAATAAAATTGTAGCAATTTCAAAAATTATACTTTTACTTTGTGCTGTTTTGACTTGCTTTTGGAAGTCCTTGAAGGATTCCTGTAGCCTGTTCAATGATGCTGTCTGTTCCTGATAGCTCATCACTAGCTTGTTGTACTCCTGTTGTAGCACTATGAATTGGTTCTGCAAGTCCATGAATTGATTCACCAAGGCTTGATATTGTGTTACCAAGGTTTGATAACTTTGTGTCAACGTCTGACTGTCCTGACTTAATTTGTCCAATGTCTCGCTTAATTGATTCCATGCTTGTTCCAAAGCTTTGTATTGTTCCACCAATGAGTTGTACTTGCTTTCCGACAGCTGCAACTGTGCCTGTGCATTTATTAAGTCCTTCTCCGATTGCTCCAATGCTATCTGAGAGTTCTTGATTTTGTTGCTTAAGTTCTGCAATAGAGCTAACAACTGCTGCTTCTGACTCTCGGAGATTATGTAGCTGTCTTCCAGTGATAATTCCTGTGATTCCTGTGCCCACAAGGATACAGATAATACCAACAATAAAATAATTACGAATGATTTTTTGCATTTCATTTTTTCTCCCCATATTGCATAAAATAGTCTAATATTTTATCTCCAGCATAAAGACCATCACTACTTTGTATAAGAGGAATATTGGATAATTTATATTGTGCTTTACAAATATATTCTACTAGTTCCTTATATTCTGTATCATCTAGTTCAATATTTTTACCTGTTGACAATGTAATAATCATTCTTCATCCTTTGATATTTTTTTCTTTATTGTCTGAATAATTGTTTCATAACCTATTTGAGACAATGCAAATGCTAATATGCCTGTAGATACCCAGTTTGGTAATATTACCCATACAAAAGCAAGTAAAACACATAAAAGTGGTTGCAAAATTGCCCACACTTTTGTGGGTATATTACACAAAACTCCTTTCAGATATTGTATTATTCCAATAACACAGAAAGCTATATATAATGCCATTTCAATCATATTTTATTCTCCAATGATAAATATTGCTGATATACAGATTCTATCCGTTTTGCATATATTTCTACATTACCACTACCATTATACCTAAATGCAATAGTAGCAAAATCTTTTGTACGTAAAGCAGCAAGTAATTTTATATCTGATAAAATAAATCCAATAAAAGCATTCAGATGTCCTAATTCACTATGGTACATATCATTGATGAAATCTTGTAATATTCTATAACCACAGCGAGAATAATTAAATCCCATTATTTGGAATTTCCCCCATGATGCTGATTTTAATCCAGCTTCTCTATTCAGTGCACAGGCTTCATCAAGTCTATTATATTCTTTTTTACCATAATAATATAGTTCTTTATTCCATACTGGTGATGAAATATTTGGATGAGATTTATCATAAATGCCATTAGTAAATTTATGAAACCAGTGTGCTTCAAAAAGTATTTTAGGTCTCCAATCAGTATCTGAAAATTGCCAAAATCCATAACCAGAAGATTCAACTTCTGCAAATGCTTTTATAATGGCAGGTTCACAATCCAATTCTTCTGCGGCAAATTTATAATCATTATCAGTAAGTGCTTTAGGCTTCATGGAAATATAAATCTTCCCATATAAGCAATAATGAGCATAACAATGCCAGAAATAATATAACCTATAAGTGAATCCCAGTGTTTAGCTGGTTTCTCTTTTAATTTATCAATGTCTAGCTTTATTTCTGTTACTAATTGCTCAATTCTACCTACTGCACGCCACAAATCTTTTGTCTGTTCTTCATGACGTATAGTAAATTCTTGTACTTCTCTGATACGAGATTCATGGTCATCTAATTTTTTCTGCATATCACTAAATATTTGTTCGTGCTGTTGAATTGGATGTGTTGTTGCCATAATATTACCTCCTATTTTGGTTCTTCTGGCCATATAATGTTATTGGGGAATTCTTTTTGTTTTGTTATATCTCTCAATTCTTGAATATAAACTAGAATTGGCTCTATAGGTTCGGTAGGCTTTATCCCCAAAGCAAGCTCATCTTGATAGCGTTGCTTACGCCACTGTACCGCTTCAATTCTGTGCTGACGCTCAAGTTTTACTTGCTCAATGAGTTTAAGACGATTTTCCTCATCAACCTGTGCTTTTGTTTTACCACACAATATCATGATAATCTCCTGTGTCCCATAGTGAACAACTATAAGTATAGTATCGTCTAATTTCAAGATATAATTCATTGTCAACTCTATATGCAGAATTTATGGCTCCTTTTGTCTGCTCTTGAATGTCAGGCCATAATACACTATCAAAGTCAAATTCATATTGCTCATCATTGATTCTATCCCGCATATTGCTCTCCTTATGGATGATATGGCGTTGCAAGTGAGAAACCAAAACGATACATCCTAAGACGTATGTTGGAACTGTCGATAAATGCCACATCAGTACCATTCATCGCGGCAAGAGCAGGGAATCCACCCGCT
>Ga0208197_1003577_pt1 | contig 12179 bp, 11 predicted proteins | sample AD_JPNNA4_MetaG_FD_184444 | JGI IMG/M metagenome (GOLD analysis project Ga0208197, IMG submission 184444) | Active sludge microbial communities of municipal wastewater-treating anaerobic digesters from Japan - AD_JPNNA4_MetaG (SPAdes) (version 2) | ecosystem: Engineered > Bioreactor > Anaerobic...
GCTTCTTGATCATATTTCCTGACTCACTTCGCAATTTCACCGATATTTTTTCATTCCGATGTATAAAATAACAAAACCGGATTTTATCAACAACTTTATATGGATTTATGAATTAAGCAGGCTAAATACCTTTTGCCTCTGCGAAAATTTTAAGAATTTGCGCTGAGGGATAGGTAGAAAGAGAAGCGATACCATTTGCAAGTTCAACAGGTAAAAGGGCTCCTTCAAATCTATTGCTCAAAATGGTTGGTAGTGTAGCAAAAATGTTATTAGCACCAATCAAATTAGATAATGCTGGATTTTCAACAAATTCACCCGTGGGGATATTTAATACCATTTGATGATAATTACTAAGTTTAACAAAAACCTTTGCGCCATAATTTGTATCTTTACCATAGGGGGCTCCTGTATTAGGTCTATTCTGAATTTTTTCCTTTATATATTGATTGCTTGGTATAAAGATATGACCCTCGCGTGCATTTCTCCCTATGAGTTCTAAGTGCTCGTAAAACCTTCCTGATTTTTCCTGTCCAATTATATGTATTGGATAACCTTGCTCTCTTGCATACGACAAAAATCGGCGTATAGGAGCTACAAGTTTTGAATATTGGGCACGAATAGTAAGAGGACCATCCTTTACAAAAAGGCATTTAGCAAGAACATCTTTATTTTTTTCCCAATAATATCGTATACCTGTAAATAGTAATAAAACTTCATGAATGCTCATATAAGATGTCGCTATAGTATCTGGTGCTGAATCAGGAGCCATTTCCTGATGAAAACCAAGCATATCCGTTAAAAATAAATCTCCATTACATTCAGGGCATTTACCCGTCTCAGCATCATATGGAAGCGTAGCCACGGTTTTTTCACAATGAGGACATTCAAAAAGTGGTAATTGCTTCTGCTTTCCATCCCACTTTTCATACACAATCCATTTAAGCGTTTCCATCGGTTCGCCCTCTAAAGAACTGTCCTTCAGTGATTCAAAAATAATCCCTCTTATCGCATGGTACGTACTCTGACCAGGAATAGAAACATGTCTTAATGGAAAAACTGTTGCATGGTATAACGCCGAATCAGCAAGTATATCACGCAATGCAAGCGGATGTGGAGACTCTTTATCTATTTTAGAGAGTGCAAATTGATCGATTCTTAACAGTGCCGTTTTCACGAAAGCAAGTCTTTTATAGGGTGGCGTTTCAGACTCAATTGGTTGCATTGAACCATCAATACCGAAAACTAAGGGAAGAGGTGATCCATCGTTAGGGATTAGCTTCCAAACATCTTTTGATGTAATCTTATTCTTAAAGCTCTCTTCAAAATTTTGAACCAATTTATTCACCAGTTCACTCTTAAGAACCTCAAGGTGCCCTAGATGACTAGCTCTTTCTCCGGGTAAGCGTTCTCCAACTCTATAGGGCATTTTATTTCTCCTCCTGATTTGGGTTAGGTGGTGTAAATTTCTTCGCCTGCACTGATACGACAAAGCGATGTGAGCGTGTTAGCATTCTTATATAGCCAACTGTTTTTGCCTGAAGAATATCATTTTTTAGACTTTCGTATGCAATGTTTACCTTAGCAAGCATATTAACATCATCTTGAGATGCAAGATGAGCAACAAAGAAATTTTCAGTTTGTGCCAATAAATCTCTATTAATTGTTGTTGGTGATTGAGTGGAGTAGACCATTCCAATATGATATTTTGCTCCTTCTTTTGCTAGACGGCTGTAAATTGTAGTAACATCGCCGGATTGCGGAAACAAGTTGTGTGCTTCTTCAAAACATAATTGTATAAAATGATTACCAAGTTGGTTATTGGAGAATTTATCAACCTGATGCCTGAAAACTGCCAGTGATAGTTCATCGGAAAAATAGTTCATAACTTCCGGATTAGCATTCCCTAGGTCCAGAATTACGGTCATTCCGGAATCCAAGTATCGAATAATTTCATCGATAAAATCGCCGGCTTTTTGGTCATGATAAATTCTATATGGTTGAATAAGAGATGTTCCACTTCTTCCAGACTGTGGTTCTAAAAATTCTAATAGAGCAATATCATCAGCCTCAAACAAAGGATTTCCTGACCCAGTAGTAAGGCTTGAATGATTTGGGTTTGCACGCCTAAAGCGATTTATTATTTCTAATTCTCTAACTAATTCAGCGAGAGTATTGGGATGTGAAGGAGCAGGACTTATATTTTCGGAGGAATAAGCAGCATCTCTGATATTCGAATTAAATCCAGGATTAAGCCCGCTTGCAGGACGACCAATTGGAGCTATTAAACGGAGTCGATTTTCGTCAACAGAATATCCAGCCTTTTTAAGAATTGCCCAGAAAAATTGGACTTTTCTAAGTGCTCTGGCTTGGTCGCCACCGGGCGGAAAATTCCTAATTTCGTCAAGGGAAGGCAACTCCACACTAACAAAACTCTGCACATACCCAGAAGCGCGACCATCTTGTCTTAATAAGCTACCTATTATGGGCTTAGATTTTTCAGGATGTTCATAAAAATTGATTTTTAAGGGACTCGATGGTGTGGCTGGCTTTGGTGTTAGGGCATAAACAACACACCGTTTTGGATATGCACTTCTTAATGAATGGCTGTTATCCTGTGGATTATCATTCGCATACTCACCGTTAATGTCAAATATTAGTTGTCCAACATTTTTTGTATCATTTGTTGTCTCAATTAAGCTCTGGGCAATTAATTTAACTACATTGCTCTTACCAAGTCGTGTTTTGCCAAACATCGCTGTACGTGTACCCATAAAATCCTTTGTGGAAACATGAACTATAACCCTTGGTTGAGATTTGTTTGGCAAAGGAAGTCTACATTCTGTCAACCTCAAATCGCCTATTGGAAAACGGTTTTCATAGGGCACCATGGAATTGGTTATAAGTTTCAATAATTCATCATTAGGAGCATAAACCCGGTATTTATGTGCGCTAACAAAATTATTTAAATCTCCGGCAAATTCTACTTCGTCAATTTTTTCGGGATGGGGATAAAACATACCAAGGACCGCCGTCTTAAGTGCTCCCCATTGTAGCTCGCTCTGAGTGAATATATCGAGTTCTGGCATTGATTTTTTCTGTAACTCAAAGTATGTTTGCTGAACTTCTTTTGAAAGAGGAGTGGGTGCCGCTTCCAAGACCCGTAATAATGTGAAATGTGGAGGTAATGTATCATAACTAGATGGCACCATTATTAGTAAAGAATTCCGAGGCACTCCACCTACAGCAATTTTGAATGGATCAGAAGTAATAATCGTAACCGTATCATATCCAATTTCAAGAACATATCCAACAAAACGCATGTCATCATATCGCTTTGCCTGTTCGTTTGCTTTTTCTTGTTCAAGAAATTTTTGTAAAACCCTGAGAGGGTGATTTTGCATTGCCGCCTTCTCAAAAAATTCTTTCATTGCAGTCTCTCCTTATAATTACGAATTATAACCTCACCTGAATTGTTTGTTAAAATTCCAGGTTTTTCCCCTGTCCCCCTTAGTACAGGAACAATGTTATTTCCGCCAAATAGGTCCAGAATATCAGGATGGGACGAAATGGTTATCGCCCATTTTACACCTCTATTTGATGCTCTTTTCAAAGCTCTTTCCAACCTCTGATATTCTGAATAGCCAAATTTGCCATATACATAATGGGAATGAAGCAGTTCTCGTTCTCCAGGTTTATATGGTGGGTCAGCAAAAATAAAATCTCCTTTTTTACTTTCGTCTATGACTTCTTCAAAATCACTACACTTCAAGATTGCATTTTTTAATCTATCAGAAACATCTTTTAAAACTGTCTGGTTAATTACCCATCGTCTATCTTCTCCTCCATACCCAACATTGAATTCTCCGTTTGAATTATGTCTCCACATACCTTTAAAACAAGTCCTGTTTAAATAAAGAGTTCTGGCTGCTTTGAACGTTAAGTCTCTTCCAGCGGGCTTTATTGCTCGAATTTCATAGTATGCTTTTTTAGTTTTTGGGAAACTTTTGTATATTTCCCAGACTTTCAGTGGAGAGCGGCGTATTCCACGATACAGATCAATAAGTTCTCGGTTCATATCCGTCAAGAAAGCACGCTCAGGGTTTAATGCAAAAAAAATTGCACCACTACCTAAAAATGGCTCTATAAATCTCCCTTTTATCATTTCACTTGAGGGCAAAAATGGGATTATGTAGTTTAAAATCCTTTGTTTTCCACCAGGATAACGGATAAAACTAACCTTTTTTGTTTTCATTTAACCCTCATCTTAAACTCTGCATGGCACGGCATTGCGTATAACTACTCGTGGCTAAACGAACTTCTGTCTCGTATATCCATCGGATTTTGGCAGGTTATGGCGTATATTTCGTCTTTAAGATTATAAAGCATTTTTCTTTACTCCTTGCTTTAAAATTGCCTGATCGAGGGGATTAACGATTTTCCCAAGACTCTTTTTACTGACATGAGTATATATTTCCGTTTTGGAACTGGCATGGCCTAAAACTTCCTGAATATAGCGCAGATCTGTGCCGTTTTCCAAAAGTCCAGCGGTCGGAATGTCGTCCGCTAAAGTCAAAGGGACCGTTGGCACCGCATCAAGATTCATTTGGTGTTATTCTACAAACAATAATCCTTAACTGCAATAAAAATATTTAAGAAATCAGGGCGCTCCGTCTGGATTACGTCGCACTATGTTGCCATAGCGGACGTCAATGCCAGGGAAGCAAATACTTTGGAAGAAAAACCGTGGCTTCTAATACTCTATCTTTAACTCGAAATTCCCACGGTCGGGCGTTTTGATTAAGACCATCTGTTCGGCGGTGGAATAATAAAAACCTTCCGCTTGTTGCGTTAAATCGTCAGCCGATTTGCAGGTGAGAAGTTGGTTATCGCCGACGCTGACTCTGACTGGCGGCTGAGTGGAGATGATTTTGAACAGGTAATGCTGGCGTTGCGGTTGAAAGTCCGATTTCTGGCGCTCAATGATGATATTACAAGTATTAGTAGAATTCCGGCAGGTGAATTTGGTTAGAATAAAGACGCCTTTTTCGTAATCGTAGGAAAGTCCGTCGTCTTCATAAAGCGTATAGGAACTCTCGTCGGCAGGGTAGATTAGCAATTCGGTTGCGGTCATCGGTTTTTCGCCGACGTACTGCTGGACAGCTTGCATCGGCAGGAAGCCGCCTTGACGCAGAAAATACGGAATCTGATTAAGTGGCGCCTCTACGATGAGCCATTGTTTGCCAGTGTAGAAGCGATGCCGATTCAAATCATACCAATTACCGGCCGGCAGATAGAGCCGCTTGAACTCGTCCGTTTCGGAAAGCACCGGCGCCACCAGTAGATTTTCACCCAGAACGAATTGATTTTGGGCTTCTGTGCGGTAACATTCCGGATCGTCCTGAAAATTGAAAAACAGCGGGCGCATCAGTGGCCAGCCGGTTTGGTTGGCAGTATAGAATTCGCTATAAAAATAGGGTAGCAGTTGATAGCGCAAATTTATGAAATTGCGTACGGTATTTTCGACTTCCGAGCCAAAAATCCAGGGCTCTTTGCGGTGCGTATCCCAGGCTGAGTGTTGGCGGAAGAGTGGGGTAAAAGTGCCAAGTTGCATCCAGCGGATATAAAGCCTTTCCGAAGGATTGCCGACGAAGCCGCCGACGTCGCTACCGACGAACGGTACGCCGCTCAAGCCAATATTTTGCGACATACGACAGGCAATTTTCAGATGCAACTCGCTGGCGACGTTATCGCCGGTCCAGACGGCTGAGTAGCGTTGAATACCGGCAAATCCAGCCCGTGTCAGGATAAAATGACGCTCGGGAGAATAGCGCCGCAAACCTGCGCGCGTCGCTCGTGCCATTTCCAACGCATAAATATTCCGTGCGCTTTTGTGATCGGTTTTTAAACCGTTGCCATCGAACTGCACAATGTCGGGAAAATGCGTGCCCCAAACGGTCGGCTCATTCATATCGTTCCAGAAACCGGCGACGCCATCTTTGAGCAGTAAATTGAGTTTATCGCCCCACCATTGGCGCGTGGTGGCTTTAGTAAAATCCGGGAAATATGCCCAGGAGGGCCAGACCTCGCCCTGATAGTATTGACCGTCAGGATATTTGACGAATAAATCCTGTTTGAGGCCTTCGCGCGCCCCAAAATAATTCGTGTCAGCTTTGACGCCCGGGTCAATTATCGGGATGACTTTGAAGCCGTCCTTTTTTAAATCAGCCAGCATTTTAGCCGGTTCGGGAAAATATTTTTTGTTCCAGGTAAAGACCCGATAGCCGTCCATATAATCAATGTCGAGATAAATCACATCACAGGGGATTTTTTTACGGCGAAAAGTCGCCGCCAGATTGCGTACCTCCGATTCAGGATAATAGCTCCAGCGGCATTGCTGATAGCCGAGTGCCCAGAGCGGCGGCAGTTCAGCCCGTCCGGTCAGATTGGTATAAGCCGTCAGGACTTTTTTAATTTCAGGACCATAGATGAAATAATAATCCATCTCGCCCTTTTCGGCACCGAACCAGTAGAAGCGATTATTGCTGGCGCCGAAATTGAAGTGCGATTTACAGGTATTATCAAATAAAATGCCATAGGCTTTGAAATCGCGAATCCCATAAAAGAAGGGAATTGAAATGTAAAGCGGGTCGGTGCGGTCGTCATAAGCCCAAAAATCGGTGTTCCAGAGGATATATTCCTTGCCGGTTTTGCAAAGATCGTCGCTCTTTTCGCCCAGCCCGTAAAAATTTTCACCGGGCAGGAGCTTTTTGTGGCAACGCACTTCGTCATTGTCGAAGCTGACGCCGAAAGCTTCTTCATCGGCATTGATCAAATTGCCAGCCGAATCGAAAATGGCGACGCGGCAAGGCGACTTGGTGATTCGCACGGTCAGTGCTTTGGTGGTCAGTGTGAAATTTTTACCTTCGTCTTTAAACGTGAAAGCCGATTGGGCGGGCAGAGCGGCGATTACCGCATACGACGGCGCAGATGAAAATTCTTTCTGATTCGTATAACGAAAACGAATGACATTGTCGTCGTAAACATAGATGTTGAACAGGGCGTTGTCGGCTTTGAATTCGACCCGATTGGGAAAAACCTTCTGTGATTTGACATTGCCGATAAATTCAAAACCGGCAAAAAGTGATGGACAAAGTAGCACAAGCGAGAAAAATAAAGAAATTATTAGTGACATAGTTAAGCACCTTTCGCTGTTAAGATTAAAGTTGAGTTTGTGGATAATGTTATAGTTATGGTTAAGAAAATGGGGAAGATGGAATATGAGAAACGCAGAGTAGTAAATCTGGAGCAAGTTTTTTTAAAAACTAGATAGGATTAGTATAGGATAATAATAATTAGTAACATCAGGCATTTACTGCGTTGAGAAATTTTCCGTCTGAATAATGCAGTGGTTCTTGAACTCGTCAACGAAGTAGTCGAATTCAATTCCGTAAATTCTGCGGAATACCTCATCGTGGTTACTCTCCGTAAATAAGCTCTCGATGTAATTTTGGAATTTTTCCCGGCTACGCGTTTCGATTAAATAATCAACGATGCAAGCAAACTCACAATAAAGAAAGGCGGAGCGGTTGGGGACATTGATTTTGGCTTGGCTCGCCCGGTGGGTTTTATAATCACGCGGCGGTAAGAAATTTCCTTGACGGATGTAATTATAGGTTTCCTCCTGGGATGGATACCAGCCGGTGCCCATCTGGTTGGCGGCGTAAACCGCGATGCCTTCTGAGAGCCATTTCGGGAAGCGAAATGCCCGCATAAATCCGGTTTGCTGGAAGATGAGAATGTGGGCGAGTTCATGTTTCAGATAAATATCTAATGGAATTATACCCAAATCGGCTTCTTTCAACGACCAGGGTGCAATAAGAATACGGTTAGGTGGAATCGCGCAAAGTCGGGAGTAAGTTGGAGAACGTCTGACATAACTTAAACTATCGCGGAAAATAAAGAACTCCGGTTTGCTTTTGAACTTTAAGGCAAGCACTTTTTCGACAGGTATCGTGAGCGTGTCGCAGTTCGACCAGTCTGGAATCTGCGCCCGACTCTGAATATAAACAATGGTATTGGGAAACTCGAATTTCTGAAATCCAACAATAATTGGCGAAAAGGCAAATAGTTCACCAAATAAAAAAGCGGCAAAGACGCATGCCAAAATTACCGCAACGATCACGTAGTAATTTTTGCGCATATTAGGTTTTGTTAAAAGCCCGGATTCACTTATGTAACTTTTTGGTTCTCGACGCCTGGGGTGTCGAGAGCAGAAAATAAAATTTTGTTGATTTTATAATTTTTTTATTATATTTATTATGTATTATGAGATAAAATTAGGAGGTAAGATGAAAAAGCAAAATTACATTTCAAGACGAAGTTTCCTTAGACGTCTGGGAGTACTATTTGTGAGTATTCCCTTTATGTTATCAGCATTTTCCTGTAAAAATCAAGAAAATCTCTCAGAATCTGGATCTTTCGATCAATATTTGAAAAATCTGCCAAGTATTACCCTGGATAATGCTTCAGGTATGGAGGGATCTTCAGAAGTATTTAAAGTCGCCAAGACGGCGGTAATTGAAGGGCTGAACAACCAGGGAGTAGTAACTAAAATCATTTATACTAATGATACCATTAATCTTGAATCTATAATCGTTAAAGTCCTTAATTCGGAAGATGAATATTATTACATCACCGAAGATACAACAGCTAATCAACCTACTGGTCGTCTTGCTAATGGTACAGTTCTCTTGAATGATGTTAAGAATTCGATCAAGGCACTTCGCGATTTCAATAAAGCGGAATTAAAAAGCCGATATATTGTCATACAAAAATAATCTAAATGCTATGGAAAAAGCGAAAGTTAAATGCGAAGAGTGTATTGGTTGCGGTGCGTGTGTAGAAGTTTGTCAATATAGATGCTTCAGATATTCTTTGAAAGGTCATTGTTGGTTTCCTGATCAGAATTGCTGTGTAGGGTGCGGTGCGTGTATTCCCATATGTCCGGTTGAAGCGCTTTATATGGAATAATATTAAGATTAAAACCTACTCCCTCCTTATTCTTGTGTCAGTGCGCCTGCATTGAAAGCAGGTGAAATCACCGATAATAATATTCGCTTATATGATCTGATAGCATTATTCAACCCCGTCGGGGTTGCGTAATGTTCTGCTTCTTTTGACTCAGGACATAATCCTGAGTTAAGCAGATTCAACTCCTGGCGGAGTTACGGATTGTTCAGGTCTCGGGTTCAACCCCTGCGGGGTTGGAGGTTGTTCAGGGTTAGGTTTTTGGACTCAGGATATAATCCTGAGTTATTCAGGTTCAACTCCTGACGGAGTTGTTTGTCGCAATTGATTATCGTATTTTTCGTATATTTTCCAATCCCGACCAGTCGGGATTGAATTATAACAGATATTTTTCATCAAATTCGATTCCATGTTCATGTAGCAATTTCACCAACTCTGCCTGAAAGGTTTTCTTACGATGGTGGTTTCCCTGATTCTTGACGTATTCTATCAAACGGTCTTTGTCTTTTATGGAATAAGTGAAAGCTCCGTAACCGATTTGCCAATGCGTGAATTTGGAATCGGGCGTGATGGTTTTTATATATTGCGAACTAGCAATTTTGATATCTTTTATTAATGGGGCGACGGCGACCGTCGGATGTATATGAGTTATAATATGGACATGATCTGAGACGCCACCGATTCGATAAAGGTGACATTTCTTATTTTTCAGGATACCCCAGATGTATTTGTAAAGTTCAGGACGTAATTCAGGAGTAAGGGTGCACTCACGGTTCTTGGTACTAAAAACCAATTGATATATGATTTGGGTATAGGTAGCCAAGTTTTCCTCCTTCTTGTTCAACCCCTGCGGGGTTGGAGGGGGTTCGGGGTTAGGTCTTTGGACTCAGGATAAAATCCTGAGTTATTCAGGTTCAACCCCTGCGGGGTTGTGTGGTGTTTCGCATTTTTATGACTCAGGACATAAATCCTGAGTTAAGCAAGTTCAACTCCTGACGGAGTTACGGATTGTTCAGGTCTTAGGTTCAACCCCGTTGGGGTTGCGTAGTTATTGGCGTTTTTGGACTCAGGATATAATCCTGAGTTATTCAGGTTCAACCCCTGCGGGGTTGGAGGGTGTTTCGCATTTCTATGACTCAGGATATAATCCTGAGTTATTTATGAAGATGTCAATTTTTCCAATTTTATTAAATATTTCATAGCCTCGTCAAAAGATTCACCGCACATTTCAGTGGAAGGTTTCAAATTGCGGCAAACAGCTGGATAATCTGGCTGATCGTGAATCTTGCAATAATTCTCTACGGTTAAGTGAATACACCGTACCCCAGCCGGTTTGCCGTTTGGCATACCAGGAAGTGGCGATGAAATAGAAATAGCAATACAGCAAGCGCCGCATCCTTTACGGCATTTCATTTAATAATCCTAAGAATAAGTAATTGCTATGGATGGTTTAGATAGATGTAAATAAATAGTTTCTATTAGTATATTTTTGCGGTACCGGGTTAGACTTTATTTTTTCAGTAAGTCGCGGATTTCCGTCAGAAGTATTTCTGTTTTAGTTGGGGCGGGAGGCGCTGGTGGTGCGGCTTCTTCTTCCCGTTTAGCGGCGCTGAGGGCTTTTACCAGCATAAAAACCGCAAAAGCGATGATGAGGAAATCAAATACAACCTGCAGAAAATTGCCATAATTTAGCGTCACCGCCGGATTCCCATCAACCGCATGTTTCAATACGATTTTCAAATCGGTAAAATTAACGCCGCCGATCAATAAGCCAATCGGTGGCATAATAATGTCATTAACAACCGAAGTGACGATCTTGCCGAAAGCGGCACCGACAATGATACCAACTGCCATATCAATAACATTGCCGCGCATTGCGAAAGCTTTAAACTCCTGCAGTAGTTTTGGGCTTTGTGGTTTTGCTTTTACTTTCATATTTATCCTCTATAGTTAGAATTTGTAAGAAAAGCCAACGCCAAGAATTTCTTTGAATTGCACCCGCGGCCCGAATTCGTCAATTACTCCATCATTATCCTTATCAATTGAGATCTTTGTGTCATCGTCGTAAATCAGGTGAGAGGTGAAATTGACCGAGATATACTGGTTTACCTTAAAAGCAACCAACGTTTCCCAGTTAATATCAATATTCTGAGGATGATCCAGATAGTCCGAAAAGAGGTCAATTTTAATGGTAAAAGATAAATTTTTTAGTAATTCGGTTTTAAAATCATTGCGAGTATAAATTGCACGCAGATAACCACCGAATTCAGCCTTGGTAGTTTTTCCGGGCTCGACTCCAAAAGCTCCGGCATTGGACAGTAATTCATCATTGACGATGATTAATCGTCCGGTGGCAGGTGCGATAAAAGTACTCAAATAGGCGTTTGGTTTGTAATCCATACCGATTGCGGCTAAAAGGTAAGCCGGTGCTAAAAAATTGGAAATTTTTACCGAATCATTGGGATAATTGTAACCCGGTGCCATCTGGGTCTTGAAATTAAAAAGAGCTGAATAATAGACATTAGTGAAGGCTTCTCGGCCATATTTCGATAAAAAATCAATCTTATCATCGGTTTTCATAAAATCAGCCTCTTTGCCCTGTTTAAGAACGCCATATCCGAGATCCAGGGAATTGTCCCAGACGTTTTTGCCTTTTTTGTAATTGGCAAATGCGCTAAAAAGGCCGTTGAGTGCCAGTGAATTTTCGCCACCAGCCGCCCAGTTGGTTAGCGATGTTTGAGCTAAATTTAGCGCTGTTACACCGCCGATTTTCCAGCCGGTATGCTCGTCGGTGGACTTGGTTTTCAGTTTGCCTTCAGCGTCAGTGATTTGACCGGTAGCTATCTGGAGAAGGCCAGTCATTAACAGTAACGTTGAAACAGTCTTTGCTTTCATAATTCCTCCTTTAACTGTTGGCAATTTTAAGAAAATTTATTTTTAACCGCAAAGGACGCCAGGAATTCATTTCGGAAAATACTTAACTAAAAATAATCTCTAAAATGCTTTACACACTCTGCGGTTAAAGTTAGGTTTCCCCCATTAGCTGGAATCGAAAAGCCTGTTTTATAAGTGTTTTTTCTCATCGCCGAACTAGTCTTTTTGACTGGCTTGAGCAGAGCACCTGAAGCATGCTCAAGATCAAGCCAGTCAAA
>Ga0208197_1003588_pt1 | contig 12153 bp, 14 predicted proteins | sample AD_JPNNA4_MetaG_FD_184444 | JGI IMG/M metagenome (GOLD analysis project Ga0208197, IMG submission 184444) | Active sludge microbial communities of municipal wastewater-treating anaerobic digesters from Japan - AD_JPNNA4_MetaG (SPAdes) (version 2) | ecosystem: Engineered > Bioreactor > Anaerobic...
CCTGAGCCCTTAGTCCACCAGTACCATCCTATTACACTTATCATGAGATAATACCCCTGAAGGCTCATATCAGCATACAGCTTTCCGGTAAAGAATACTATTATATACACTGCGGAGGTGATGATCCCAACCGGCCATAACCAGAGGTTCTGCCTAATCTCAAGAAATACATAAAGAACACCGGTCAGTGCACCGAAGATCTCAATGTAATTATTTGATATCCATTGTACTATTTGCATCGGGGTTGCTGGTTACTGGTTGCTGGTTACTGGTTACTGGTTACTGGTTGCTGGTTACTGGTTGCAAGGTGCAGGATGCAGGGTGCAGGATGCAGGGTGCAGGGTGCAGGATGCAGGGTGAAACATAACTCATAACTCACTACTCATAACTCTTCTCCCCTTTCAGCTTCGCGGAACTTCGTCGCTTCGAGCCGTGTCTCCACTTCTTCAACCTCTACGAGGCAGAATATCATGTGGGGATAATCTTCAACTACAACACCATATCGTCTACGACGAATTTTCATTAGGTCGCTTCATCGCTCCCCTTTCTGTGGCGGAACTTCTTTCCAATTCTCCCCTTCTCCCACTCGCCCCCTCTTTCTTCAGCTCCCTGCCCCCCGCTCCTCGCCATCTGCCTTCCCATCAAAACGTAAATCCCACCCTTACCAGGAAATTAGTCCCTGCCTGCGGGAAATAATATGCCCATGTTTTTTCATTGCCATCTTCATACCAATTACCCCCGTACGCATTGCTCTCATATTCAGTATTGAAGATATTATTTACAATAAACTGTATTTCAGTTCTCTTTATTATGCGGATGACCGGTCTGAGATCAAGACGCAGGTTTGTAACAATATAAGGATCGATCATCCTGTCGCTGCTCATCGTATTGTCGAAATATTGTTTGCCAACATATTTACTGATTATATGAAACTCCGTATTCTTCAGTATTTTAAAAGTCATATCGCTGGAACCGATAAGTGAAGGTGAATATGCAATATCAACAGTTCCAAGCGATTTGCTCTTGTATTCTTCCGACCAGTCGGAAGTGTTATAATCAACATAATACTCGACAAAATCAGTGATCTTGTTACGGCTTGCAGTCAGACCAATATCCCATGAGAAGAAATTAAATGGTCTGATTCCTGCATTAATTTCAATCCCGAGCCTGTAGCTTTTTTTAACATTTGTCATTATTGAATACCCTGTATTGCTCAGTTCGCCTGTTGGAACGAGCTGATCGTCGTACAGCATATAGTAACCGTTAGCGGAAAGAGAGAACTTCTCACCGCGTAACTTATACCCCAGCTCAGTATCGAATAATCTTTCCTGTCTGGGTGTAGCATTAATGTCACCTGCAGCTTCCTTGAAATCTGATCTTGTAGGTTCGCGGTTAGCTACTGAAAATGAGAGATATGCATCCTGGTTAGAATTAAGTGTAAGAAATAAGCCTGCTTTCGGGTTGAAGAAATGGTACCGGTGCTGCTGACCGAGATCCTTAAGGTCGTCGTCGTCTCCCGTCATTTCGTATGAGATGAACCGGTACTGCAGGTCTCCGAAAACTGAAAGTTTTTCATTCAGAGAATAATCGGCCTTACCATAAATATTGAATTCTTTTTTGGTTCCATTGTTCCAATACCACTGCAGACCTTTTTCAAATGTACCCACTGATGTCCAGATGATCTTCCCGTAATGATCACCCGAATAGTAATTTGCTCCTCCCCCGGCTGTCGCATCGATCCTTGCTCCTGAGTATTTGAACGAATAGATCAGACCGTAATAGCCATTAGACATCCATTTCTGTCTGATGATGTCGCTTTCGGTCTGGCCCACCTCCGGGGATTGCAGGCCATATTCAGCCAGTGTGGCGTCTTCCCTGAACTCTTCATAATATCCTTTGCCAGAAGTGTAATGAAAAGCAGTATTGAAGATGAAATTGTCATTCATCTTTCTTGTGTAGAACAGCTGATAATGGTTCTGATTATAATTATCGCTCTCATTATCATAGTATCTCTTAATGCCATTTTCGTCAATATATTCGCCTGCCGGATTATATTTCCTGTTCACCGTCAGCACTTCTTTTGGAACGCCCCACCATCCTATTCCTGTATGCTCCTCACCGAGTATGACATTCGCTTTCAGATGTGATTTTTCCGTTCTGAAGTGACCGCTCATGAAAGCCGATCGGTGATCCGATCCGGTTCGGTCGATATAGCCCTCACTGCGAAGATCCGAGAACCGGACCTGGAATGCAAATTTCCCTGCCAGTAATCCGGTTCCCGCTGAAATCGTGTTCCTGAAAGTATTAAAACTGCCTGCAGTTGAGCTTATCTCTGCAAACGGTTCATTTTCAGGATTTTTAGTCTGAATGCTTACTGTTGCACCAAAAGCTCCGGCGCCATTTGAAGATGTTCCTACTCCTCTCTGGACCTGTATATTGTCAACCGAAGACGCAAGATCAGGAAGATCCACCCAGAATACCTGCTGTGATTCGGGATCATTAAGGGGAACACCATCAATTGTTACATTGATCCTGCTTGCGTCTGAGCCTCTTATTCTCAAATTTGTATAACCGATGCCATTACCCGCTTCAGATGTCTCAACAAGTGAAGGCGTCATACTCAGGATAAAAGGAAGATCATGCCCGAAATTCTGTTTCTGAAGGATCTCCTTACCAACTGTAAAATATGTAAGAGGAGTGAATTCTCCGGCCCTGGTGGCGTTCACGACAACCTCCCCCGGGAACATTGTCTTCTCCGACAAAGTAACATTAAGTACATTTCTGCCGTGAAGTTCAACTTCATGGACTTGTTGTTCATAACCCATAAATGAAAAGATCAGCCTGTAAATGCCATCTTTCAGATTTGTAATCGAATATGTCCCGTCAGGCGTGCTGTGAACACCAAGAAAAGTATTCTCTACCCTGATTGATGCACCCGCGACGGGATTACCTGACAGATCGGTTACATTTCCTGTGATAACTGAACCTTTATCCTGAAAAGCCAGAACATCAGCCAGGATAAAAAAGCACATCATAATTGTCAGTAATAATCTATTCATCTTTTAAAAAATAGTATAACACAGAAAATGAGATGTGGTTTTCAGGCTGCGGAAAATGATTTCTTCTTTTCCCTCCGCCGGCATTATCCGGATCAGGTTCCAGGGTATGATCTCAGCCTGTAATTTTAAGGCACCCCATTTTCGATACCCCAAATTTAAAACCTTTTTTCCGTATTTCAATTTTTTATTACATTTAACACTAAGTACATGACAAAAATTTACAACATTGGTTAAATTTATCTATATCGTTGCTAAAAAGCAGGTTGGCTATAAAATTCAGACCGTATTTGAAGAGGCTTTTCGCTCTTCTTCCATGTTTTTTAATTTTTATGGGCTTCAGAGCATCAAGATATATTCCGGCCCTGTAAACCCATGCAAAGGCGATTAATACCAATGCCATTAATTTACTTATCCGTTCAATATCAGTCAGATGAGTGTCTTCAATATTAAAACCACTTGTTTTCAAAGCCTTAAAAGCAGATTCTATTTGCCATCTTTCTTTATAAAGAGCCTGAGCTTCATCCGGTTTATTGAACGATACTATTATCTGAAGCTCCGGAGCATTTTGCCTGTTTATTATTCTGGATGCAGACAGATAACAGAGCTCTCCTTTGACACGAACAATCTTATGATAAAACGCACATTGATTGACTTTCAGGTTATTAAACAACCAGAAAGCCTTAACCACATGTCCGTTACCAGGTATCTCCACCCAAAAATTTTCACGTATACGAATATGATACTCAATGTTTAGTTTGTTAAGATATTCAAGCCATTTGTACCCTATAAACTCCCTGTCTGCCAACAAGCATTCAATATTATCGGATCCAAACAGCCAGATGAACCGTTCCATTAAATCTATCCGCTCCCTGGTTGAAGAGTTCCCAAACTTTGGCATCATGTGGAAAAGAATGGGAAAGGCAACACCCTTATATACAATGCCAAGAGTAAGAATATTAATGTTCTTCGTACCGAACTTCCAGTTTGTTCTGTCCAGTACCAGCCTGTATGGCGGTTTATGTGGCAGCAGAGAAAATACAAACCGTGCAATCAGGTCTGAGTCTAATGTATACTCCGATATAAACCTCTGGATCCTCCGCAAAGACGAGTCCGCTTTTGCATCGGAGTCAAAACCACAGGCCAGCTTTTCAAAACAAACAGTCTGCACCTTGCATAACGCACTGATAAATAAGCCAAAGAACTTAATACGTGCCAGATTCATTTTGTCACCAAAAAACTCTTTCAACGTATCGGATAAAACTGTAACTTTGTTTTCAACCTTGATTTTCATAGTCGGAGATTGTATTGGTTGTACATTTCCAACATATTGATTATCAAGGTTTTAACCTAATAAAAGAACATGTATTTATTAACAATAATCATATAATATATTAACAATCAATTAGTTACTATTTTTTGTCATGTACTAAGGTACTTTTTACTTAATTTGTGCTATCTAGAATTGGCATCTAAAACCACTCTTTGAAGTCGCCCCTAAAACTGCCCCCTGGAGCTGCCCCCTAAATCTCCAATTTTAACTGCCCCCTAAATCCCCCAGATGGGGGACTTTGAAGAACGGCTATTTGTCTACTCCTGCCCTCCTAAGTCACTCCCTAAATCCACCAGATGGGGGACTTTAGCCGTACTGCTTTCTTCCTCCTCCCCATTTGGGGAGGCCGGGAGGGGCAATTAACGGGAGGGGCAGATCCGGGATGGGCTAATAACAATGCTGTATAAGAGGAACAAATATCAGGTGGATGTTATGAGCTGATCTTTCCTGGATGAGGCAGAATCAGATTCAGCTATTTCGCCAGTATCCTCAGGAGGAATACCAAGTGCGTTATATATCTTTTTAAGGTATTTCGGGAAGATGGTTCCATTAGGAATGTAAAGATTTGCTTTCTTCAATCTGTTATTAAGGGTTCTGGGAGTAATTCCATATTCATTCGCTACCTCCTGCCGTGTTTTAACTTTTAGAAAAAGAGAACCCTTCTTAGGAATAATATTTTTCTCCATACTAAAATAAATTAGACAGTTAGAGTATAATAAATTAACGTAATTTATAACTTATTTTTTAAATACCCCCCCCCTCTTAACTTTTTTTAACAAAACCGGCAAAAAAGTTATCGAATGATATTGCAGGGAGAAGAGGTCTTGCGGTCTTGCAGTCTTTTAACATCATAACAAATTTCTACAATCACAATGACATAGACGCATTAAATGACCTGAAAAAATCGGGTAGCGAATTGTCTTGCAGGTTGAAGAGGAAACCAACGAAATCCCGAGAGTACAGCGAATCGGGATCCTGCATTCCGCTGGGCGGAACTGCCTCATCGCTTAAGGCGACTCGTCAGGGTCCTTCTCGTCTGATTTTGTGTTTTCTCGACCTGCAAGACTGCAAGACCGGCAAGACCTGCAAGACCACTTTTATTTAAATGTCACAAACATCAATACAGGATTGTCATACTCAGTTAAACTTGCTGCAAACTCCTGAAGCTTTCTTTTCTTTTCAGGGTATTTCGCGATCCCATTTTTAAAGTCATCGCATGCCACATGATCCCTTAGTTCATCAGCCTTTACAGACATTAGCATTGTTGAGTCATTAACCATTACTTGTGGAAAGAACTTTGGTCCACAATCAATATCATTAAAAACGCCTGTTGTATTTAATCTGTTATCAGTATCTGATGGCTTACAGAAAACCATATCTCCAGTATGTTTATTATATATTCCTAGTGTTATGTTAATTATGGATTGACGGATAAAGTCTCTTTAATTTTATCCTTGCATCCTTAGTCGTAAACTGCCAGTTAATTTTACTGTTTTTGTCATCGCGATGAGTTTTCCAAGCCTCAACCTGTTCTTTAATCTCTTCCATTGTAGCTATATGCTGTTTCAGACACTGTTTGTTTAATACCTGCAACTCGATCTCAGCCATATTAAGCCAACTACCATGTTTTGGTGTATAAACAAATTCAAATCTGTCCCAGAGTTTTTTTGCTTCTTTGGGTTTAAACGTTTCGTAAAAAGAAGAGGCATTGTGGGTGTTATAATTGTCCATCACTAACGTAATCCGTTTTGCCTTGGGGTACTTTTCCTCGGCGATCCTTTTTATAAACAGAGCCCAGTCCCTCTTAGTCTTAAACTCTGTAACGTCAACAAACCGCTTTCCCTTTAGTGGTTCGTTGGCCATAAAAATGTTGACCACTCCATTTCTGATATATTCACAGTCTTCTCTTGCTTCCTGTCCCGGTTTCATCGGTAATGTCTGCCTGGCTTCTTCTATTAGCTGTTTTGGAGACTCATCCATGCAAACTACAGGATAATCTTTATCATATGGCCTCTTATATACGTCAAGTACCCTTTCCATGTTTGATACAAATTCACTGCTTTGTTCAGGAGGGATAACCCATCCTTTTACTTTCCAAGGCTTAAGTTCGTTTTTTTTAGAACGCTTCTCACAGTTACATGCGAGATGCTCTCAACATAGTTTAATTCTACCATCTTGTCAGCAAGCAATCGCAACGACCATTTGGCATACCCTTTCGGTGGCTTGCTGCAACATAGAGTTATTAATTTTGCTTCCACCTCCCCATCAGTCTTTGATTCATAAGTGCGGGAGGTGGGACATCTCTCTAGGCATTCCTCAAGTCCATATTCAATGAATTTCTTTTTTACCCTGTCTATCGTTCTCATTCCAACCTTGAGTACCTTGCTTATCTGTTCATTACTAACTTTCTGGGAGTAATTGCCCTCGTCGCAGTTTAAAAGTATATAAGCAGTCCTGAATGTTTGTGAAGTATGCGAACCTTTATTAATAATATCCATCAGCTCTTCTACTTCGTTTTTGGTTAGGTTAATTCTGTAACGTATCATTTGTATACTTTTTTACAAATATACAAATAATATTTAAATATACGTCATATTATATTTAACTTAACACTAGATTCCGGGATAAAAAGAGCTATATGAATTGTTCTGGAAACAGGCTTCTATGCTCTCGCTCTTGATTTTTGAATGTCCCGCAGTTTGTAATCAACTTCAGAACGAATTTCTGACAGGGTCGCTCTGGTATCAGCATTAAGCCAGGTCATGATTTGTTCCTTGTTAAACAATACCCTTTTCCCGTTCTTGACATGGGGTATTTTATTCTCGGATACATACTTAAAGATAGTGGATGTTGATTTTTTTATCCACCCTGAACACTCCTCAATATCCCCAAAGATTTCAGTTTCAGGTTTTTCAATATGATCAATTCTGGCCAGCAGGGTAAGTAATAAATCTTCTATGCCATCCAGCCTCTGCTCAATCTGTGCAAAAGGATTTTCCATAATATTTTTTAATATTATATGCACGAAGCGGCGCCGGGGTCTGATTTTTTGAAAATATTTTTCATGGAATGCATTTATTTCCGACAATAGGACAGGAATTTGTAAAGGGCACAACTATTCGTACCATCTTCTCCGTAAAGCTGTATCGATAATGCCGTTAATCCATTCTTCTTTTTTCGGCCCATTCTGACCCTGGGTATATTTTGCCAGGAGTATTCCGAGAAAGCAGATGAATCTTTTATCCGGTTCACTTATGGATCTTATTTTGCCATCAGTCATATCATGTTCAAGCATATAGTTGATGATAATAGTCTGGATGATGTCCAGAATTCTTGTACTATCAACTTGCCCGTTACTGCTCCTGAGAATATGATATAACATAAGATCAGCATCATGATAACTCTCTTTTAATGCTTCGAGAGATGCCTGATTTTTCTTGTTAAGGTCAATAAATGAATTGATAAATTCGCCTACCCTGACCTTTAATTCTTCCTGTGAAAGTGGTTTTAATAATTCCTGTGCCATGAGAAAATGAATTTAGCAAAGAGCTAATATATTCATTTTATGTGAGATAAGAAAATAATTATGACCTGATACACCAGAACATTAGATTGAAATACCTGAAATACTACAGATGGATATATTTAAAAAATGAATACCCGTAAAGAATAATAAGCGTATCAACTCCCTTTTGGAAAGTACATGGTTTTAAACTTCAGAGCCACATTTACAAGTCCTATCATTACCGGAACTTCTACCAAGGGACCAATTACAGCGGAAAATGCCTCACCTGAATTTATCCCGAATACTGCGATCGCAACTGCAATAGCCAGTTCGAAGTTATTGCTGGCAGCAGTAAAGGAAAGTGTAGTTGTCTGCTCATATGTCGCACCTGCCCTTCTGCTCATAAAGAATGAAAACAGAAACATTACTACAAAATATATTATAAGTGGAATAGCTATCAATAAAACATCCAAGGGTAATTTAACTATGTATTCACCCTTGAGTGAGAACATTACGATTATGGTGAATAATAGTGCGATAAGCGTAATAGGACTTATTCTTGGAATAAATTTGGTATTATACCAATCCTTACTCTTAATCCTTATTAGAAAATATCTTGTAAGAAAGCCTGCTATAAAAGGTATTCCAAGATATATAAAAACACTCTTGGCAATTTGTCCTATCGTAATGCTTTCAACAACTGAACTTGTCCGGACACCGAACCATCCCGGCAAAATAGCAATAAATACCCAGGCATAAACTGAGAATAACAATACCTGGAAGATAGAATTAAAGGCCACTAAGCCAGCACAGTATTCTGTGTCTCCTTTTGCCAGATCGTTCCATACAATTACCATGGCAATACAGCGGGCCAGTCCAATCATAATAATTCCATACATATATGGAAGGTTAGCGTTGTCTTTCCCGGGGAAAAGCTTAAAGAATATTATTGCCAATGCAAACATAAGTACAGGTCCTATTATCCAATTCTGCACAAGCGACAGCCCCAGAATCTTAAAATTTCTGAATACACCGCCTAATTCATCATACTTAACTTTTGCCAATGGCGGATACATCATCAGAATTAGGCCGACGGCAATGGGGATATTAGTTGTGCTTTCCGGAGAAGATTTTAATGAATCCCAGAATGTAGCTATTGACGGGAAAAAGAATCCTGAAAATACACCAAAAAACATCGCAAGAAAAATCCAAAGTGTCAGATACCTGTCGAGAAATTTTAATCTGGTTTTCATATAGACAATATTTGAAATTTACAAAGGTTTTTCTGCAGTAACAGTGATACTATAAATACCTTTTTCACCGGGATGAAATGAATTAATCTCAAAATCATCATAATATTCTGATAGTATTGATTCCGGTAAGGCAATCTCCTTTTGTTTATGCACTTTCACATTCCTGAATCCGGAATTTTCTATATAATTCAGGTATTGTGATATTTCGCTTGCCCCTGATACGCATCCAACATACATCTCAGCATCTTTCTGAAGTTTTTCGGGCAAATTACCCTTAACAACAACATCAGAGACACAAAAATGAGCACCTGGTTTAAGTACCCGGAATATTTCTTTGAAAGCTTTGGATTTATCGGGGACAAGGTTCAGTACACAATTGGAGATAACAACGTCAAATAATTTATCTCCAAACGGCATTGCTTCAATATCTCCGATTACGAATTCAACGTTGCTGTAATTAAGCTTTGTGCAGTTTTCCCGGGCTTTTACCATCATCTGTTCTGTCAGGTCGAGACCTGTCACTTTTCCGGATTCACCAACTAATGCCCTTGCAACAAAACAGTCATTCCCGGCACCACTTCCAAGATCAAGGACGTGGTCTCCCATTTTTATACCGGCATAATCGGTTGGAATTCCACAACTAAGACTCAAATCAGCTTCGGGATTGTAACCTTCCCTGTTGTCATAACTATCACTGAATGTGGATAGATCAGACCCGTCACCACAACATGATGTGCCGCAGCAGGATGATCTATCTCCATTACTTTGTTCTGCTATTTTTCCATATTTCTCCTTAACCAACTCTTTTGCATCTTTCATATAGTCAAAATTTTATTTCTTAATATTGGTTCTATATAACTTCTCAAATTCTGTCCGGATTTCATCTCTCACCCGGCGGAATTCACTCATTATGAATTCTTCTGAACCGGTGGCGTTTGACGGATCTTCAAAACCTATATGCAATCTGTATTTCACTTTGCCCATGAATAGAGGGCATGTCTCTTTTGCATTATCACATACTGTTATTACATAATCCCATTCTTCGTCAAGGTACTGCTCAACCAACCTGGGAGTATGGTGGCTTATATCAATTCCGACTTCCTTCATTACCATTACTGCCCTTCGATTAATCGATAAGGCTGGTTCTGTTCCAGCTGAACGGACAGTGATTTTATCGTCGAAACTCTGCAGGAAGCCATGAGCCATCTGGCTCCGGCAACTGTTACCTGTACAAAGAATTAAGATTTTCATGGTATTTATTGAATTAGTCTACATCAGCATTTAGCATCAGAACTACTTCGGAATTCTTAGGGTCATTTGTATAAACATATATAACTTTTGTAACGTTTCCTTTATATCCGCCAGAATTAAATACTGCTTTAATGGAACTTGATTCTCCCGGCTTGATCCCGATTCCCTGGTTTTCCTGTTGAACAGCCGTACAACCGCAGGTTGACCTTATATGTCTGATAATCAAATCCCGTTTCCCTTCATTAGTAAATTTATACTCGACATCATATTGTGATGAACCTTTTATCTTGCCAAGATTAGCTGTGGTGGTAAGGGGTTTGAAAACCGGGGCACTTGCCAGGTCATCTTTTGTCAGGGAAGAAAAATCTTCCACAAGATTCGCTGAAACATAGTAAAAAGCATTCTCCTGGGTAACACCATTGAGTTTTATTTTTACCATGTCATTAACATATCCCCATCCGTCGGTCTTTGTTGCATCATAAGTTCCTATAACAAGGCCTTTCTGTCCTGGTTTCAATATTTCAGGTTCTGCTTTAATTTTCAAATGAGCTGGTAATGCATCAAATTCAACCTTCACTGGCAATGAAGTTGTATTAATAATCTGCATTTCTTTATTTTTTATTCCCGTTTTTTTAACATTTGTAAAAGCAAGGTTGTTACTCTCAAATCTTATTTTGCCTACCGGGAATGTAAATAATTCTTCAACAGTTTTTTCTCTTGGAGTAACTTCTCCTTTTATTGTCAGTGTAGTTGAAGCAGGTTTCGTATTGGTATATACAGTCAATGTCTTGTTAAATACCCCGGGCAGGTTTACAGGATCATAAATGGCGGTAACTTTTCCTTGACCACCGGGAGGTATCGGAGATTTGGTCCAGGAAGGTGTTGTACATCCACATGAAGCTGTTACCTTCTGAATAACTAATGGTTGACTTCCGGTATTAGCAACGACGAAATCAAATGTCTGCCGCCCTGATTCTTCCCTGAAAACTCCAAAATCATGTTGAGTTTCAGAAAATTTCAAGGTTGTAATTGAATACTGAGATTTTAAGTTCATGCTCACAATAAGCATGGCGACTATCAATACCAGTTTTTTCATATCCTAATAATTATCATAATTTAGACTACAGGCTCAGAGTTTGAACATACTCATTATTATCAATTTCTGACCATCAAGTAATTCCTTCTGCTTCATTTCTGCCCACTTCATTACTTCAGAAACAGGAGGTTCGGGAGAGAATGTGTAAGGAGGACTGTTAATTTCGAGTATTTCTGAATCATGTATATGTTCTTTGGCATCCTGAACCACATAATTAATCAATGTTTTCATGGTTTTTAAATATTATTCAAAACACAAAAGAAAACTAATTATATTGCAAATATAAAAACATTTCGTATATTTGCGAAACATCAAAATAAAAATATTAATAATAATGTCAGACAAATTGGAATTTACTCAGGAAGTACAGGAAATAGCCAGATTTTCAAAGGCGCTGAGTCACCCTGTAAGAGTTTATATTCTCCAGAAACTGTCGAAGATGGACTCATGTTGCTACAGCGGAGATCTGGTTGAAGAACTGCCGGTTGGCAGATCTACGCTTTCACAACATCTGAAAGAGTTGAAATATGCGGGTCTGATACAGGGTGAAATCAATCCCCCGTATATTAAATATTGTATAAACAGGGAAAACTGGGATAATGCGAAGAAGGTACTTGAAGATTTCCTGAATGACAATCAATCAGCTGATTTTTCATGTG
>Ga0208197_1003591_pt1 | contig 12150 bp, 13 predicted proteins | sample AD_JPNNA4_MetaG_FD_184444 | JGI IMG/M metagenome (GOLD analysis project Ga0208197, IMG submission 184444) | Active sludge microbial communities of municipal wastewater-treating anaerobic digesters from Japan - AD_JPNNA4_MetaG (SPAdes) (version 2) | ecosystem: Engineered > Bioreactor > Anaerobic...
ACCGATTTCGAGGTGATATCCTGTTCTGTATAAACTTCGTTTTTGGGGTATTATACCGACACCAGTGCCCGCACAGGAGGTGAACGTGCGCAGACAGTTACTGGCGGCTCTCGATTTTGCTGCTTTGAAGAAAAAACACCTCCGCTTTTGTTCACAGAAACCAAAAAGAGCCAAGCTGTCAAACATCCCTCCCAATCCAAAAAACAGACCACCACCCAGGAAACTACCGGTTTATCTCCGAAGATGGAACTGGAATAAAAAGAGCATTTGACAAGACATTGAAATGCTTCCCGAAATAAATCAGACATTTTTTCATAATTCATTCTATGCCACAGGGTAAAATCTGTTACATGGCCACTCCTGCGTGTTTTCGTTCAAGATGGGCAAAAAACATTTGACAAAAGGGATGTCCCGAAGATATAATTTGATAAACACAGGGTTCCTTACAGGCTCGGTGTTAAAAATTGATTTGGCGTAGATGGGAAGAAGTAGGAAGAATAAGTAGCCACAGAGAGCACCCGGTTGGTGAGAGGGGCGGAAACTTACTTTCGAATACATCCCGGAGCTTCTCACCGAAAAGCCGGTTGTTCCATTCAGCCGTGCCCATTAGGCTGTGACGGTTTCCTGCATCCGTTATCGTGCTAGAGGATAAAAGCCTTGTGCTTCGTCCTTGACAAAGGTCGGCCATGCCGATAAACTGAGGTGGTACCACGGGATTCTGCTCCCGTCCTCTGTAGCTTTACAGAGGGCGGGAGTTTTTATTTTTCCGACACAGCTTTGCCGCCAACGGAATTCCGCAGTACTTTGAGGGCTTACTGCCGACAGGCAGAGGTGCGATTCGCACCGCTACTGGTAAGCCTGTTTTTAAGGCAAGCACCCAAAGCATCGGTGGATAGGCTGCGCTACGAAAGTATATTTTTCCAGGACGAATATGGGTTATGGAATTCATGCAGGAGCGTGAAAGGTGGAAAGGAGCGGATCAGGATGGTATCTGTTGAAGAACAAATCCGAATCATCGCAAAGGGAGCCGATGAAATCATCAGCGTGGAAGAGCTGCGGGAAAAGCTGCAAAACAGCCTTCAAAGCGGAAAGCCTCTGGTTGTGAAGCTGGGACTGGATCCGTCAGCGCCGGACATTCATCTCGGGCATACGGTGGTGCTGCGCAAAATCAAACAGCTTCAGGATCTGGGACATCGGGCGGTTATCATTATCGGCGATTACACCGGGAGAATCGGGGATCCAACCGGCAAATCCAAAACAAGAAAACCACTTGGCGAGCAGGAGGTGCTGCACAATGCACGAACCTATCAGAAACAGCTGTTTAAAATCCTGGACAGGGAGCGCACCGAGCTGCGCTATAATAGCGAATGGCTGGAAAAGCTGAACTTCTCGGATGTACTGCAGCTCGCCGCAAAATACACCGTTGCGCGAATGCTCGAAAGAGAGGATTTCAAAAATCGGTTCGAAGCCCATGAAAGTATCGGTATTCATGAGTTTTTCTATCCCTTGATGCAGGGCTACGATTCTGTTGCGCTCAAGGCTGACATAGAGCTGGGCGGAACAGATCAGCGCTTTAATATCCTCATGGGCAGAACCCTGCAGAATGATTATGGACAACAGCGCCAGGCTGCAGTGATCATGCCCATTCTCGAAGGAACGGATGGCGTGGAGAAGATGAGCAAGAGCCTCGGAAACTACATCGGAGTGGATGAAGCCCCCATTGTCATGTATGAAAAAACCATGTCGGTTCCGGATCACCTGATCATTCGCTACTTCGAGCTGACCACCGATCTGCATCCGGATACCGTCAGAGAAATGAAGCATCAGCTGGAGAGGAACCTGTGCAATCCAAGGGATATCAAAATGAAGCTGGCCCGTGAGATCACGCGGCAATATCACGGTGAAGCAGCCGCGGCCGAAGCAGAAGCGCATTTTGTAACGGTGTTTCAGAAAAAGGAAATCCCGGATACTGCCATTCCCATCAAGCTAAGCAGTGCCTTGATGACCAACGACAGGTTTGATTTGGTTCGGATCATTGCAGCAGCAGGCTTTGCACCGAGCAACAGCGAAGCGAGAAGGCTTATCACCCAGGGCGGAGTCAGGGTGAACGGAACCCGTGTCACCGAGCTGCTGGTTTCAGAGCTGAAGAACGGAGATGTCATTCAGGTGGGGAAAAAGAGCTTTATCCGGATGACCCTTGCATAGGTCATCCATGAATGCAGCCCGTATGCTATAGTTTTTCGCGCTTCATGCGATATTGGTTCCCCACAGAGCGGGAAATGTTCAAAAGTATTCCGATGCCCACCAGCAGGAAGGCAAGAGAGCTTCCGCCCGAAGTGAAGAACGGAAGGGGCATTCCGGTTACAGGCAGAGAGGATGTCACTACAGCGATGTTCACAATAACCTGAACAGCTATCAGCGAGGTAATCCCGATGGCCAAAAGGCTTCCGAGGGTATCGGGTGCATGCATGGCAATGCGGATGCCGCGCCACAGCAGCACCAGGAACAGCAGCAGCACGGTGACGGCGCCTACAAACCCGAGCTCCTCGGCAAGAATTGAGAAGATAAAGTCGGTATGGGGCTCGGGGATGTACAGGTTCTTCTGCACGCTCTGGCCGATTCCCTTTCCAAAAAGGCCGCCCGATCCGATGGCATACAGGGAATTTACAATCTGATAGCCCGAATCGGTGGGGTCGGAAAAGGGATCCAGGAAGGTAAGGATTCTTTCCATTCTGTATGGCTCGGCGTAGACCAGGTATGCAGCAGCCGGAATCACAGGGACAGCCAGCAGCAGGAAATGCCAGATCTTTGCGCCCGCGCAGAACAGGATGATCACCGCCACTGCCGTAACCAGAATGGTGCCGCTGTAGTGCGGCTCCAGGATTAAAAGTGCATCGATGACTCCGATCACCAAAAGGTAAGGAAGCAGCCCTTTAAAGAATTTCTGCAGAATATCCGGTTTTTTGGACAGTGAATGTCCCAGGAACAGAATGATGACTGATAGGAACTGTCATTTCCGGATTTTTGCGGGTTTGCGTTGAAAAACTGATAGGAACTGTCATTTCCGGATTTTTGCGGGTTTGCGTTGAAAATCGGCTTTTACCCCGAACCACAACTGTTTACCCAGCCCGAACAACTGATCCGACCAGATTTTTCGGCAACGCCGACAACCGATAGTTTATTTCAAGTCTATTTACGCTGTCAAGCTTTGTTTTTAGGGATTTATTCAAGACCATAAGACTATAACTCCCCCCCCCAGGTCGCTGTATAAGCACCGATTTCGAGGTGATATCCTGTTCTGTATAAACTTCGTTTTTGGGGTATTATACCGACACCAGTGCCCGCACAGGAGGTGAACGTGCGCAGACAGTTACTGGCGGCTCTCGATTTTGCTGCTTTGCCCAGTTAATAATCTTGGCAAGTTCTTTTGGGTCCTCGATAATCGCCACAACCGACATTGTCCCGTGGCATTTCGGACAGACAAACGGGTCTACCTCGTAGACTTTCTGTAACAACCGTGCCCAGCTTTGTTTGCGTAGTTTAGACCATCCATCAGGGACTTGTACCGCTTCCTTAACACATAGGGCCTCTGGTGGTTTTGCTTGAACAATTTGGGACTGGCTTGGATGCCCTTTTTGCCAACCCTCTGGGGCCAGACGGTAAATACCAGGGCGTTCTTGCCATTGCTTACGGACTTTTCCCGCATATACCCCATAGCGGCGAACTAACTGCACTCGCCTTGGAGGCAAATGGGCTGCAAGCTGATCTACAAACTCAAATCCTTTGAAGGTTTCAGATTTGCCTTTGTAGAAGCCCTTTGGGGAGGCTGTCCATATTACGGTGTCGGAGTCTTGGTCGTATTGGATTCTTTCAGCACAGGTAGCACCTCGGACAACATATTGACCCAAGGCCTCTCGATCGGCCTTGCTGAATAATCTGGTTTCGCTCTCAATACTAAAGCCGGAATGCTTCCAGTCTTTGAGCATGTTCACACGTGCCTGGTCAATCAGTTCTTCGCGTAGAAACAAAGAAAGCATTGCTGCTTGCCAGACTTTTAGCAGACCCTCGTCTGCTCCGATCGGTAAATATACAAAGCGGTCGTACCTGGTAAATCCACCTTCTAAAACCAGTACATGCCAATGGGGATGAAACCGTGCAAATTCCCCAAAGGACTGGTAGCTGACAACACAAGCACAAAGTAGTTCTTGACCGGCTGCCAGGGAAAAAAATTCAGACAGCAGCGAGAATATGAGCCTGGACACCTCGCCAAACAGGCGCTTATCGGTTTTGAAGTATGGGCGGAGTATCTTGGGAATCGTAAACACAAATTGCCGATGCGGCAGATCAAGGAGCAAGTCGTCGGCTAAGTATTCAGCGTAGAGCAATGTCCGTTTCTGATCGCAGGATGGGCAAAGGTGGAAAACTTTGCAGGAGAATGGTCGAAAATACGAATGGCCACAATCTTCACAACGGATTCGAGCAACACCTTTCGACCAGTCCGCACAGCCGGCAAACTGCTCCAGCCGATCGATAGTTACCTGCGGCGGATTGGCGTAGGCTTGGTACCGAGTAAGCGATTCTCGGACTATAGTCTGAACGATCCCTTCTCGATGCGGAATGTAGGTTCCCATACCAGTATATATACAGAAAAACCATCATTTACTTGCAGGTTGGAATAAAAAAGTGGAAAATGTGTACAAGTCGTAGGAACATTTTTCAAATTGACAAAGTGGAATATTATCGGCAATTGCAAGCGGTACGCGAAACTGGGTCCTGGGAGTCATAGATACTGTACGTGCTCAAGGCAGTGGAAGTTACATCATGCTTAACTCTGCGGCAGGTGGAAGCAATAAAAGGAATCGTGAAAGATGATTTTCTTATAGGGTGACAGCAGTAGAAAGTAATAATCCAGCAAGAAAGACATGATGATAAGCAAAATAGAAACTGATACCCTAACTATACCGGCACGTTGCAGTACCGGGTTTACCAGAAAACACAGAGCAATAATCGAGTTTATCAGAATGAAACGTACAACTAATTTTTTCTCATGTTTTTTTGATATGGTAACAAGTTCATTCACACTAACCCCCTTTTGAATACATTCAGTATATACCCGGAAAATGGGTAATACCATTACATTTATACGGGAAAAATATCCCTCCCTTGATTCTGCCGTTCTCTTCAGATATTCTGTTGGTATGACATTTCACCTTTCACTCAGTAATCTTCTTACCAAGTCTGAAGGGCTTTTGTCTTTAGTAAAAATGAGAATTAACCCATTCTAACCATTTGTTCAGCAATCAAGTATTGCACCGGATCATCAACAAGATCACGAAATCCTTCAGGGATCATCTGCATTGCAAGAGTGTTGATGTCAGAATTTGCATTTTTAACCTGACCTTTGATGGTTGCATCATTGGTTGAGTTTAAAAACGAATTGAGATTGTTCCGCAGGAACTCAATATCCTTTTCTTCCTTTAAACCCGAGGCGATGATGGTAACACTGGTATAGAGTACCGTCTCGCTTTGCCTGGCGACCGTGAGCATATCGCTGGTATACAGGGAAACGAGAAGCGACCCGTCACAGGCCAATACAAAGAAAAGACAGGCAGCACACATAACTCCCCGAAGAACGTGTTTTTTATTCACTTACAACCTCCGTCTTCATACTACCCGTAATGATAGTACTTTTTGGCAGGAAAAGTATGCTATTTCCTGAAAAACATGGCTGAATGTACATTATTATTGACTACAGAAATCAAACCCGTAATGCAAATTTTTTGCCTGAATAAAAATATTGGAATCGAGAAGATACGACATGCTATACGACCCCCAAAGACTGTCCCAACTTGTGAAATGTTTCAGTTTTTGTAAGGCCCAGGTAGCGCAATGCGTCCCTGTGCAGGGTATGTCCTTCAAGGGTACTGATAATGAGCGCTCTGGTAAATCGTTTACTGGTCCTTGCTGCTTGAGTAAGGAAAAAGTTTCCACCATTTCTCTTCGGCAATCTTCTCAGTTTATCTTCCTCACGATGATACATCTCCCAGTACTCACCGGAAGTCAGAAACCCAAGATCCAGCATTCGTCTGATAATGACCAGCGTGCTTACTTTGAATATCCGGCTCATCCGCAGAATTTCGTCGTCCCGAACTGCGTCACTGTTGAACGTATCACGGAATACGTTTTCCGGAACCAGCATTTCTGCGGCTACCCTGTTGCACCACAACTCTGTGTCGTTTTGCTCGCCATTCGTGACCGGAACATCGGAGAGGGCGGTGAAACCAAGCCAGATATGCGCCAGCTCATGGGCAAGGGTAAACATCTGGGCAGATTTACTGTCAGCTCCATTTATAAATACAAGCGGCGCAACCGGATCCGCCAGTGCGAATCCCCTGAATTCATGCGTATCAAGCAGGCGGTGATTATTATTTCCGACGACTCCGCTGCACATTACGAGGATACCGGCGTCATCAGCATGGGCGATAAAGCTTCTGAGCGCTTCCTGCCAGGTCGCATACCTCCGCCGTTCATCAATATCGAGTCCTATGGTCTTGCGAATTTCGTCAGCGACAGTTTTTACATTGCTCCGTATGGTCTCTTTACCAACGAACCACAAGGGTCGTTCATCAATTTCCCGCATAAAGTCACGATACCAGTCCTGCCGTTCCTGGCAGATATAGATGGTTTCAAGAAGGTCAGGACTGGGTCGTTCAAATCGTTCAGAGGGCATCGTCCGGAAGTCCGGTATGGGTAATTGATCTACTGGGGGCTCGGAAAGCATCAACAGACCAAAGGGTGTATGCGTAAAGGAAGCAAAGTCCTCGAGTTGTTTGAGCGTTGGCTGCACCGTTCCTTCCTTCCAGTCGTCAAGCTTCGGAAAATGGGCACGCAACAGCTCCGGGTCCTGGAGAGACCGTGTCTCTGCCCAATCGAGGATTTTTGGCTGCACCGGTACCCGCAAGGTCGTCATCTTTACTCCCATGGAAAGTATACATCAGGGTAAAATAGTTGAAAAGCGGCAAAAAAAACACCCGCCGAAGTAAGCTGTCTCCTCCATGTGGGAGGTCTGAAGCCCGGCGGGTCTGCTGGATACAGGATCGGGTATTTTCATGAAGAAATCAAGCCTTCAATTCTCCACATCAGCCACGGTCCAGATCCGTTTAATCGGAAGTTCCGCGCGTATTTCCTCGTCAAGTTTATCGACTGTTGGGCGGTCAATCATCACGTTACCGGATTTTACTTAATTCGTCTAAGTATTAGGAATTCACTTGATAAAAACCCGCTCCCGATGCCAGGAAAGAAAAGGAATATGTCGACTGTCTATCCAGCGCAGGGCTGTCTTCTGATCCATGCCCAGCAGGGTGAGCTCCGCACTCGGTAACGTCGAGCTTATCATGATTGATCCTGTATCGGTAAATGATATGAGTCCGGTATCGAATAGGGCATCCAGATGTGCGGCAAGCAGAAACCCGTTATATACATTTAAACGTTCCGAATCACTTTCACACTCTGCCCAGGGTTTTGCATGACTGGCGCGCAGCATCTGCGGAATGGTAATACCGGTTACGGCGCACGAATCCTTCCAGTAGGCGCACAACGCCTTTCGGTAGACGTCCTGCCCGACACGAACGCGTACAAGTCGCTCGGCTTCTGTCCCCCGGATATCAGTGTTCCCGGAGATTTCAGCCTCAACAGCTTTCTCGTACTCATCAAGCGGGCGGGTCGGTAATGCGGTAAACAATTCGGCAACACGGTGAAGAAAATCACCCAACAGGGATACGCTCCATATCCTGTATGTGTTCCCGGGTAGCACGATTCCTTCAGGCATTCCACGAATCACTTCGATTTTATCGATATGCCTGGAGAAGACGAGACGATACTCCCCTTCGACCTTCTCTATGGGCGTTATCGCTACTTCGCACTCATGGCGCAGTGAAGCGAGCGTTATGCGCTGTTCAGTACTTTCACGCACGAATTCCCAACCGTTGTCGTTGCCCGCTTTTTCTATTAAAGAGCGCTCAAGGGTGTTCATATCAACTTCTCCATGTTTGAGAGAGTCCCCGTGCCATTTCAATCATCGCCGGCCTCCATACTACAAGAAATAGCTGCGGCTTTTTTTATCGTTTCCAACACCCATCCATTGACGATGCGACATTCCTGTATCGTTTTCTTCCACCCCGATGGAGGCAAGTAGGCTGCAAGTTTATTCAGCGACTCATCATTAATGTGATCCATGCCCAATCCCTTTATTCCATGAACGAGAATCGCTGAATTTCGCGAAAGTTTTGATGTCTCACGCAAAGGGGCTCTTTTAAACTCTATTGTAAGAGTATCCATTGAATACTTTTTATTCGGGCCATCGGTCAGATATATCCAGCGGGCAGATATCTGGGTTGTAAGACCAAGGATTGTCATTGCGGTATTTTCATCAGGTAGAATGGTCCAGCCATTTGTTCGCGCGATTGCCTGCGCTACATTATCCGGGTCGGGACTGGCGAAACCTTCCTGCAACCTGCTCTTTACCGGGTATTCGTATACCCCGCGTAATACCTTGCGAATCAAACCTTTTTTTGCCAACCGGGATAGTGTTTGCCATACCGCTTCATGCCCACCCAGATCAAGAAAATCTTTTGGAGTAAAGCACCAACCCCTCTTTTTGCCATAGATACGGTTAATTACTTGCTTTGTAATCATTTACAACCGCCCTTCAGAGTACTATTTGTCAGGTAAAGTATAACATTTCCTGACAAACATGGCAAACATTTTTGCGTTTGTGTTTCCATGACAAAAAACACCCGCCAAAGTAAGCTGTCTCCTCCCTGTGGGAAGTCTGAAGCCCGGCCACATTTGACAGTATCCACTACTTGGTGTACCCTTTAAGTGAACCTGAACGTCAGCCAGACTGGCCAGTAGGGTTCCCCCGGGGCGCGAGAGCGTCCCTATTTTTTTATCCAGACGCGACCAAAGGGATCAGCAGGAGAAGCCTTTTTTACGAGTACCGGATCCAGACGCTCGAAGTATTTAGCGGCACCCTGCTTTTTGACTATTTTATTCGGTTTTAGGTATTGCGAAGTGAAGTACGCAATTACATCAACCATTTGGACAAAGTATGAATGTCTGGAATCCCTGAAAACCGGGTCTTCAATTATCAATTTAACCGGGATATTCCGCGAGTATGAACCATATTTGCTGGGAATCGGATTATAGCGGCGCATTTTTCGTTGCAGATTTCTGAGGTCTTCTCCGCTGGTATTGTCCGCAATAACCATTCCACGTTCGTCCGCATTTGTTGGGCCGGGGAAGTTATGTGCTTTCATGGTGTTTTCGAATCGTTGAAGCAGTGTGGCCCAGCCTCTCTCAAATATTGTTTTAGGATCAGTAAATTGGTCTTTTTCTACAATTACCGTCAGAACTCCTATAGAATTCTGAGATGCGATCCAGTCAATAGTATTTCTGAGAATCATCAAGCGCTGGTTTCGTTCGATTCCATGAAATTGACTTGACCGTCCATTTACCATTACCTGCGCATGGATTTCTTCACGTAGTTTAAAACTGGTTGCCTCTTTCATTTTCCGACGAAACTCTATGCATGAATCAAGAAAATCATACCACCTGAGTTCATGAAGAACCAAAGCGGATAAAATAAAGTATTTTGAGCTTCCTTTGCTTACTCCGGTATCACCGCTCTCGTCAACGTACATCAGGTACACGGCTGTATCTCCGGTAACCGAATCCCGACTTTATAGTAACGATGGAATTGTTTGATCTGGTTTTCGTCAATGTTGTCCCGTCCAAAATATTGATCTGATATTTCCCTTTCCACATTCATATTTGGATACACAACCAGACAATCAACTACTCTATCTCTATCGCTCACCTGGAGTTTTTTCAGGATACCGACATCTCGGGCGTACCCCGATATTTGTCTGATGTCATCCGATTCAAATCTGTCGTTGTATTGATATTTGTATTTTGCGTCAATTACGATTTTGTTTTTGATGTCCAAAAAGTCGGTATAGCCATATTTCCCTTTGCTCTGGTAGGTCAAAACTGCTCCGGGTATTCTAGACAACTGGACATAGGCATATAATTCAAAGAGTTTTGACATGTCAATGATATAGGGTGGTACGAATTTTTTCTGAGCTCTGTGCGTATCCCGGTAGCCCTTGTTATGGTAGATCAATTTTGCCAAGCGTTGGGCTTCAGCATATTCGCGATAGAGCGGGTTTGATTTTATGCCATGTAATTCATACGGTTTTTGGATATGTCCGATACCTGCAAAATATTGATCCAGTGAATCATAGAGAGCCAGGTATTTCGTTTCTTTATTGACTTTACGATATGTGGTTTTGAGATATGAGAGAGCAATATCGTAAGCGGAATGAAGCAGCCTGTTCTCGATACAATCAACTGAATATTCCTGGTAACGACACATTACCCGGTCCGGTCGCATGCCCAGGATATTTCTCTTGATATGTGAGCCAAGGAGCACTTTACCTTTGATTTTTGCAGTGAGGTTTTCTTCCCGGTTGATATAGCCTTTCTTTAGCGGACGTTTGACCAGGTCTTTGAGAAGATGTAGAAAATGGTGAGCCAGGAATGGCGAGAAATCAAAGTCATCGTTATCCACTTCGATATAGGGGGATTCTGTCCTGATGTCATAAGCATCCCCCAGATAGGATGCTGCTATCGGGGATGTGAGGCATTCCATCTGCCAGCAGGAGAATATCTCCTGATTTGTACATCCACTTGTGAAAGCCTATCACTATCTGTTCTTTTTGAAGGAAATATTGAAAAAGAGGATTCCCCTTTCCCCATCTACAACCCAGTTTCCATAAATTCATTACCGATTTCTCCATATCAGATGGTGTTCCCAATTTTCAGGCAGTCCTATATGTTCAAGGGGGACATCGTGATACTTACGAAGGAAAGATTTTGCGCTTTCAACCCAATGGCTTTTGCACACCAGTTTTTTGCTTATCCATGCCCCAATGTAAAGAATTGACGCAAGCTCCCTATTGCTAAGTTCCGGGATATTCCACTCCTTGAATTTGGATTTGTTTGGAAGTTTAACGGAGATACCGAGTTTCCAGTTCCAGAGGCGGGCATGGTGCGCGCAGCGGTTCCGTACGGTGTTGAGACTGAGAAGCCATGACAGGACTACTTCTTCCGGCTGTCCGATAGATTGCGCTACGTCTTTTCTGATATCGGGTTCAACGCCGCGATAAAACGAGAGAGTCGCACCAAAGTCCATAATCTCGACGAGTATCCATACGGGCAGGCAATCGTGTTGGTCGCCGTATTTTTTGAAGAAATGCACGATGGTGTCTTCGTTAGTTTTTTGTTCGCGGGATCGCCGGGTTTGTTCGGCGAGTTTATCCTGCCAGCGCCCAAAATCGTTATATACTGGATTAAAACCCGGAAACAATGCGGGATTTTTCCAGGCAAAAGGGCCGTGTTTCAGGGCAAAAAAGTAGGCAAGGCGGCTTCTGACGAGTATTTCGATACCTTCAATGACATCCAGGAGGAGTATTCGAAGTTCATGGTCGAACTCATACAGCTTTAGTATTTGCTTAAGGCTCGTTCCGGGGAGATAGGTATCTGTTCCATCCCGACAGGTATAGAGGTAGGTTGAAAGGCGATAATAGTTGATTTGTTCAAGGACATGGATCAGCTCGGTTCTGTCCGCTTCAAGGCCCCGTGAAAGGAGTAAGTCGGCTTGTTCTGTGCAGGTTTTCGCCGGTTTGTCGTACTTCATACGAGGTCTCCGGACAAAAAAATACCCACCGAAGTAAGCTGTCTCCTCCTTGCGGAGGTCTGAAGCCCGGCGGGTCTGCTGTATTGAGTATCGTATGAATCGCGTATTGAGTCAAGCACTATTTTGCCTCCCCCTCATCCCACGCTTCCAGCACCAGCCTCATTGTCCGGTATTCGCCGTAGTCCCGCATCTCGTTGTTCTTCAATACACGGAAGGTTTCAGATGGGTAGTCATCGCCCATGACGGAAGCGGGGTCAAGGATATACATGAGTTCTTCGCGGGACAGGCCGTAGAGGCGGGCGTAGCGGGCGTCGAGCTGGGCGCGGAGGCGAGCGCGGCGGTCGGGGTTCCAGGGAAAGGGCGGAAGGCGCGCGGCATTCCAGGGGGCGGCA
>Ga0208197_1003600_pt1 | contig 12120 bp, 9 predicted proteins | sample AD_JPNNA4_MetaG_FD_184444 | JGI IMG/M metagenome (GOLD analysis project Ga0208197, IMG submission 184444) | Active sludge microbial communities of municipal wastewater-treating anaerobic digesters from Japan - AD_JPNNA4_MetaG (SPAdes) (version 2) | ecosystem: Engineered > Bioreactor > Anaerobic >...
AGCCAGGCAGGACCCTGTCACAAGCCCTACATACCCTCCGCCTATGACACAAACCCGCATCTATGTATAATTTGAGGTAAAATAAGATTAAAATGATCTTTGATTTCATGGAGATACACAAACCGTTGATGATTTCAAAAAACCTCTGATTTTTCAATAATATTTTGTTGTGTCATAATAGCGGCTAATATCTCACCGGAAACAAATATCTGAGATATCTCAAATAACATGTATTTCGATAATTAAAAAAATCAGGAAAAACGCCGTTGGGGCGCCCTTCAGGGCGGCGATTATTACATTGGATGTGAGTGTGGAGGGAGGAAACATTTGCATTTATTTAAAATACCGAAGAAATACCGATGAACCAATTTCCAGAATTTTTAGGAAAATGAAGAATTATTTAACTGATTTCGAAAGGTTGAATTCTGATTCGACGGTATAGTACATCTATTAATTGGAAATCTGATAATTATTAGTACAAAAGATAAAACATGAAACGAGTACTATTAATCTGCTATCAATTCCACCAAAAAGAGGCAGTAGGTACAATTCGCGGAAGAGGTATGGCGAAGTACCTGAAACCATTTGACTGGGAGACTTCTATCATCTGTGGGGATAAATACGAGGATAATGATTTTACAACATTTGAAATCCTAGTTGATAGTGCTAGTACTAAATGGAAGAAAAAACTAGGGCTAAAAGAAGATTTAACTTTAAAGAAACAATTAAACGTTCCATCCCATAAAAATAAAAAAACATTTGTGGATTATATTATTAATATCTGGAATGAGCTTTTTGCATATCCTGATGTGTATTATACATGGGTCGATCCTGCCATAGGCAAAGGCAGAGAACTATTAAAAAAAGAACATTTCGATGCTATCATCAGCACTTCACCCCCGGATTCTGTGAACCTTGTTGCCTCCAGATTAGCATCAGAATTCAACATCCCATGGATCGCCGATTTTCGTGATCTTTGGACTCAGAAGCATTACTATCCATATTCAGGAATCAGAAAATTTTTCGACCGGCGCCTTGAACTTAAAACACTCTCCAATGCAAGTATCCTTACCACAGTATCACAACCCCTTGCTGAAAACTTGCAGAAATTGCATAAAAATAAAAATGTCATTGTAATTCCAAATGGTTTCGATCCAGAACAAACGAATCCGGGTATTCCATTATCAGAAAAACTATCAATCACATATACCGGAACTCTTTATCGAGGACGACAAGACCCTGAACCGCTCTTCAAAATCGTAAGATATCTTATAAATGAAAATTTTATCGATCCTAATTCATTGGAGATAAATTTTTTTGGCTACGATGAAGGATGGTTGATACATGATGTTAAAAAATATGGGTTGGATAATTATGTCAAAATTCATGGAATAATTCCAAGGGAACAATCCATCCAAAAACAGCGTGAATCCCAAATCCTCCTTCTTCTCACCTGGAATGATCCCGAAGAGAAGGGCGTTTACACAGGCAAGCTCTTTGATTATCTCGCAGCCCGCCGCCCTATTCTCTCCCTCGGCTTCACAGATGGCGGCGTCGTGAAGGAGCTCCTCGACCAGACGCGTGTCGGTGTGCACTGCTCGAACGAAGTGGAACTCCGTGAGTACCTGCTTGAGGCATATCGTGAATACAAGGAACTTGGTGCGGTGCAATACCGTGGCATCAAGGAGGAGGTCATGAAATACAGCCAGGTGGAAATGGCAAAAAGTTTTTCAGAGGTTTTAGAAAGTATAATCGAAAACGATGTAGGACTTAAACGATTGAGTTAACCGAGCCTGTCCAATTAATTGCATCCGATATACTGAATACTTTTTTCCTGACTCTCATTTTAACTATAATCCAACCTGTATTCCCTCGGATGTTCATGGATTTATATACGCGTCTTCCCCGATTTGATTCACTAATGGTGTGAGTAATGGGTTACAGGGACCCTTCCCGGAGAATGCTGTCCGGTCAATCTGCCATCTCTTTGGACAGGTAAAAACGAAAAGATTGTAAACATAAAATTATATGTTGGAAGAAATTATATATAAAATTAAGATATGAGAAATAATCGAATAATCCTTTTATCTCATCAATATCTCCGTTGATCTCACCATGCAGGCTCAGGAATTATTTCCCATCCCGGTTGTGTTCATTATTTTTAACCGGCCAGAAACGACTGAAAAGGTTTTTTCAGAAATTCAGAAGATCAAACCAAAACAATTATTCGTCATTGCTGACGGTCCCAGAGCCCAGGTTCCCGGTGAAAAAGAAAAGTGTGATGCAGTCCGGGACATGGTATTGAATGGTATTCATTGGAATTGTCAAATATTGACGAACTTTTCAGAGATTAATCTTGGGTGTAAAATCCGGATTTCAAGTGGATTGAACTGGGTTTTCTCACATGTGGATTGTGCAATCATTCTTGAAGATGATTGCCTTCCGAATCCTTCATTTTTTCATTTCTGCGAATTAATGCTAAAAAAATATAGAAACGATCCAAGGATAATGATGATTGCCGGTACAAATTATTTATCTGAAAAAGAATGCCCAGATTTTTCATATTTTTTCTCCCAACTGTTTCCAATCTGGGGATGGGCAACCTGGAAAAGGGCTTGGACTCTTTATGATATCAATATGACACACTGGCCTTTAATGAAAAAGGATGAATATCTTAAATCCATCTATAATAATAAATTGTTCATTCATTATATTGAAAGGATTTTTGATGACGTTTTTTCAGGAAAGGATGATACATGGGATGCTCAATGGTTTTATTCTTGCATCGTACATAGAGGTTTGTGTATAATGCCATCGAAAAACCTTGTCAGCAATATCGGTATTGCTGGAACAAGGCCTCAGATAAAGCAATTTATCAACAGGCCCATATTCCAGCTTAATCTTCTTAACATCAATGAACCCCCAATAATATTAGTGCATCCAAAAATAGAGAGAAATGAATTGAAGAACCTCTTGAATATGGCTGGTTATTCCTATTTCAAGTATTTCTGCACAATTTTACTAAAAAGGATCGGGATATTTAATTTTATTGAGAATATTTATTTAAAAATAAGAGGGTGAAAATGTATATTATAAGGAAAAATTATATAAGTGGTTTTTTTTACCTGAAAACAATTTTCCATGGTGCTGTTACGAGTTTATCAGTGATAACCTCTCTATTTTGAATGATTTTTGGAAATTCTCGAAAAACTGCTATATATGCGTTTATTACTGACATGGGATATCGTATTCCCCTTGCAAGGGACCATCCCATCCATTTCACACTCTGGAATAATGCGATTGAAAGTGGTAAATGTTCCCAAATGAAAAAATAATGGTTTTTTATCATCAGGAAAACCTGTCTTTCTGATGATTTCTGAACATTTGGATTGTGTGCTGCTCTACAACTTGGATTATAAAGTATCTTCCACCCTCTTTTTATCAATCTCGCTGCCATGTCTGGTTCTGTATAATATGCATTATAAGATTCATTGAAACCCTTCACTTCATTCCATGCTCGTTTTTTAACCATGAATGCGCAGCCATAAAAGGAACCCGTATATTGAAGGTTATTTGGATTTTTCATGTGATATGTTTTGATAAAATCTCTATCAGAAACATAACCGAAAACAATTGCAATCCTGGGATCCAGTTTAAAAGACTGTAATGCCTCCGAAATAAAATCTTTCTCTATGGTAGCATCGTCATCCATTATCAGCAGATATTCAAATTTTGCCTCTCTTACAGCCTGATTGATTAATGAAGAAACATTTCCCTTTTCAGACTTAATTATCACTTCAATAGGGTAACCTTGATTTTTGACACTCTCTATTGCCATTTGTACTTCTTTATCCCTTTGATAAGTAGGGATAATTACAGAAATATTTTCCATTATTTCTTGTTTTATTATTAATAAGAATAAAAGTGATTGTTAAATCTCCATAACGAAAATTTTTACAAATAATACTAAAAATTTTTAGGTGATTGTTTAGGATCCAGCCTTAAGCTTTATTTATAAATGGGATTTGGATCATATGGATTTCCGGGAGATTGGCAAGCTCGTTATGAAGACCGATTCTTACTAGAGTACTTTTTGAAGAAACGAGAGAATACCAATTATCTATCTGGTTCATCCCTTGAGATCTACTATCAATAGAGGCGGAGAGTATGATGCAAGGGATGTAAGAAGGACTACTTTTCACCTTTAGGGAACCGGGTTCACTCTCCTCCGAATATCGCCTTCACAATGGCTTTCTCTTGTGAAATTATTCGAGTCTCCGCTTTAGCCAGGAAGGCCTCCCAAGAGGTCCGCATGAGCTACAAAACCACATTCCGAGCCTATGATATCCTCCGCAGGGCTTTCGTTAAAGAACTTGCCAATGCAGACGATATTCTGAAGGGAGACAGGGAAATAGATGAAGCCTACTTCGGCGCAAAGAGAAAAGGAAGCGTGGAAGAGGTGCAGGAGGCAAGACCGTTGTCTACGGGTTCCTAGAACGGAGGGGGAGGGTCTCGGTGAGTACTGTTCAGGATATTTCTGCCGAGAGTCTTATGACCGAGACGGTGAGGGGGATGAGGAGAGGCTCCATCGTATACACAGACAAGTAGCGGTTATACGATTCTCTCATGTTCTGTGGCTATAAGCATCTCAACATGAAAATCACCGCTCTCAGTTCAAGCAGGGATATCACACCTAAACACCATTATAAAAATTAGGATATCATCACTGATCGCTTTAAGAATGAATTATATATCAACTAAATCGTATACTTTTAAATTAATATTAATTCACAAAAGAAATCTTCTTATTTCCCAAGTATAAACTTCTTTTTTCACCATAAAACCGCTGTAAAGACCCTAATAAGCCAAATGCAGAATAGATTGGTCCAAAAGAAGACTTTTAGACCATTCAATGGCACATTATTCCTTTCCATCGGTGCAACCTCCACAACCGGTTACTCAACCTGATGGGGAGTGATCCGCACCATCACTGTAAAGGACATGTGATGTGTCCTTGCCTCCATTCTGGCATCTGGGGGTCTTTCCCCATCATTGCAGGAGATTGTATCACGATGTCATGTTTACAGAACCAGATTATCCTGTTTCTCTGCCTCGTACTTATGGTAGGGATATCATCCGGAGACCACCTCGTTTCATCTTTCTCCGGAAAACCAACCAGCGGACATGCACCACTGACAGTCACATTTACTGACGTCTCGTCCGGAGACCCCACCGGCTGGGCCTGGTACTTCGGCGACGAGAATTATACGGGATCGGAGTGGAAAGAACTGTCCGGAAACGCTCCATGGGGTACGAGGTACGGGCATGCCGCGGTGGCAATGCCGGACGGGAGCATTGTCCTCACAGGCGGGGGACCAGGGTATAAAAATGATGTCTGGGTATCATTAGACGGTGGAACGACATGGAACGTGCAGAACGAAAGTTCAGGCTGGCCGGGCCGGGAATTTCATTCCGCTGTCGTTCTGCCCGACGGGAGTATCGTTCTCATGGGCGGGTATAACGGGACTTATTTACGTGATGTGTGGCGTTCGGTGGACAAGGGTGTGACGTGGACACTGCAGGCTGCCGGTGCTCCCTGGGCAGCCCGGGCCAAGCATTCCTCTGTTGCCCTCCCGGACGGGAGCATCCTGCTCATGGGTGGGTTCGATGGCACCAGCCCGAAAAACGATGTCTGGAGGTCCACGGACAAGGGGCGGACATGGACACAGCAGACGTCCAGGGCCGGGTGGAGCGCCCGGTACGGCCTGGCCGGCGTTGTCCTTCCCGATGGCTGCATTGCCGTTATCGGGGGCAGGACATCATCCGGTTACTCCAGGGAAATGTGGCTTTCCCCTGACCAGGGGATGACCTGGACCAACCCTCCCCTCGGAAACCTCATTTCGTTGTATCCCCGCGGCTACCATAGTGCGGTTGCACTGCCGGACGGAAGCATTCTCGTTGCCGGTGGGGAGAACACCGGAAAGACGGTGAAGGATATGGTCCGCATCGCCCGGAAGACGGGGGCCTGGTCTGTTGAAAGATACGAGATCCCCCTCGCCGTCGGCAGGTATTGCCATGCCGGCGTCATCCTCCCGGATGGAGGCCTTGTGCTCATGGGAGGGACTAATGATACCGCCATGAAAAGTGACGTCTGGCATTTCGAAACTGCATCACCAATCCGGGATCCGATCCATGAATACCGGGAAGAAGGGACATATTCGGTGACACTCCAGGTATCGGGAAGCGGCGGGTATAATACGTCCACGAGGCAGGACTTCATCACTGTCTATCCCCCGCTGTCACCACCGGCGGTAACAGGAATCGAGCCGGACACCGGAGAGAACGGCACAGCATTTATTGTCGTGAACCTGTCAGGGACGAATTTTGACACCATGAATATACCGTCCGTGAAACTGACACGTGCGGGGCTCCCCGATATCCTCGCGGAAAATGTATCGGTGCACTCCCCCTCTCAACTGACCTGCACAATTTCCCCATTCGGGCACGAGGCAGGGCAACGGGATGTTATTGTCACCAACCCCGATGGAAAATCAGGGGTCTTGCCAGGTGGGTTTACCCTCACCCGGCAACCGCCGGTGGCCGATTTCACGGCCCGGCCGCAATCGGGAACTGCTCCCCTCGCGGTTGAATTTTCCGACACGTCCACGGGCGTTCCCTCATCATGGACCTGGGACTTTGGAGACGGCACCTCGGGCTCCGGGAAGAATCCCTTGCATACCTATACTTTGCCGGGGACCTATACCGTGACCCTGACCGTGCGCAACGGCGGAGGGAGCAGTACCACCACCCACCCGGATTGTATCAGTGTCACGGCTGTCCGTCCCCCGATCATCGGGGTGTTCAGCCCTGCATCGATGATGCACGGAAAGACCGTGAACGTCGCGATTATCGGCAACAACTTCCAGAAGGGTGCGACCGTCAGGCTGGACCAGGGCACTGCCACTATCCCGGTGACTGTAACAGCCATTATACCGCCCTCGAAGATCACAGGAGTTGTTTCGGTTCCTGCCTCCGCGAGGGGCAGATGGTCACTTGCTATCCGGAACCCGGACGGGGGCGAATGCGTACGGGCCAATGCGATCATCATTACCTGAAAGGACGGTGGATGATGACCCTCATTATGAAAAAAACATTCAGGAAAAATCGCGTGGAACATCTCATACCATCGACTCTCTGCCCCGCCATGCTCCTCATCATGGCCCTGTCTGTCTGCCCTTCCCCTGCTGCAGTCCCGGTTGCTTCCACCCCGGATGCGATCCATATCTCGAGTATCACAACTGTTGCCTGTGAAGGGACAGTCGACCATGGAAACACGCTTTCCTGGCAGCAATCGGGCACATCCCTCCATGACCCGCCCCTCGATGCAGGGGGTATCTATTCAGTCTGGTTTGACGAGGAGGGCAATCCCGTATATGGATGGACGGCCGACCCTGCCCTGGCCGATCTCCTCGACACGCCTGTGCCACCCGGTGAAGTGCGATACACTGCAGGATACTCTGCAACCCTCCTTGCCGGGCAGGGAATAACGGAACTGGAAAAGAACATGAAAATCAATTCCGGCGAGGAGAATAGCGGCAACGTGGATACGAGTACCCTCATATCTTTTAATCCGTCGAATGGGCACGGCGATGTTGCATTTTCCGAAGACCTTGCGATTGATGCTGCAGCGGCACACACCACGAGGGAGAATTCCCTTTCCTGCACATTTTTACCGGATGACTGCCCGTTCATCCCGCCGTTCTGCGAGGTCGTGGAGATGGGCAGCAGCTCGGACATTTCACGGGGGTCGGTCATGACGAGCGCAAGGACTCGGTTCATCGATTCTCCGGGCGCACCCGGCGTATCTATGGACTACACTGTCGCGAGTGGTGACCCGGCTTTTTCAAACGATCCCCGGGTGACCACCGGGTCAATCGAGGCGTACGTGCGGGCATGGCTGGGAGAAGGCCGGATGAGGAATATTACTCCTCAGCATACAGAAGATTTCCCGGATAATCCCCCGGGGTATGTACCGGAGAAGGCCTCTGAAATTGCCTATTCTGAACAGACGACAGCGCATGGTGCCATTATAGTATTTTCCAAGGACATGCATTATCGGTCCGGAGTCCGCGGGTGAGAGGTAATTATGAAAGGTAGAGCGAGGGTTTTTCTTCCTCTCCCAATTTTATTCACCTTCATGAAGGTCATTACAGTCCGTGATCTCCCGCAGCGGTTTTTCAGGCATTATTCAGGCACAAGTATGAAAGACCCCCTCTTGATTACCTCTCCTCCTCTATTCCATACGGAAAACAGCTACTCCCAAAATCAACCTGACTCGCCCGATAAAACAATGGCTGTATGAAACGGCCTGTTTCCACACCAGTTTAACATGCAAAAGGGATGTATCGAAAAGGTTAACCTTCTCCCTCGAAATATTTACAGCACAACCCATGACCATCCTCCTCCGCTGCCGCCTCTGCAAGGGAACGGGTGAAATCCCAAACGAGCAGTTCAGGATCTGCAAGGAACTCAAGTCGCACGACATCAAGAAGTACTTCCATATGCCGACGGAAGACGATGTTTCTTCGGATGATGCCGTTACCCCGGATGCATGCAACGGTATCCCGGAGAAGGTCCAGTGCCCCGTCTGCGAGGGAGCAGGGACTGTCGAGTTCGACGAGGATGAATGGGAACTCAGGATTGTCGCCGATGAGGAATCCACGGAAGAATGACCTTTGAACCTTATTACTCTCCATCGCACAAAGGTCCCGGGAAATGATTGGTCTGGCCAGAATTGCCTCGATCCCGTCTATCTCAATATTTAGCCCTTATCGGTTGTGAGTGGGCAGTAAGAGAAAAAGGGGGGATTTGCCCCGCGTTTATCACCCCCTGGAATAATCCCAGTCACTCAAAACCCTCACCCCGGCAGCTTTTTTTGGGATCCGAAATGCACTTCCTGATGACAATTCTCCTTTTTATCACCAATACGTAACTGCGCGAGGCTGTATGTTCAAATAATTCTCACCTGCATTATATGATGAAAAGGTATAACAAGCGGGGATACGCAAAGTGTCTGATTGCATTCTTCACGAAAAAACCGTGACTTTTTTTGGGGGGGACGCTCCATCGGGGATCCAATGTTAAGTGAGTATCCGGAAAGGGGATTTTCAAAGGTCCCGGAGTTTTCCCCCGAATGCAGGGAGGAAATCCTTCTTCCGGGACATGACCCCGGGCAAAATGATGGGCTGATCCATATAGCCGAGAGCCCTTAAGGTTGCCGTGTCACCGGCCGCAAACAGATCGCTGCAGTTCCCGATGATATCCGAAAAGAGGACCAGGTAAAGGTCTGCTCCCCGGCTCTTCCGTTGTTTCTCGAGCTCGGCCCGGATCTCGCCGGCATGCTCTGCGGCATACTCCCGCGAGCTGGTCATCACCTGGGCAATGATGACGTCTTTTCCAAACAGGGTATAGCGCTTGGTGTCCCGGGAAAGGAGCTGGTCGAGGGGGGTCCTGTCAAGGTCCATGCCGTTCTGGATGAGTCTCGTCCCGAATTCCTGGATATCCATGCCTGCTATGCCGGCGAGGTATTCTGCAGCGGAGACGTCCTCGGGAGTCGTTGTCGACATCTTCAGGACAAGGGTATCGGAGAGTATCCCGGCAAGGAGCATGCCGGCAATCGGTGGCGTCGGCGGGCTCCCGGATTCCATGAACTTGCGCGCGATGATCGTGGACGTGGAGCCGACCGGCTCGTTCTGGAACCGCACCGGTTTTAAGGTCGTGATCGCACCGAGCCGGTGGTGGTCAATGACTTCGAGAATCTCTGCCGACTCGATTCCCTCGACGGCCTGGGAGTACTCGTTGTGGTCAAGGAGGATGACGCGCTTTTGCACCTCCTCGAGGAACGTGTTCCGCGATATCATCCCGACTAGGACGCCGTCCTTTCCAACGACACATGCTGCACGGTACTTCGAGTCAGTCACGAGCCTCTTTGCATATGCGATTGTGTCCTCCGGTCCGACAACCGGGACATCGGTGGCAACGAACCTTCCTGCCGGCAGGGAGAGATGCATCATTCTGCCGACCGAGAAGGCATCGAGCGGGGTGGAGAGCAGGGTCGTCCCGCGTTCCCGGGCGGCCTCGCAGACCCTCCCGCTCACGGGGGCACCTTCGGCAACGACCAGGACCGCTATCCCGGCGGAAACAAGGGCCAGCTGGGTAGGCTCGTTGTCCCCGACAACCGCGATATCCCGGGACGAAAGCCGGGAGAGCGCGACGTGGAGCGCATCGATGACGATGGAGACGTTTCCGTGGACCACGGCAGCTCCCTCGTGGCAGATTGTCGCGCCAAGGATGCGGGCGAGGGTTTCGACCGTTATCGGCCCGATGGTGAGGGGCTTTTCGATCCGTGGAGTGACGTATGCCCGGGCGAGGCCGTGCTCGGAGACGAGCCCGAGGAGCCGGCCGTCATCGTCAACGATGGGAATGTTCCGCACGTCGTACTCGTCCATCATGGCCGCCACGTCGATCGTGGGCATCCCGGCCGGGGCACGCTGGAGGGAGAGGGCCGGGATGTCGGCAACACACGGCTCGACGCTCTCGACGAGCACGGGTGGCTCAAGGCCAAGCGCGGAGAGGGCAAAACGGGTCTCTGCAGAGAGAGGGCCGCAGACGGCCGGAATGCAGGTCTCATTCCCCCGGCGGTTGCAGAATTCCGCGTATCCCATCACGCTGGCAACGCTGTCGGTGTCCGGCTGCCTGTGCCCGATCACGTAGATTGGATGCATTCTTCCTTTCCGTAAATGGGTTTTTTCAATTCTTATCACTGCGGGCTGCAGAGAGAAAAATCCCTTCATCCCTGGTTTTTGGATCCACAGATATGAAACTTACATGGGGCTTAATAAGGTATATTAGGTTCCATCCGGGAGAGCGCTCCTTTCCCGATACCGCGACATTTCCCTGCCCTTGGGGGATACGGTGTGTTTCCCCTGCTACCCGGAGGCTCACCCCTATATTGTTCAACATCCACATGATAGACTCGACACCAGATGAAGAAGCTCATCATCAGGGGCGCGCGACAGCATAACCTCAAGAACATCTCCGTGGAACTGCCGCGCGACAAGTTCATCGTGATTACGGGTCTCTCGGGCTCCGGCAAGTCGACTCTTGCCTTCGATACCATATACGCCGAGGGGCAGCGCCGGTACGTCGAGTCACTCTCTGCCTATGCCCGCCAGTTCCTGGGCCTGATGCACAAGCCCGATGTTGACACCATCATCGGGCTCTCGCCGGCAATCTCGATCGAGCAGAAGAGCACGAGCAAAAACCCGCGCAGCACGGTCGGAACGGTGACCGAGATCTATGATTACCTGCGCCTCCTGTTCGCCCGGATCGGTGTTCCCTACTGCCCGGTGCACAATACACGTATCGAGGCACAATCCCCGGAGCGGATCGCGGACAGGATCCAGTCCGATATGGGGGGGACGGTCACTATCCTCGCTCCTGTTGTGCGGCAGAAGAAGGGGACCTACCAGCAGCTCATCAGGGACTTGAACAGGGAGGGCTACACCCGGGTGCGCATCAACGGCGAGATCCATCGCACCGACGAGGAGGTCACGCTCGAGCGGTACAGAAAGCACGATATCGACGTCGTTGTCGACCGGCTGGATACACAGGACCGTTCCCGACTGACCGAGGCCTGCGAGAATGCCCTGAAAAAGTCCCAGGGACTCGTCATAGCCCTCTCTCAGGAGGGGGAGGAGCGCATCTTCTCGTCCCTCCTTGCCTGTCCCGTCTGCGGCCTGACGTTCGAGGAACTCCAGCCCCGGATGTTCTCCTTCAACAGCCCGTTCGGGGCCTGCGAGGAGTGCAACGGGCTCGGGATCAAGATGGAGTTTGACCCTGACCTCATCATCCCCGACCGATCCAAATCGATCGCGGAGGGGGCAGTCGCCCTCTACCGGAACTACCTCGACGGGTACCGGAACCAGTACCTCGGTGCAGTCGCCCGCCACTACGGCTTCTCTGTCCTGACACCCATAGGTGACCTCTCCCCCGAACAGTACAACATCCTCATGTACGGCTCCCCGGACCGCATCCGCTTCTCCCTGAACACGCGGAACG
>Ga0208197_1003601_pt1 | contig 12119 bp, 8 predicted proteins | sample AD_JPNNA4_MetaG_FD_184444 | JGI IMG/M metagenome (GOLD analysis project Ga0208197, IMG submission 184444) | Active sludge microbial communities of municipal wastewater-treating anaerobic digesters from Japan - AD_JPNNA4_MetaG (SPAdes) (version 2) | ecosystem: Engineered > Bioreactor > Anaerobic >...
ATGAGACAGCCTCCGTAGGTTCGATCCCTACCCCCGCTACAAATCGAAGTCGGCTTTAATGTCGACTTTTTTTATGACAGAAGAATATATTTTATACATACTCTATTCATACAAATACAAAAAAACATACGTCGGTAAAAAAAAAGCTGCCTATAAAAGACAGCCTCAAATTGCTACATTTCTATAAATTCGAACGGAATTTTTAATAACTTTGAAAATCGCAGACCCGAAGAATGCATATCCGCATCGTCTTTTAAATAATGCCAACGAATTAACACATCATTTGTTTGAGCTAATTCTTGAAGCACAAGCAGTACTTTTGCTAATTGCTTTGCAGAAGCAGTGTTGAAATATTCTAACTTGAAATTGAAAATTGTTTTAGGTAAGGGATTGTTTTTATATTCGTTAAGCCAATTTAAAACAGGCTCGTAAAATGCAATAGCATTTTCAGGTAAAGAACGATGCCCAATTTCAAAAGCGCCCTCTTCTTTATTTAGTATTACAGATGGTGTATCTTCTTGTTTTTGAATCACTAAAGGCTCTAACATAATATAACTATTCAACAGCAATTAAACTTTGCAAACTTAAAAAAGAATATTGATTATTAATAGGAAGAATATCATATTGTACCGGAAATCCGCTTTTTAAACGAATATCAATCATTCCTAATCCCGTTTTTTTTGAATTTGCTCCTTCAAAATTAAATAAACTATCGTTATAGTATTCGTCAATTTCATCTTTTGTTAGTGAATTTACTTTGTCTATTTTCTTTTTTAAACTTATTAGTTGTTCATTTTCAATAAAATTTCCGGTTAAAATTCGATAATAATTTTTACTGAAGCCGAGTAAGAAAATTCCGGGAATAACATCTTTGTCGTAGCCTTCTTCAGGTATATAGCCATGTTTGATAATATTTTGAAGCATTTCGACCACAATATAAAACACTTTCTTTTTATGACTTATGCTTCCTATCATTTGCCCTTCTAATGAATTTAAAAGAGTAAGTAAACTTTCTTGATTGAACGGGCCGTTATTAATAATGGAAAGGTTTTCTGCATTTAAAATAGCGTGAATTTTTTCAACGAAATGAAATTCGTTTATTCCAATATTTTGACCTTGTATTTCTTCTTCTACAATTGGTACAGTACATAGATAGAAATACGACACATCGCCCGATAATGGAACAAATTTATAAATTAATTTATTACCAGCTTTTCGAGCCATGTCTATTAAACCTAAACCTGCCCCACCTTTATCTGAAATGGTTCCTTCTTCGAGAACAGTTTTATAATATTCTTTAAGTTCGTCTTTATTTAGAGTATTTATTTTATCTATTAATGATTGTAAGTATGGAATGTTTTTCGTTTGGGCAATGTTTCCGGTGGTAATCACATAACGATTATTCATTTTTTGAATTAAAAACAAACTGTCATGCTGTGGGTCAATTTGATTATCAGATGCTTGATGACGAGTTACATTTTGTAATGCTTCTACTAATATGTTATATACTCTTTTTTTAGTTTTTGAAGACTCTTCTTGCTTTTCAAGCTTATTTTCAGTAAGCGAAAGTATGGTATCCGTAACATCTTGTGTAAAAACTCCTTTGTATATGTATCCTAAATGATAGTCATGCATGAGAAAGAACAACTGCTTTACAAAATCAAGCGACTGATTTTCAATCATATTTTCGATTATTTTATAACTAAGTTCACAAAATTAAAATACAAACCTACAATATATTTTTATTATTTCAAAATTTACGAATTGTTATTGTCTTGAAGAGTAATTTTTGCTACAACTTGATTACCTTGATTCAAAATAGTAATTTCTCTGCCCATAACTATAGGGTAATTTAAAAAATCATGACCGGAAGGGAAATTATCCAAAATAAACTCTAAACCATTAATTGAAAATGAAGTAAGGGTTTCAAATACAGTGTATGGAAATTTGTTGTCTTGATTCTGTAAGTTAAAATTTCCAATTATTATTCCTTTTAAACTATCAAAATAACCAGAATGGTATAAATGATAAAGCATTCTATTAACTTTATAAGGATACTCGTCAATCTCTTCGATAAAAAGAATTTTGTTTTTTGTGGATAATCTGTAAGGAGTACCAACAGTTGTTTGTAATAATGTTAAATTTCCACCGGTTATAATGCCTTTTGTGCTTTTCCAATTTTCTTTATGAACAAGGTTTTGAGGAATAAAATTGAACTGATAACTACCATTAAAAAGTAATTGATGTAAATATTTTAGGCTATTATTGTTTTTATATTTTGAAAAAGATGCAGGCATTGGACTGTGAATACAAGGAAAACCTAAATATTGTATTTTATTTAATATTAGGGTAATATCGCTATATCCAAGAATCCATTTTGGTTTCTTAATAAAATTTTCCCAATTTAATTTTTCAATGATTCGTACACTTCCATATCCACCCCGAGCACAAAAAATAGCTTTATAATTTTCGTTGTCGAGTGCTTGTTGAAAATCAGACAATCTTCTTTCGTCTGAAGCAGAAAAATAGGTATCGTCTCCAAAAATATTTTGGCCCAATTCTACCACCAATCCCCACGATTTCAGCACTTCAATCCCATATTCTAATTCATCTTTATTGACTTTACCGGCAGGAGCTACAATAATAATTTTGTCACCTTCTTTTAATACAGATAGCTGTTTATGCATTAATTTTCTAACTTTGTTCCAAAATTACTAAAGAATTTTGATACTATGCAAAAAAATTGGAAGCGTTATACCGTTACAAGTGCTTTACCATACGCCAACGGACCTGTTCATATTGGTCATTTAGCGGGAGTTTATGTGCCGGCTGATATTTATGTTCGTTATTTACGAAACAAAAATAAAGATGTTATTTTTATTGGTGGAAGCGATGAACATGGCGTGCCGATTACAATTAAAGCAATGAAAGAAGGAGTTTGTCCACAAACTATAGTTGACAGATACCATAGCATTATTAAAAAATCGTTCGAAGAGTTTGGAATATCATTCGATATATATTCACGAACTACCAATAAAATTCATTACGAAACGGCTTCCGATTTTTTTAAAAAGCTATACGACAAAGGTGTTTTTATCGAAAAAGTTACGGAACAGTATTATGATAATGAAGCAAACCAATTCTTAGCCGACCGATATATTACCGGAACTTGCCCTCATTGCGGAAACGAAAAAGCATACGGTGATCAATGCGAAAAATGTGGAACATCATTAAACCCTACCGATTTAATAAATCCTAAAAGTGCAATAAGCGGTTCGCCATTAGTTTTAAAAGAAACAAAGCATTGGTTTTTACCCCTCGATAAGTTTGAATCCGATTTAAGAAAATGGATTCTCGAAGAACATAAAGAATGGAAAACAAATGTTTCGGGTCAATGTAAGTCATGGCTCGACTTAGGTTTACAACCCAGAGCTGTTAGCCGCGATTTGGATTGGGGAGTCCCCCTTCCAATTGATGGTGCAGAAGGAAAAGTTTTATATGTATGGTTTGATGCCCCCATTGGATATATTTCTGCAACCAAAGAACTAACTCCCGATTGGGAAAAATATTGGAAAGATAAAGATTCATACCTAGTTCATTTTATCGGGAAAGACAATATTGTATTTCATTGTATTGTATTTCCATCCATGTTAATGGCAGAAGGGTCATATATTTTACCTGAAAATGTGCCTGCAAATGAATTCTTAAACCTAGAAGGAGATAAAATATCTACTTCAAGAAACTGGGCTGTATGGTTACATGAGTACTTAGAAGAATTTCCAGGAAAACAGGATGTGCTGAGATATGCGTTGACTGCCAATATGCCCGAAACAAAGGATAACGATTTTACATGGAAAGATTTTCAAACCAGAAATAACAGTGAACTAGTTGCCATACTTGGAAATTTTGTAAACAGAACACTTGTTCTAACTCATAAATATTTCGAAGGAAAAGTTCCATTATGTTCAACTATCAGTGAGCAAGATATGGAAATTTTAAAACAAGCAGTTGCTGCCAAACAGGAAATAGAAGAAAACATAGAGAACTTCCGTTTTCGCGAAGCGTTAAAATCATATATGAATATTGCCCGCATCGGAAATAAATATCTTGCCGAAAGTGAACCTTGGAAACTAGCCAATTCTGACATGGAAAAAGTAAAATCAATTTTGGCAGTTTCTCTAGAAATAACCGGTTTATTAGCTGTTTTAGGTGAACCATTTTTACCATTTACAACTAAAAAACTGAAAAACATGCTTAATCTTAATGATTATACATGGGAAATGGTTGGTACAAAACCTGTTTTTCAGGCCGGACATGCAATCAACAAAGCAGAGTTGCTGTTTGATAAAATAGAAGACGATGCAATAGAAAAACAACTGCAAAAACTTCAACAAACAAAATTGCAAAATGAGCAAAATGCCGAAAAGCAATATGTTCCAGTAAAAGAAAATATTTCTTACGACGATTTTTCAAAAATGGACATACGCATTGCAACAGTAAAGCATGCTGAACGCGTGCCCAAGACGGATAAACTTCTAAAACTTACTTTACAGGTTGGTTTCGAAGAACGAACCGTTGTATCGGGAGTTGCTCATTGCTACCAACCCGAAGAATTGATAGGGAAACAGGTTTGTTTGTTAGCAAACTTAGAACCTCGAAAAATTAAAGGTATTGAATCAAAAGGGATGGTGCTTTTTGCCGAAGATTTAACCGGAAAATTAACAGCTGTTAGCCCGATTATTACAACCGATGAAGGTTCAATTGTGAAATAGATGTTAACATTGAAAATGATTTTAAAAAATAAAAAGCATTTATTATGGGCAATTATTGCTATTGGAGCAGTTGTTCGGATAATGTTTTTGTTGTTTGGCGCTAAATACTATTATGGGCAGAAAATATATATAAATTACGATAGCTTTTCTTACACAAATTCATTTATTAATTTATGGAAAAATGGATCTTATGCTATTTGGTTAGATTCTCCAGATTCATACATGGGTAGGACACCTGGCTATCCTCTTTTTTGGGGATTGCACTATTTAATTTTTGGCGAGTCGTATGTATATATAGCCATTGCAATAAGCCAAATTTTACTGGATATTTTGGCAATTAAGTTATTTTTTGATATTCTGAAAAAAATCACGAATAATTATAAGATTTCACTATTTGGATGTTTAATATATTCTCTTTACCCTTTTATCATTATATGGTTAACAATTACCGGTACTGAAGCATTTGCAAGCTTTTTAGTGATATTATTATTGTGGATATTTTACACACGAAAAGAGACCTTCCGGAAATACTTTTTTTTGGGAATCATATTGTCATATGCTACCTTAACCAGACCTTATCTTGGTTTATTATTGCCATTGCAAATAATAAGCGTTATTGGTAAAAAAGATTTGACATTTAGATTTAAATATATATTAGTTGTTAGTTCTACATTTATTTTTTCGTATTCGTTTTGGCCATTAAGAAACTATATTAATCATAAACAAATAGTGGTATTTAATGTACCCTCATCAGGATATTATAATTTTCAAAAGGATTTTATAGCTTTTCGCACCTGGGTTAATGCATGGGAACCCTATTCACTTAAAGTGAATCAATATCTATACGAAATTATAAACAGTAAGAATAAACTTCAAGTGCCGGATTTTGTTTTTAATAATAAAGATGAAAAACAACTTTTTGACTCTTTGATTTATTTATGTCGAAATTGCGGAAGCTCATTCTACTATTGGAAATACTACTCCATATATAAAGGAAAATCATGTAATGAAGATATCGAAAAAGGTTTTGAAAAGCTAAAAGGCTCCTTTATTAAGCATAACCCTTTTCATTATTATATCAAAACGCCTATAGTTACTTTTATTAGAGCTGTTTTTAAGTTTAAAACGGCAACTTTTAACCCTGCATTTTTAAAAATGTTGTTTTATTATAGAACTTTACTTATCATATTAGGTTTTTTGGGTTCCTTTTTACTTATAAAGAAGTATCATCTGGCTTTGATTACCATGTTTCCTATTCTTTGGTATTTATATTTATGTTTTACACATTCACATTTTGAGGTCAGGTATATGCTTCAGGCCGATATCATATTACTATTTGATACTCTCCTATTGATTTATTTTATCACAAATAAACTCCATTTGAAAAAAAAGCTAATTCCTGAAAAAAGCGTTTGATGAAAAAGATTTTATATCTGACATACGACGGGCTGACTGATCCACTTGGACAATCTCAAATATTACCATACATCATTGGGCTTAGTCAACAGTACTCATTCTTTGTTATTTCGTTTGAAAAAAAACTGCGGTTTCAGGAAAATAAAGAATATATCGAAGGTATATGCAAACAAAATGATATTACATGGATTCCCTTGTCTTACACTAAAAAACCTCCTGTTCTTTCAACTATATTTGATATTTTTAAATTAAATAAAGTTGTCAAAAAACTTTTAAAAACAGAAAAAATCGAATTAATTCATTGTCGAAGCTATATTACATCGCTGGTTGGGCTTGGTATTAAAAAGAAAAGGAATATAAGATTTGTTTTTGATATGAGGGGCTTTTGGCCTGAAGAGCGTGTAGATGGTAATATCTGGAACCTGAAAAATCCGATTTATAAAACCGTTTACAACTATTTTAAGAAAAAAGAAAAATCGTTTTTAAGTAATTCTGATTCAATAATATCACTAACCGAAAAAGCAAAATCTGAAATATTAAAACTCCACCCAACATTAATTGAAGAGAAAATTGTAGTCATTCCTTGTGCTACAGACTTTATTAAATTCAGTCCGGAAAATGTTGTTTCTTCATCTCAGATTCGAAAAAAGCTTAATATAAGCGAACAAAGCTTTGTGCTCACATATTTAGGTTCTTTAGGAACCTGGTATTTATTGGATGAAATGATATCCTTTTTTAAACAACTGCACAAAAAATATCCTGAAGCAATTTTCCTTTTTATCAGTCCAGAACCGTTTGAACAAATTATCAACATTGCAAAAAAACACAACGTTGACAAGAATTTAATTCGTCATAGCTTTGTAAAGCATGATGAAATTCCACAATACTTATCCATAACAAATATGGGGATAATGTTCATAAAGCCATCTTATTCCAAAATGAGCAGTTCGCCTACCAAATTTGCCGAGTTTTTAGCAATGAACATTCCTGTTATATGCAATGATATTGGAGACTTAGCAAAGCATACAAACCAAATACCTGGCTGTTACTGTATTTCTTCTTTTTCAGATGAAATTTTTACAGATATTATAAATAAACTAAATTTGAAGCAAAATTATAATTCTGAAATAAGAGAAAAAGCCAAAGAAATATATAATTTGCCCTTAGCAGTAGATACATATTTTAAAGTATATAAAAAGGTATTAAATGAAAACCAATAAAAAAAAGAAAATATTGGTTCTTTGTCCTTACCCGATGAATTGCGCACCTAGTCAACGACTTAAGTTTGAGCAATATTACAATTATTTTGAGGAGAATGGTTTTCAAGTTACTGTATCTTCATTTGTTACAAAACAATTTTGGAAAATACTTTATAAAGAAGGTTATTTTTTTAAAAAAGCATATTTTACTTTAATTGGTTATTTTATTCGTTTTCTGGATTTGTTCAGATTATACCGATATGATATTGTATACGTGCATTTATGGGTAACACCCTTGGGGCCTCCATTGTTCGAGAGGTTGGTGAAGTTTTTTTCAAAAAAAATCATTTACGATATAGACGATATGGTTTTTTTGGGACATTCCAGCGATGCCAACAAAAGCTTTAAAGCACTAAAAGGAACTCAGAAAATGATTTTTTTAATGCGGATAGCAGATCATGTAATTACCTGCACTCCTGTTCTGGACAAATTTGTGCATAAATTCAACCCCAAAACCACCGATATATCATCTACTATCAACACGGATACTTATAAAATTAAAGAATTTCTGACTTTTAATAAACCGATTATTATCGGATGGAGTGGCAGCCACAGCACATCAATTTATCTGAAATTACTGGAACCCGTTTTCCAAGAATTGTTAAATAAAGGAATAGAGTTTAAAGTTTTAGTTATTGGGAATAAAGATTTTTCATTCGAAAATAAAAACATTAAGACGGAAGCCATTTCTTGGAATCTTGAAAATGAAGTAAATGACCTGATGCGTTTTGATATAGGAGTTTACCCCTTGCCATTTGAACAGTGGGTATATGGGAAAAGCGGATTAAAAGCATTACAATACATGGCATTGGGAATTCCAACCATAGCAACAGCTATCGGAGCTAATTACAGAATAATAAATCATGGCAAAAATGGCTTTCTGGTTGAGAAAAACGATATTCAAAAATGGGTAGAATACATCCTTCATATAATAAATGATATTGATTTCGCTCGCGAATTAGGCAAGAATGCCAGAAAAACTGTTTTGGAAAAATTTTCTGTTGAGGCGAATAAAGAAATATATTTAAATGTTTTAAAATCAGTTTAGCTCTAAACAACTTACAATTATATCTTTACATTAGGGTCTACTGAAAAACCACGTAATTGCCTGTATATTAATAACCTGTACCTACTAAGCTGTACCTAGTGTATAATTCCTCCACAACACAGATTCATTAAACCGACGATTAATACCACTGAACATAATTGCATTAAATTCTGCATAGTTTTATTATCTTTGCACCTTTAAAAAAAATTTTATGTCAAAACACTTTAACGAATATAAGCAGCTTGATTTAGCTTCAATTAATAATGAAGTACTGAAATGGTGGGAGGAAAATAAAACTTTTAGCAGAAGTCTAGAAGTTCGTGAAGGTCATCCCGATTTTGTTTTTTACGAAGGACCTCCTTCTGCAAACGGAACTCCCGGTATTCACCATGTTATGGCCCGCACTATTAAAGACCTTTTCTGCCGGTACAAAACCATGCAGGGTTTTAAAGTGAACAGAAAAGCAGGTTGGGATACACACGGTCTGCCGGTAGAACTCGGTGTTGAAAAAGCATTAGGTATTCGTAAAGACGATATCGGAAAGAAAATTTCCATTGAAGAATATAACGCTCTTTGCAAAAAAGACGTAATGAAATACACCGATCAGTGGGAAAAACTCACGGATATTATGGGTTATTGGGTTGACATGTCCGATCCCTACATTACATACGACAATAAATACATCGAAACTCTATGGTGGCTTTTAAAACAATTATTTGATAAAGGATTACTATATAAAGGATATACCATTCAGCCCTATTCGCCTGCTGCCGGCACCGGTTTAAGTACACATGAGCTTAACCAGCCCGGATGCTACAGAGACGTAAAAGACACAACGCTTACAGCTCAATTTAAAATCGTAAAGAACGAATTATCTTCTCGTCTTTTCGAAGGTATTGAAACGGACTTATATTTCTTGGCTTGGACCACAACCCCATGGACATTGCCATCCAATACCGCTTTAGCCGTTGGCGAAAATATCGAATATTCAAAAGTTCTTACATTTAACCCTTATACCCGCCAAAAAGTTACAGTAATTCTTGCTAGCGAAAGAATTTCGGCATATTTTAATGAAAAAGCAAAAGAATTGGATTTCTCTGAATTTAAAGAAGACTCCAAGCTTATCCCTTATAAAGTTCTAGCTACTTATAAAGGAATAGAATTCGAAGGAATGCGTTACGAACAGCTTATCCCCTGGCATCAACCCGATAACGGCGATGCTTTTAAAGTGGTGATTGGCGATTTCGTTACAACTGAAGATGGAACAGGAATCGTTCATATTGCTCCGAGCTTTGGTGCCGACGACTTCAGAATGTCAAAGATATACGGACTTGGAACATTAACATTAGTAGATAAGCAGGGGCGATTTATTGAAGGCTGTGGCGAGTTTTCCGGACGTTTTGTAAAACAGGAATATGAAGACGAAAGCAATAGACATCCTGAATCTGTTGATGTTGAAATTGCCATCATGCTGAAAAAAGAAAACAAAGCTTTCAAGATTGAAAAATACGAACATAGCTACCCTCATTGCTGGAGAACCGATAAACCTATCCTTTATTATCCGTTAGATTCGTGGTTTATAAAAACAACGGCTTTGAAAGACCGTATGATTGAACTCAATAAAACCATTAACTGGCAACCGGCATCAACCGGCTTCGGCCGTTTTGGTCAATGGCTCGAAAATCTGTTGGACTGGAACTTGTCACGTTCTCGTTATTGGGGAACTCCGCTTCCGATATGGGCTACAGAAGATTACAAAGAAATGAAATGCATTGGTTCAGTGGCTGAGCTAAAAGCAGAAATTGAAAAATCTGTAGCTGCAGGATTTATGAAAGAAAATGCATTGAAAGACTTTAATCCGACCGATTTTTCTAAAGACAATTACAATAAACTCGATTTACATAAACCCTTTGTTGATAATATAGTTCTTGTGTCGTCTGATGGCAGACCTATGCATCGCGAATCCGACCTGATTGATGTTTGGTTTGATTCCGGCGCTATGCCATATGCACAATGGCATTATCCGTTTGAACATAAAGACGATTTTAATAAATTATTTCCGGCAGATTTTATTGCTGAAGGCGTTGACCAAACTCGTGGTTGGTTCTTTACGTTGCATGCACTGGCAGTTATGCTTTTTGATTCGGTAGCGTATAAAAACATTGTTTCAAATGGACTTGTTTTAGATAAAAATGGTAATAAAATGTCTAAACGCCTTGGCAATGCAGTAAATCCGTTTGAAGTAATAGAAAAATACGGAGCAGATGTTTTAAGGTGGTATATGATGACCAATTCTCAGCCATGGGATAATTTAAAGTTTGATATGGAAGGATTGGATGAAGTTAAGCGTAAATTTTTTGGCACCTTATATAACACCTATTCCTTCTTTGCTCTTTATGCAAACATCGATCAGTTTACCGGAAATGAACCAGTTGTTCCTTTAGAAAAAAGACCCGAAATTGACCGCTGGATTATTTCATTATTAAATACGCTCATTAAAAACGTTAAAGATAGTTACGAAGAATATGAACCGACAAAAGCCGGACGTTTAATTCAGGAATTCGTAATGGATCATTTAAGCAATTGGTACGTTCGTTTAAACCGTAAGCGTTTTTGGGGTGGTACCATAAACGATGATAAAATGGCCGCTTATCAAACTTTATACGAATGCTTATATCAGGTAACAAAATTAATGGCTCCTATTGCTCCATTTTATTCCGAAAAACTTTTTAGTGATTTAAACCGCAATGAAGCAGAAAAAGTACAATCTGTTCATCATTCTTTTTTCCCTGAATATAATGCTTCGTTAGTTGATTCATTGTTAGAGGAAAGAATGCAACATGCTCAAGATATTACATCACTCGTTTTATCTCTTCGTAGAAAAGTAAATATTAAAGTGCGTCAACCCTTGAGCAAAATGTTGATTCCGGCTTTGGATAAAAAATTTGTGGAACAAATTGAAAAGGTAAAAGATATTGTTTTAACCGAAGTTAATGTTAAAGACTTAGAATTTATTGATGCTGACTCTGAAATAATTGTTAAGAAAATTAAACCTAACTTTAAAGTATTGGGTCAAAAAATGGGCAAACACATGAAAGCCTTAACCAATAAATTAAATAATTTTAACCAAAGTGATATACGTAAACTTGAAATTGAAAAACAATTTGAGTTTGAAAATGATGGCGAAAAATTTATTATTACAATTGATGATGTTGAATTGTTAACTCAAGATATGCCGGGATGGCTTGTTGCATCAAAAGGAAACTTAACCGTGGCTTTAGACATTATGGTTACGGACGAATTGAAACAAGAAGGTATCGCACGCGAATTAATCAATCGAATTCAAAATATTCGAAAAGAGAGTGGCTTTGAAGTAACAGATAAGATTAACATTTACCTTGAAAAAAACGAGTTGGTAGAAAAAGCAGTTGAAAGACATAAAAATTACATTACTTCTCAAACATTAGCTTTAGATGTAAAAATTATTGAAAATATGGAACAAAATAATTCTCAACTCGTAGAAATTGATAATAATTTAGAATTAAGAATTCAAGTATTAAAAGCATAAACCCTTTAAAACTATCATACTATGTCAGAGAAAACCAGATATTCAGACGAAGAGCT
>Ga0208197_1003604_pt1 | contig 12115 bp, 8 predicted proteins | sample AD_JPNNA4_MetaG_FD_184444 | JGI IMG/M metagenome (GOLD analysis project Ga0208197, IMG submission 184444) | Active sludge microbial communities of municipal wastewater-treating anaerobic digesters from Japan - AD_JPNNA4_MetaG (SPAdes) (version 2) | ecosystem: Engineered > Bioreactor > Anaerobic >...
CATTACTTTGTGGCATTTTTATTCGTGTTGTTTCTTGCGCTTGTGGGTTTGCAATGGCTTATAGAATCAATCAGTTCTAAATCTACAGACTGGAGAACGATCCTTAGTATCGCGATTTCAACTCTTACAGGCTTGGTTCTTGCCTCGCGCTGGTATTATCGAATTTTTGTCTACTCAAATGCGACTTCCAGACCAGTGATTCGTATGATGGAGTCGGGAGCTCTGGAAGGGTCATGGGAATATTTTTCCTACTTGGTTGGTCCCATCAGTGGTTATATCTTAATTGGTCTTGGTTTCGTTGGGTTGATCTGGTTATCATTTACAACAAAGAAATTTTACCTTTCTGGTTGGGTTGTCATCGTCCTGTTCTTATCCCTCCCAACCGGACTTCGCCTCATGAATTTTAGATATGATTATTATGCTTTAGTTTCATTTATTCCCATTACAATTACATCAGCTTTCGCAATTGGCTTGGCATTGGAGAAATTAAGTGCTAAAAAGCAAATCCTGGAGTACTTGATCCCGTTAATTGGCGTTTCGATATCCGTTTTTGGAGCATCTCTTAATTTTAGTGCGGTCAATCCAGAAACAGTATTGGCAACTAAGTCGGATCGGATGGCTCTTGAGTGGATTGAAACGCATACTCCTAAAGATGCTCGGTTTTTTATCAACACCGTCGGATGGAGTCCAAATAATTATCGTGGTGTCGATGGGGGTGGGTGGATTATGCCAATCACAGGCAGATGGAGTATCGTTCCAACCATTTTCTACCCTATGAGTGCCGATGAGGACTTCATTCAGAATACTGTGAACCTGGGAATGAGAGCAAGCTCGATTATTGATTGCGGTGATGATTTTTGGTCCCTTGTGAACGATGCCAAACTCGACTACATTTATATAAAGAAAGGTGTTGGTAACTTGCAACCGAGCGCTTTGATATCGTGCGAAAATGTCACCCAACTCACGCATATCGAGGATATCTATATCTACTTAATAAATAGAACAGATAACACCCTGTGAATGGTATACTTTTGATAAATTATCCTCGAAGTAAGAGCGTTTATGGACTGGTCTGAACTCAGAATACTTTTCATAATATTTTTGATGTTAATTATTCCGGGCTGGGCAATTCTGGCAGCCACAAATCTCTGGCGGAAATTTGATGTTATTGAACGGTGGATTTTTGCGGTTGGGTTAAGCATCGCCTTTTATCCCATTCTCTATTACCTAACAAGAGCAATTTTTCCGACTATGCGGATAGGTCAAAACAAGCTGCTTGTTCTTTTAACAAGTTTGTTTGTCTTCACTGTTTGGTTACTTCGACATAACTGGCGGGAGCAGTTTAAATTCGGTAAGTATGGAGGGCCCTTTCTGTTCATCCTAGCAGTGACATTATTAACCCGTTTTTGGTTGGCACATAATTACCCATACCCTGCATGGACTGATTCGCTCCACCACATGCTACTTACCGATTTAGTTGCCACAACCGGGAAGCTACCTTTTAATCTTCAACCTTACGCCCCCACAAACCTGGATCAATACCATCTGGGATTATACGCACTCACAGGTAGCCTGCAAGTAATCGCAGAAATTCCAGCCCACCAGGCGCTTTTATGGATGACACAGACGCTGAATGGTATCTGTGGTCTTGGTGTGATGATTTTTTTGTACAAGCGTGTTTCTCCTTTAGCAGGATTAACAGGCATGTTAGTGGTCGGTCTGTTAAGTTTTCAACCAGCCCTTTACTTCAGCTGGGGAAGGTTTACTCAAGGCTCATCCCAGTCCATATTATTAATCGCCGCATTTGCTACTTGGGAAACTATAAAGACATGGAAAGAGGATTATAAGGAAAATCGCCTATCTGTCTGGGCTCTAACTGGGTTATCTGCAATGCTCATTGCTGGAGTATTTCTGATACATTTCAAAGTAGCAGCCTATTTGCTCCCACTATTAGGCGTGATTTGCATATATGAGCTAGCTCTAACTATTAAGAAAAAAGGACAGTGGTTGAGGACCTTGCTCAGCATCGCCGCCATTGGGATTGTTAGTATCGTTCTGATTCTTCCTGCATTAGTTCCAGCATTGGATTTTTACGTAGATCGAAGATCCACGCCAGCACAATCATCTGCACCTGAGACTGAAGATAACCTGGTGGATAATAAGTATTTCCATTTCAACTTCAGTTCACTCTACGGCCTTGGAGCGAGTAAGTGGCTGGTCGGGTTAACCCTATTCGGTATATTGGTCGGTCTATTCAGAAAAAACAGAGACGTCATAATTATCATGACCATCTGGATAATTCTATTATTTTCGGAGGGAATGCTTTATCGTCTGAACGTACCTCTCCTAGCTTTTACAAATATGACAGGTATGATGATCATGCTCTATTTACCTATCGGCGTGATTGTTGGAACCCTCGCTGAAGATCTTATGGAACTTATCTCTCAGCCTTCACGTGAGAAAACAGAAACCCAGCTAATATGGGTTCTCTTGTTTATAGGTGTTGTAGGTGCCTTCTACCGGCTTGATGATATCCAAGCTTACCGGCAGTTTATGACAGCTTCGGATGAAAAAGCTATGAACTGGATTAAACAAAACACACCAAAGGATGCTGTTTTTGCTGTTCATACCTACTATTGGCTTCCTGACTCTCCACATGGATCGGATGCGGGATATTTTATTCCATACTATGCTGAGCGGAAGACCACTACCGGCACGATGATTTCGAGTTTAGGTCCAGGCTACGAAGAAGTCATGATTGAATCCGAAGTTGTGATGAGCCTTTATTCACCTTCACCTGAAATTGATACTCTCTGCGAACTCGGTGTGAAATACATCTACGATGGGGCAAAGAACCCATTTGATGGGAGCCAGTTTAATATTCCAGCCATAGAACAAGCCGAAAACACTCAAATCGTCTATCAGGAAGATGGTGTTTCAATCTATAAGATATGTGACTGATGGCCTATTTTTGGAGTAGTTTGTGAATATTTGTGTTGTAACCCAACAGTATAAAAATATTTTTAGTGGCGTTGGGTTGCATGCAAATAATCTAACCAATGCTTTACTGAACGATGGGCATAGGGTAACCTTAGTACTACCTGAAGATCAGGCACCCCAACTCATTTCTCCCCAGTTAAGCATCACAACTGTTAAAAAACCTCGGTTCAGTCAAAGCCAAGCAAGGTGGATATCACTGAGTTTCTCATTCAATGCAGCGATAAGGAAATTGGAATCACAAAACAAGTTTGATGTGATCCATTTTACAGATGCTCGCGAATCCTTTTTTTGCACGCCGCATGCTTCAATGATTGGACATATCAATGATACCTATTCTGCCGAACTCAAGACGCTGCTTGAATATAAAAAGAATTATCCTGATTGGTTGTTACGGTGGCTGTATTACAGTACTGTTCATTATCTCGAATCTCGCAAGCTGCATCGCTTAAATCTCGTGGTTGCTAATAGCCAATATACTGCGAACACAATTATTAATACCTATTCAAAAACAGCTTCCAAAGTCCGCCTTTGCTATAAAAGCGTTGATATTGAGAGGTACTACGCAATATATAATAGACGAAAAAAATCTCCTCCTGATTTAGATCAGCCGGTTATTCTATTCGTTGGAAGCAATATGTATCGAAAAGGTATGCCCGATTTAATCAAGGCTGCACCTGGAGTAATTAAAGAACATCCCCAAGCGAGATTCATCATTGTAGGTAAAGATAAATCAGTAGACCGCTTAAAGAGGCTTTGCGATGATCTCAATGTTGATCGCAATTTTGAATTCGCAGGATGGCAGTCACAGGATAGTTTGTCAAGTTACTATCAACAAGCATCGGTTTTCGTAATGCCCTCTCTTACCGAAGCACTCGGAGTGACTTTTTTAGAAGCGATGGCTGCCGGAGTGCCAGTCATCGGAACGAATGTTGGAGGAATTCCCGAGATCATCCAAGACGGCATCAATGGCCTGCTTGTTCCTGTTAAGTCTCCATGCTCTATCACAGATGCAATTAATCAATTATTGTCAGATGCGCAATTGCGCGAAAGACTTGTCCAGAGTGCAATTTCTACGCTAAACAATTTTAGCGTGGAAAAAATGATGGAATGCACAAGGAGCTTGTATCAGGAAATCCTTGAGATTTGAAAATCTATTCGTGAAAATCCAATGCATCAATAATGCTATTCTGGACGACTGATTTCAATAATTCACTCTTTGCTTCTCTTTGATATGTTTTCAGCGCTTCCCTTGCTATCTGGCTTCTCAATGCCTTGTTGTGATAAAGCACATTTACTGCATTCGCGAGCGCTTCTGGATTATTCATTTCACAGAACCAGGAATCGACCCGATGTGTCAATAGTTCACGATTTGCAGCATTATCTCCTACAATTACTGGTTTCCCCATAGCGATCATTTGGAAAACCTTACCTGGGATGACCCTGCAGGCTTTACTGCTGGCTCCAAAATGCCCCCCAAGGCAAATGATTGAATCCTGGATCTCGAGTGGAAGTTGTTCTACAGCAACTGGCGCAGCTAGTTCAACGTTATTAACTTGCTTTTCCTGAACTAATCTTTGAATTTTTCCAAACTCAGTCCCTCTGCCAATTATCTTGAACCTGATTGAAGATTCAGCCTGGAGTAGTTTAGCTGCTTCCACCACAACGTCCACGCCATGCAAAGGTAAGTATGAACAATAATAAAGCACAATACAACTCTCCGGTTTTTCGGGGAGCGGGTGAAATAAAACCTCATCGCACCCCACAAACACTCTCTTCATTTTATCGAGCGAGATTTCAAATGTATTATGATAGTATTCTGCTTGGGCATTTGTATCTACGAAAATTAGCTTTGCGCGTTTTCCACTCTGCTTATCTAGAGCGAACAAATATCTGGAAAGCAACGACTTATTGTGTGTGATATTACGATCTTCAACTAAGGTATCAAAAGCTGATACAAACATATCCAAAATGATCGGTTTCTTGACAAAAGAGGCTATCATCTGCGTGAGCAGTTGCCCAAAGAAACCTACGAAAACAAAATCAAAATCTTTTCGAATCATCCGCGGAATCAATTGCAGGAATCCAACGAGGCTTTGCCATAGAATTGAAAAAACCCCACCCTTGTATATTTTTGCACTATGGGAACCGATAACAGTTGCCTGGCTGATACTCTGAATCGCAGATACCATGAGTTCATTCCGAGGGTAATTAACTTCTCTACCAGATATGAATATTGACTTTAGCATCAGCTTTTTCTCTTACCCAATTCCATTGAGATTTGGTAGGATATTCGTCTGAGATTATAATCTTTAATATGGATAAGGGGACGCCTCTCGTCGTCGCAGTAATTGCTAACTGGAATTTGCGCAAAGACTTGCTTGAATGCCTCGAATCTTTGTACAAGACAGATTATCCAAACATGCATGTAATCGTAGTCGATAACAACTCAACGGATGATTCCATCGTATGCGTTCAAAAACAGTTTCCGCAAACTCAACTCATTAAGAGAAATGAGAACGGCGGTTACGCTGCTGCACTCAACGATGGGATACGGGCAGGATCTGTGCTTAACCCAGATTTTTTCCTGGTACTCAATAATGACACCTTAGTTCCATCAGAAACCTTAGGCAAGTTAGTCGACACTATGCTATCTGACACGCAAATTGCTATCTCTGCGCCGAAGGTCATTTATCATGATCACCCGGAAAGAATCTTCAGCCTGGGCGATCGAATTTACTCCTGGTTTCCATTACCGGTACGGATCGGAAGGAAAGCTTATGATCGACCGGCATATTCAAAAACAATGGAATTTGACTATCTTTTCGGTTGCGCCTTATTAATTCGCACGCAGAGCCTGAAACAGGTTGGTCTTTTCGACACTTCTTTTTTTATGTATTATGAAGATGCGGATCTTTGCCGGCGAATGAGGGATAAAGGTTGGAAGAATGTTCGAGTTGGTTCAACTGTAATCCATCACAAAGCTTCGCTAAGTTCAAGATTAGTCCCTGACGAAATGGTTTACTTGAGAGCACGTAACCGTTTCTGGTTTTATCGCCGCTACCGCCATGGACCCCTCCCAGCACTGACGTATTTAGCCCTTTTGCTCGGATCAATTAGGACAGTCTTTATATACCTGATTACTGGCAAGAAATCCCAGATCAGTCCGTATGTTAAAGGCACACGATATGGAATAAAACAACCTGTCCCCCCTCTTACTGATACAAAATGGAATTGGTAGCAGAAATGGAATTCTTTCTAGCAGAGTTCAACTTTAAAAAAGCCATCACAAAGGATTACTCTATTCCAGGGTCTGAGTCTGTAGCGCTTCCCGGAGCAAATTTTTGGTGGAAAGCATCATCTCCCCTGGTTCACTTTCACAGACAATTAGGCTGGACGGTTTTTTTATGGGGTTCAGCCAGGCTCAGGACGCAACAAAAAGCAAGTCAGGATTTGGTTTATGAAATAGCTATAGAACTATCTCAGGGTGGCAATTTGCCATCATACTTGGCAAATCTTGAGGGTGATTTTGGTATTCTGGTTTGGAACGAAGAAAAAGGAGAACTGTTTTTCGCCACAGATCCTATCGGAATGGTGAAAGTTTACTACGGAGAGGCACAAGGAAAAATTATCGTCTCATCACATGCCCATCTTGTCGCCAAGAAGCTTGGTGACCTCACTGTGTCATCTGAAGGGTTGTCCATCCTTTTCTCGTTAAAAGGTATTCCGGCACCATACACCATTTTTGAGGGTGTCTCAGTGCTCAAGCCATCAGAACTCTTAACCATTACAAATTACGGCAGAAAGAGTGAGGATTATTGGCATTTCCTGGATTCCATCACGCCATTTCAAGGCACATTTGAAGACGCACAAACTGAGTTACTCCGCCTCCTTGAGAGAAGCCTGTATAGAATTGCATATATGAACCAAGAGCCTCTGGGGATATCGCTGAGTAGTGGTGTGGATTCTGCCTTAATCGCCAGGTTAATGTTACAGGCAGGGATAAAAATTCACGGCTTCACCGTTGGTTATGATCCTCCGACAAGATATGATGAGACACAAGCTGCTTCAGAAAATGCGCGACACATAGGTCTTCCGATAGATGTCTACAAATTTTCTGACCGAGATATTGCACAAATTCTTGATCTGGCAACCAAAAGCCTTCCAGAGCCGCTTGGAGACGCAACGATCCTCCCGCAATTGTCGATGACTCTATCTGCCAAAGAAAAGGTGTCTTCAATAATTGATGGGACGGGAGCCGATAATATTTTCGGTGGCATGCAAAAATTTAGCGCTGAAGGATATGCGAGGCAATATCTTAAAATTCCCAAGTTCCTGCGTACCAACGTTGTTAGACCCCTGCTAAACCTGTTGCCATCATCGAGAAAATCCCCTTTTACGGATCAAATTCGAAAAATGCAAAAATTCAGCTATGGCGTTGAACTGCCAGAGTATGAACAAAAGGTCTATTGGTCTAGATTCATGACCCAAGAAGCAATAGAGCGGTTAATAGCTCCTACTTTGAACCCCGATGGATGCCTTGCAGATCAAATTTTACTTAGGATTAGAGATGAGGTTCCCACGAATTATGATGACTTTTTTAGATCAACTTATGTAAGTATCAAGGGTACGATGCCCACGCATGCAACCCAAAAACTTATTACCTTGCAATATGCATCCGGAACCAAGTATTACATGCCATTTATGACTCCTGAAATAGTGGAATTCTCTATGAGTCTTCCCACGGAATTTAAATTTTCCTCCAATGAGCCTAAGCTTATTTTAAGGGCTTCTGCCTCGAGAATACTTCCAAAGGAATGTACGAATCGGAAAAAAGCAACTTTCTCACCACCAATAGGGCGCTGGCTTATGGGCGTGTTCGAGGCTGAATTCATGGACTTACTAAAGAATAATAAATGGTTTAACGCTGGCGAGATTGAGAAAATGTTAGCCAACCAATCCACAGGATGGAGAGATTGGCAGTGGGAACTCTGGTTGATTTTCATCTTTCTCAAGTGGATGCAGGAAATTTCAAAATGAGCGTTTTGTTGACAAATCCTTGTAACTTTTGTGGCTGTCAGCAAGCAACAAATTTTCTCACGCTTACGGATCTCAGACTAGGGCTTCCTGGTTCATGGAACTTAATGAGGTGTGATCATTGCGGCTTGTTATTCATAGACCCCCAACCAAACTGGGAGGAATTATCCACACATTATCCAAAAGAGTACCATGCATATCTCCATAAAGATTCAAGAATTACCGAATTTCTACGTGGATTCGGATTACGAAACCGGGTGAAATTAGTTTTAAAAAACGCAACAGTGCAAAAGGGCACTCTTTTGGATGTGGGTTGTGCGACAGGGGACTTTCTTTATAAATTCCAGGTCATGACGAATTGGAGTGTTGTAGGATTGGAGATCGTTTCCGAAGCTGCTGCTATAGCCAAAGCTAAAGGCTTAAATGTCATTGAAGATGAATTGGAATTTTCCACTCTTGAACATAGTAGTTTTGACGTGATCACACTTTGGGATGTATTGGAACACATGGCAAACCCAGCCAAAGTACTTCACATTTGTTTTACATTGCTTAAACCAGAAGGAATTTTAGTTATTAAGTCTCCTGACCCTTTAGGAAAAGAGGCTTTGATGTTTAAAGAAAACTGGATAGGATATGAAGCGCCGCAGCATTTATTCGGCTTCCCCAGAGCAGTCCTCGTCAACAAATTGAACGAAGTGGGTTTTTCGGAGATTAAAACAACCTCGACAGGCAGTGATTACTCAACCTTTTTCATCAGCATTGGGCATTGGATAAATAAGCTTGGTTGGCACAAATTAAGTGCGTTTATAATAAGAGTAACGCATAAACCAATAGGACGGATTATTGCTGGAATAATTATTAGACCGATTCGATGGTTTGGGATTAATTCGTCCTGTACGTATTTATGCCAAAAATCACATTAAAAAGTAAGGAGCTTTAATGAAAAGCATTAGTAGATTTTCGATATTACTTGTTTTACTTTCTCTCCTTTCAAGTTGTGCACAACAATCCACGCCAGATCCTCTAAGTACACCTTCGGCTGTTTTGCCTTCACCTGAGGAGACAGCATATCCGGTTCCATATGATTTCCTTGAGTCTTCTACATACCCAATTCCGGGCGAACAAGCGACACAAGTGCCGCCTTATATGGTTCCAGGATTTGTTACCATGACGCCAGATGCGAGCCTAACGAGTATTATTATTTCGGAAGTTCGCCATGAAAATGATGTGGAAAGCATTTATGTTACAAACATTAGTTCTGAAACGAAGGATATTAGTAACTATATGATCTATTCCCCAGAATTGGATGTCAGAAAAATTTTTCCAAGCAATTTGGTGCTAGAACCAGGTGAATCATTTATTTTGTACAATGGTGCTAACCTGGAAAGCTATCCAGCTGAACAGCGATGGCTAGATACACATATACTTACAGAAGCGCTGGATGAGGTCTGGTTAACAAATAGTGCAGGCAGGATCCTCTATTACTTCATTTACTACCCAAGTATTACCCCTTAAATCCAAATTAGTTATTAAGTGTTATTGTCTGCAGTATAGCAATAATTTACAATGTTAGTAACTTAGTTCAAAAGGAGCACAAATCATGAAAAAATTTCTTCCAATGTTGCTTTTAGTCGTATTCCTATTTGGGTCGGTCGCCCCAGTGACGGAAGTCAAAGCGGCCACCTTGCCTGCTTATGAATCTTCTATCCAGGTTCAGAATCTCGATCCCCTGGCTGTCGCTAATATTTCGATTGCATACTACAACCCTGATGGCTCATTAGCAGATCTGCCTGACCCCTTCACTAATCCAGTTGCTGATACCGTGCAGCCCGGGTCTTCCAACACTTATCTTCCTATTCACCCAAATGCTGGCTTTAGGGGATCGGTTGTTGTAAGTTCCGACAAGCAAATTGCTATCATCAGCAACCTGACAATCGCTGCGACTAACCGCGCACTCGGCACGTACACCGGTGTAGCTGCCGGAGGAACATCACTCTTCTTCCCCTTGATCGATAAGCGAAATAACGTTTCAGTTTTTAGCATCCAGAATACGAGTAATGTTACTGCAAACTACATTATCGATTTTGTTCCGATTCCAGGAGGTGGTTACGCTGACATTCCCGACGTTTCCGGAACACTTGCGCCTGGCGCTGCTGCCACATATAACATGACAGATTACAATGGAACAAATCCTTGGTTAGGTTCAATTAAAGTCACCGCTTCAACTGGCGCACTAGCCGGTGTAGTAAGCAATGTTAATTTTCGCGTTCCTGATTCTCCTACTAATGCAGTATATACGGGTTTCAATCAAGGTAGTCCCGTTGTATCATTGCCTCTAATTATGGAAGCTAATAACGGCAATCGTACCGGTACCAATTGCCAGAATCTCGGACCTGAACCTGCAACAATAACTATGACATATTCACCTTCAGCAGGTTATCCTGAACGTGAACCTGACATTTTCTCTGATGTTCCAGTAAATGGACTCGCCTCTAAGACGTTTCTAGACTATGGTGCTGATAAATGGATTGGCAGCGCTACTGTCACGGTTAGTGGCTCTAATAATATCGTTTGCGTTGTAAATCAGAGCCGACCAGAACGTAAGAATTCAAACATTTATGAAGGATTTTCACCAACATCAGCCACAGCGCAAGTAACGCTACCCTTAATTATGACAAAGAATGGCAACGCATCCAATCCCACTAAAACATTCACCTCGATCAATCTATCTTCTGTGGATGGAACAAATATTTCGGTCACTTGCGAATGGAAGCCTATGGCTGGTTATATGGCCTTACCCAGCACTACAAAATCTGGCGCACCCGCATTACAGTTCAATCAACAAAATAACTTTACCCCTGATAATACCAAGTGGATAGGGAGTGCGGTTTGTACTGAAACGAGCGGAAAGCCAATAGTGGCCGTTGTCAATCAAAGTCGCGAGTTTCTACCAACAGGTTATCAGCGTGATGTAACCTCTGCTTATAATGGAATAAACAATTAATCTCTTCAACAAAAATAATCACCCCGAGTTGATTCTCGGGGTGATTATTTTTGATTTTTCTCATATGCACATACAATCGGATAGTTCGTGACTCATTTATGGTTAAATCTTATGGTATTATGTCATTTTTAGAGATCCACCTAACAAAAACTGCTATGTATAATTGTGGCCTTTGGAACAAACGAAGAATTGCAAAAATTGAAGCATTATCGGCAAAACAAAACAATGCATTATGAAAAAGAAAAAAATCAATTTAGCACAAATTAGGGAAGTTCAAACAGATTTTTTTGCTAATCATAAGCAACTCATAAAAATACTTTTCAGTGTATTCTGGTTAGGTGTGATTGGGTATATTTTGTACCTTGGGTGGGAATCTAGAATCCAATTGTTATATTATATAAAAAATGCTGAATGGTCTCAATTTATCTTGGTCGTCTTTATTTACATTGCAACAATAGTCCTTGCATCATCGATTTGGACAGTCATTATACAAGCTTTTGATGATTCTTTGAATTGGTGGACTCATATACAAGTATATTTCGTAACATTAATGAGCCGCCGTTTACCTGGGACAGTCTGGTACATTGGTGGTAGGATTTTCTTATATAATAGGTTTGGCGTTTCTGGAATTAAGGTTACAAGTGCAAGTGGTGTAGAACTAGTTATAAGTTTCGTGGCTAATTGTATATTAGCAATGTTGTTATTACCTTTTGGATTAGGGATCTCGAAGTACTGGTTTATTCCCTTTTTGTTAGCATCCTTGCTTGGACTCTTTATACTGAAACCTTCCAATCTTGAAAAAATAATGATTAAGTTGAAGCGTCCACTTTCAAGACAGATTAATAAATGGCAGATTGCTCTGTGGCTATTTTTACGCTTAGCTTTGGTCCTTACTGGTGGATTGATGATCTTTTTCACTATCCGCATATTTACTCCCATCGGAATTGAGTCACTCCTATTAGTACTTGGTGCACGAGCTCTCTCTGGAGCTGCGGGTATGTTGACATACTTATTGCCAAGTAGTATGGGCGCATCAGACCTAACCTTACTTGCCATGTTGTCTACCATTATTCCAAC
>Ga0208197_1003617_pt1 | contig 12087 bp, 10 predicted proteins | sample AD_JPNNA4_MetaG_FD_184444 | JGI IMG/M metagenome (GOLD analysis project Ga0208197, IMG submission 184444) | Active sludge microbial communities of municipal wastewater-treating anaerobic digesters from Japan - AD_JPNNA4_MetaG (SPAdes) (version 2) | ecosystem: Engineered > Bioreactor > Anaerobic...
CATACTCGTCCACCAAACTCAAAAGCGGCAGGCCCGGATCGAACTCGATGTGCTTCTCAGGCTTGTTTCTTATGATCAGGTAGCGCAAGACCTCCGGGGGCACCACGTCCAGCATCTCCTGAATGGTGACCACTATTCCTGTGGAGCTGTGCATGGCGCCGACTCCCTTGAGGTGGATCCACTCGTAGACCATGGGGAAGGGTGCGGGGTAGCCGTAGATATCCTCACTGATGCGTTTGCCGGTATCGTAAGAGCCGCCGGCTGTGGCGTGGTCCTTGCCGAAGGGCTCTATTGTAACTTTGAAGATGGGCCAGCGTGCCGGCCAGTCTACCCGCCAGACCAGCTTTCCTCCGCCGCGCATGGGGACGGTTCCCCTGCTGCCGCAGGAGCACTGGTAGTCCACTGTCTCGGCCTCCAGGTCAAAGCCTGTGACCCGGGTGGTATTGGTTTTGCCGCAGCATGAGCAGATCGCATCAAAGGGGCTCCAGTTCTCTGGCACTTCCCTGCCTGAGACCTCCTTCAATATGCGAGCAATTTCGTCCCTTTTTCTCAGTGCGGTCTTGATGGCCTCGTTGTATCTGCCCTCCTTGTAGAGCTGGTCGGCCCGGTAGACCTCGGGCTTGATGCCCAGCCGGGCCATGCTCTGCAGGAACGGCTGCAGGAAGTGCTCGGCGTAGCTGCTGCAGCAGCCCTCCGGGCAGGGTATCTCCGAGAGCGGCTTTCCGATGTGTTCGGAGAAGCTCTCCGGCAGGAAGGGATAGAGCCGGCGCAGGCGGTCGTAGTTGTCGGCGATGTATATCAGGCGGGCCTCCACACCGCGATCGATCAGGGCACGGTAGACCGCCTCGGCGGTCATGACCTCGCGCATATTTCCGATGTGCACAGGGCCGGAGGGGGTTATCCCCGTGGCGATGGTATGGGGGCCGGAGCCTTCCAGCTTGGCAGCTATGACATCAGCCCAGTGAATAGACATAGGGGCAAGTCGATGCGAGAAGGGAATATAATCTTATTGTTGCCGCTCTCACATCCCTTTCCGCTCCCGGCAGTCGCAGTCAAGCTGCAGAGGCCGCTCTATAGACATCTACTTAAACCAGGATATGTCTGCTCTATCTCTGGAGCAGCCTTATGAAAAAGGCGGCAGAGGCTTATTCATTGAGGGCTTTCTGGGAGATCCTGCGTCCATTTAACTGCCTGATGGCATCAGCGGCAGCCATGATCGGCCTGGCCCTGGCGGGAGGAATGCAGCCCAAGGCCACTCTTCTCATATTTGTTATCGTCTTTCTCGTGACCGGAGCGGGAAATGCTATCAATGATTACTATGATCGAGATATTGATTCCATCAACCGGCCCGGCCGGCCCATTCCCAGCGGCAGGATATCTCCGCCGGCAGCATTTCGCTATTCTCTGGCCCTCTTCCTGGCCGGCTGCCTTCTGGCCGGGCTGGTAAACCCAATCTGCTTCGCCCTGGCTGCATTCAACTCCATTCTCCTCTTTCTCTATGCCCGGAGCCTCAAAGCCATGCCGCTTTCCGGCAATGTCACCGTCTCCTTTCTTACCGGGTCGACATTTCTCTTCGGCGGCGCAGCAGTGGGAATGCAGGGTCTCCAGGCCAATCTGATCCCCTTTCTTCTCTCCTTTCTTGTCAGCATGAGCCGGGAGATCGCCAAGGACATAGAGGATATGGCCGGGGACATGGTCGGAGGAGCCCGAACCCTGCCCATACTGGCCGGGGAGCGGCCTGCCAGGCTCCTGACAGCGGGATTCGCCTTGGCTGCGGTGGCTTTGAGCTTCCTGCCGCCTCTGGGAAGAGGCTATCTGGCCGTGGTGGCCGGGGCGGATATACTATTCTTGCTATCGGTGAAGATGATACTGCAGGGGGATGCCACAGGAGCTCAGAAAGCGCTGAAGAAAGGAATGGCGGTGGCATTGATGGCGTTCTTGGCGGGGGGGCTCTGATAATCAAATCACATCCCCTTTAATCGTAAAAAAATAACGATAAATAATCTTAATTAAGTCATCTGCAGATCCGACTCTGGATGAGATCAAAGCGGTGCGGAAAACCACAGATTCAACTTTGGTTGAGATCAAGGGCATGAGAGAGGACATTCAGCCGGGATACGCAATGCAATTCCGGCAGATGCAGTCAGATGTCCGGGCCATTAAGGACCGTCTGGGAATGTCCTGAAATCTGAAATCAATATCTTCTTGCTTTGCATTCCTTGCCAAGAGAGAACGCATATGGGAAATGTAAGGGCTGCTCAAGTGCAGTTCGCGGCCAGGACCGACTTTCTGCACCTGGCTGCGGAGTGCTGGTTTACATGTGCCTGCTCTGCACCAGGCTCGATGCCATCTTGCCCGCAGTCAGGATCGGGGCAGAACCTTGCCCCTGGCCCCGGAGCTCTTCTCAATAATGGCCGACGCCCGCCTGGCTCTGGGCCAGATATCCCTGGAGCGCTACTTCTGCGATACAGACTACGGGGGGAAAGGTAGTGTACCTCGTTTTCTGTAAAATGATATAAAGGCCCTGTATCCAATACGACTTTGGAAAGTAGGATACAGAGCCATGGAACTATTTGATCTGCTGGAAGATTATCTTGTCGATCAGGATGACGGATTGAGGAAGCTGCTGACCCCGTTCTATAACCTGGTTATCCAATTGGAGGCCATCCAGCAATGCGGAGCAGAACCCTACGAAAGAAGTGATGGGAGAACAGCTCAACGTAACGGGCATAAGCAGCGATCTCTCAAGACTCGCGTTGGGGAACTAGTTCTGGAAAAGCCTCAGTTTAGAGGCCAATCATTTAAATCCTGCATTTTCAATGATTATTCTCGCGTTGAACTAGCCTTAACAAATGCGATAGCGGAATCGTATCTTCAAGGAGTCTCAACCAGACGAATCAGGGAAGTTGTCTCCCATCTGGGAGTTGAACGCCTGTCAGCTTCGACAGTCTCCAGGATAGCAAAGGAGCTCGATGAAAAGATCTCGGAGTTCCTCAAGAAACCTATTGAGCGCCCTATTCCCTATCTCTTTGTCGATGCAAGCTATTTCAAAGTCCGGGATGGCGGAAAATATGTCACCAAGGCTTTTCTCATCATTACGGGAATTCGTAACGATGGATATCGCGAGATCCTGGGAGCCAAGATAACAGACAATGAGAACGAAGGCTTCTTGGACCGGATTCTTTGATGAGCTTAAAGATCGCGATTTGAAAGATGTTGAGCTGGTCGTTTCAGATGGCCATAAAGGAATTCAGGCTGCGGCATCGTCAAGATTCCTTGGCGCAACCTGGCAAATGTGCCAGGTTCATTTCAGTCGAGCGGTCATGAACAATATCCCGAATAAAGACAAAGAAGCAGTAGCAGAGAAGCTCAGGCAAGGATTTGAAGATCCGGAAAAGGAAGGAATTAGCTGCGTATCTCAGGCAGAAGAAGTATTCCCAATCGGCGGATACAATTGATAGGTTCAGTCAGGACATCTGGAATCATAAGGCGTTCCCAAAAGAGCACCGGAAGAAGATCAGGACGACCAACGGATTGGAACGGATCAACAAAGAACTCAAGAGAAGAAGTCGAGTCGTCAGGGCCTTTCCCAATGATGAATCTCTTCTGAGGCTTGGGGGAGCCATACTCATGGATAACGAGGAATGGCTGACCGGTAGAGAGTATTTATCTATGGATTAGGAGTAAATGTGTCTGGAAACGGGGCCGGAGATTTTACAGAAAACATGGCACGCTACCTCTTTGAGAGCATCAACGGGCTTAATCTATCCCGACCAATAGCTATTGAAAATTGATCTGCCTCCTTATTTCAAAGAAGCCTCCGGGGCAGCAAAGACTGCATAAGCCAACCAAGATGGATCATCTGGAGATTTAATCTCATTCCTCGCTTTCATTGCAGCAACGCCTATTTGTTCCTTTTTTAGGAGATGAGTGTAGAAGGCTTTAGTAAATTTGGCTGCATTACTATCTGATACCTTCCACATCGTCCCAATAAAGGCCCCCGCTCCATTTCCAGTAAAAGCTGATGCCCAGCCACCATTGCCTGACCAGGCAGATCCCAATTTTCCAGTTTCACAAGCGCTCATAAATACTATAGGATGTGCCTCCCCAAATCTTCTAGCCAATCCGCTCAAATACATCGGAAGGAATTCGTCATTTCCTAATATAAATTTCGATCGGTCAGGATTGGCTGGATTGAACTCACCATGCCCGGAAAAGAACCAACCATCATATGTGCCTTTTGACAATGCTTTTGAAATTTCATCTACATAAGGTTCGATCTCTTCGACATTTCTTTTGTCATTCTTTAAACCTTCAAAGAATTTTCGCTCATCTTCAATCCTCGATAATCCGGAACTCTTCTGCATTACTAAAGCAATATTATCAAGTTTCAAATCCAGACAGGGATTGAGTCCATTAGGCTCAGAATTGTTAACAAGCCATCGGGTAATAGCATATTTCTCAGCAAGAAAAGGCCCGTTCTTGTTTTCCTTACGGCTGTAAAGCTTTAAAAGCTCCCAAGGGATCCACGGCACATCCGTCAGCACATAGATGGTGGTTATTTTTTCCCTCAGATCCCAGAGCTTCTCTCTATCTTCTTCTTTTTTAATGATTAGATCAAGTAGTCCAGTCCCCAACGCATCCAGTTTTGCATTATCCGTTTTTTGTTCATTTTCAGAATTCGAATGCAATTCTTCTATTGCACTTAAAAAATCATTGAAATATTCCATAGGATCTTTATTAATTAGAACGGCATCGCTAATGATGTTCTCTCCATGAAAATAAACATCAATTTTCCACTTCCTGCCAGATTCTCGATTCATGATTCTTAAGAATAGATCTTGATTGTACTTTCTTAGAGCAGGAAGATGTTCATTAGTTATCGGCTTGTTAAATGAGTCAGATGCGAGTGGAGCCTTAATAACTTCTGGATAAAGAACTATGCTTCCAAGATTCTGTGCTCCATTATAGCAATAGATTGTCAATCTCCCTTTACCAAGCGCATCAGCTTTTAATTTAAATGATATTGGCTCCGTATTTTGCGGATCTGTTACAAAAATGCTGCGTTCGCTGTCACCCAATACCTCAAATCCATCTGCATTTACTAGTATATCTAACCTCGATCCCTTAGTTGCCTCTAATTTCTCTGTTCCTTTATCGTTGCCTCTAGCCGGCTTGTCTGAAAGCCATACTTGTAGCGTGCGGGATTCATCTAGCGGAACCTTATCCGGAAACTGGCTATTAAGGTATCTTGATAATTCGTTAGATGTGGGTATTGTCTCTTCAATGGCTTTATCGGCTCTAGGCTCATCGCAGAGAATATCTCCTTGCATTGTTGCAGGACTTTCGTTAGATGTAGAACTTGTCTCTTTAATGGCTTTATCGGCTATAGGCTCATCGCAGAGAACATATCCTTGCATTGTTGCAGGACTTTCGGTGCTGTAATCTGCCATACCGCCAAGGAAACTTTTTTCATCACTATAACATTTAGAAAACTTGGATTTTTCATTAGATTTATCTTTGATGAGTAATGGATATTTTGGATGGATGTATTCTATTCGTTTTTCTTCAGATAAGCCATCATAATAGCCAATGACTTTTTCTTTCAATTTATCTATCACAACGTAGCGTTTTTGTTTATCATTGGGAATGTTCATATCGTCATATTCGTCATATATATCTTTTATTGGGGTGTTAATTCTTTTTTTAAGACTCAATGCTTTAAGAAGTTTTGCTTTTTTTTCTCCCAGTTCAATATATTTAACAAATTCTCCATAAGAATAAAGAAAGTAATAATGCTTATTATAAATTAAACCATCAACGACAATATGAGGATTTTTAAATCGATTTATTATGCGCGCAGCTTCTTCTACAGATTGATCTTCATGCAAAAGCAAAAAATCTCTCTTAATAACCTGCTTGAGTTGCATTAATTTCTCTCCTTTTGGATCATCAGTTATGCGATGTTCTAGTATATCTAATTTTTGTATGTGTTTAGCTCCTCTGAATAGCTCGATATTGCTGGTTTCAATCAATTAAGAGCATTATGAAAGGAATAAATGCTAAATCGAAAAACGATATCAATAAGCCTATTCGATTCAATTTTGTTTATGAGAATCATTTGCACAGGACGATGCAAAATGGTCCGCTGATAGTGATTTTATGGAGCTAAACACGTACTAATTTTTTGCATATTTTTCATGTTGCGGATTTGAGGAAAGAAATTTTTTCCTCATTTTCATCCACATGGGTGGCCTTGCCTCATGAGTGTTTTTCTCGCTTCTACTCGGTAGGAATACATTTCTCCTAATAGATCTCCCTGAGCAATTATTCCAACTTGCTGACTATGACATTCAAAGAAAAAGGAAACGCGAAAAAATTAATTGGATAACTAATTATGTTTATATAATCCCCGATTGAGATTTTTCCATCACCATCTACATCTATATGCACAAAGAGTTCATATCGGTTTCCTTTTTTTGGCCTGAATAGTATCGAGAAATTAATAGGAGATGTCTCACCGCCAATAGCAATGTCTTTAAGTTCCTTTTCAGCTACAGTAATCGATGGAGCATCAATATGGCTAGTATCCTCAATCTTCAAGTATATGTTGGCTCTAAACAGAGAAGTCCTTTTATCCAGTTGAATAGTTCCATCTAAGATTCCAATATCTCGATACATGACCTCACCTCATTAAATTCATAAACATGTCTCCTGAATGATTCTCAGCCATTTGCAAAATCATCGCACCAATTCGTTTAAATACATATGTTTTTCAAAAATTTTACCCTCAAAATTGAATAACATAAATTTAATAAAATAGTTTTAAGCTAATATGCCTTAACAAAGCCTTGGACATTTATCTAGAGGGCATTTCATCTAAGGGTATAGAAATGCGATGGCGGCTATATCTCCTTTACTAAAGCCATTCCTTTGTCCAATGGTTACCCCATCCTTTTTTGGCACAATAGTTGGCTTACCATTTATGGAAAAGGCGTTCGTAGGATAGTGCATTATGGAGTCGTAATCGTATGGACCGACATCATCACCATCGGTCAAGTGCTGATTAAAGTTGTGATGCTCCTTTGGATCTATATTTTGATAATTTACTTGCACAAATTGTTCTCTATCTTTTCTGCTCTGCTCATGCCAGAGACCCACAGCATGACCAAGCTCATGAATGGCATTTCCCATTTTCCATTTCCCAGATAGGCTCAAATCCTGTTGCCCACCCTTTCTGCCAACCATGGACCATAAGCCATTGCCAACAATGAAGTTTACATAATCTGGTTCGTTGGTGCGATTGACAAATTTTACCTTTGTGCTCTTATGCCATTCGCTAATAGCTTGCATGACATCATCCACCCTGGGAAATCCTCGGTCAAATGTATAAGGTATAATTCCGTTAGGCCAGCGGAAACTCTGACCAAGGATTACTGCACCTTTTGTAAGATTATCATTCAGGACGATGTCTCCTTCAATCATTGCTCGGTTTTCAACAACCGAAAAAGTGACTTCCAGGGACCCAGTAACTCCTTCAAATGTTCCCTTATTTATTGCTTCTGACTTAAATGTTTCACCTTCCGTCATTCCCATCTCAATGGTAGTCATTCGCTCTGCCTCCTAGAATTTATTACATGGTTTATTGCATAATAGTATTAATACATTTGCCAAGAGAATTCAGAAAAGCCATATTTAATCAATATATTTAAATAGTATCATTACCATTTGATTGTTGAAGATCTTGGAGACACGCGGGTTCGATATTGGTAGTAGGCTAAATGGAGAAAGATTCAGACCCACGCTTGAAGGTTATGGGAATATTGACGGAGTTCATTATGGGGACCATCGACTTTTAGTTAATCGGAATACTCTCTAGATAGTTATCCAAAAGTATATCTACTATCAAGATATATTAATTTGAACTGATATCAAAGCTAAGTCAATCAATGCTAATTAGGATCATACGGTTCAATTGGAAGTGATTTAGATGATTAAGCACAAAATGCAGATAGAGACGTTATTGGTTTTAATATTTTTGGCTATAATAAGCGCCGACGGCTCGAATTGCAGTGATATTCGAATAGAAATGGAACATGATTCTCTCAATGTTATCGCATGGCTGGATAGGGGAGATGAAGTGAATGGTGATCTGCGTATAACTTCGAAAGGCAGTAATTTAAATATATCTGAATATGATATATTTCCTGGCGACCTGATAATGGATGGAGGGATGGCCCGACTGAGTCGTAATAACGTCAAAATACTTGGCAAGCAAGATCTCAAGAGAGATATTCCATTAGACATTCAAGTCAATGTTAGTGGCTTAACGGAGCCAGGAACTTACCGTGGAAATTTAACGCTCCTCTACTTTTGCGAAGGACATTCCAATTATGAATCAATCAATCTCACTGTACTGGCCAAAAGGGCTCCAGCATTAACCCCAGCTACCTCAAAATTAAGTTTACAGCTTGTTAATACCGGAAATGATAGATTCGATATACAATCAATCATAGCTCACATGCTTCTGGCTAAGAGTTCATTTCAAAGCCAGGTTGGACTTAAGATAAACAACACCAATCAGGTTCCAGTTACATTGAAAAGCGCCAGCCTGCTAATTGAAGGTGATACTCCAGGCAATCAATTTGCTGATACCGCACTCAAGCTCGATGCCCCTGCTACCTATTCCGCCATGCCCATAATATCAATCCCATTAAATATTGATCGAGAAAAAATGCCTTCTGACCATTACACTGGCCGGATTACCTTGCTCTTTGAAGGGCAGAATAACCCAGTTTCGATACCTGTCGATGTGAAGGTGCGCAGCGGTCCATTTTGGGTCGTGCTATTCCTTCTAATTGGAATAATATTTGGCAAGCTATATCAGCATTATCAAGATAGCGGGAAATATCAAGCAGACGCTCTTAAGGAGATCTTACACCTGAGATCGATGATCATGTCACCACTTCTAGATCCGGATGACAAGCTAAAATATCAAAGGAAATTAGACCAAATGGAAAATATGATCTACCAAGAAAATTGGGATAAGGCAAAACTTGACGAATATTTGCCAAGGATAAAGGCTATTAAAGACCAAATCCAATTACTTGAAGAATTGTTTAGCATTAAGGCAACAGTAGAGGGCAAAAATAAAATCAAGGACATGATTTATAAAGGTCAAATTGATTCGGCCAAAATAGAGATTGAGAATCTTCAAAATGAAAAACCTGAATCTGATTCTTCGTCTCTAGAATCATTGGATTTGGCAAAATTCAATGGCACAATTGAACGAGCCAAGGCTCTTTGGAATCTGCATGCAGGATTCATCTTCTATCTTGGTCTGCTTTTTTTCTTATTGTGTGTGGGCTTGCTTACCCTTTACGTCAATGAAGGGTCTACATTTGGAGCCAATCCTTTTTCAGATTACGTCAAGGTTTTCACTTGGGGATTGGCCTCTGAGGTGACTAGTCGTACGATACCAAAAATTTTTGGTAATTAGCCATACCTATTGCTGGGTCAATCGGCACTGCATCCAGCAATCCAATCCTAATGGACGGGTTTCATATCAGGACAACATGTCGAATTGGAGGAGGAACAATTCCGCACCTCACGCTTTCCAACTGGCACAATCGCCCTTGGTCTTTATGATCCCGTTCTTCTCCATCACTTTTGCCAGCTCATTTACTGAACTTCTTCCGTCAATCTCTAGCAAATTTCCTTCGTCATCCATCTCAACCTTGCATCTCTTCTGTAAGTCCTCCAATCTCATCCATCCGGGAGCCGGCTCTTTAAGGTCGGAGATGAGCTTTCCCACCAAGACCAGACGCATATACTCCTCTGGAAACTCCTCTTCGAAATCCTCATCCATCACCTCCGCCAGCACGGTATAGAATTCGTCCACAAAGACCTGGCCCCTCGGCTCTAAAGTAAAGATGGTGTTCGTCCTGGCCAGATCGCTTTCTTCTTCGTCGTCTGTATCATCAGTATCATCGAGGACTCTCCAGATGGGATCCTCCAATTTATCTCCCACATCCTCTCCTATCCGAATCTTTTTCCTCTCCAGGATTAGATTTGCAAAGCTATCGGCATTGGAAAGTTCAATAATATCCCCTATTATTTCGGACGAGGAATCAGGAATTATTGAATATTCCCCTCAGATTCATTGGCCTCCATGATCTTCTGGAATTGATTTTGCTTTTCTTTATATTGCGGATCTATCGCCAGCTGAAATCTCTCTTTGAAGTCATCCGGTCCGGCTCCTTCCGCCACAACCTTGCGCAAAGCGGAAAAATAGCGCTCGTATATCTGGAAGGAGGCCTCATCCAGCTCACCTCTTATCTCACTCATCCGTCCCTCCAGAAAATGGAAGAGCTCCATCCGGTTAGTGGTACAGGTTCTGATCTCCACCTTCATTCCCACTTCCTTGAGTCTGTCGGCCAATTCCCTGGCCTCATCCTCATTGTACTCTCCCAGCAAGAACATGAAAGATCAATGCATCAGGCGGGGATAAAAAGGAGGTTCTACGGGATATCCACCAAATCCTCTCCGTCTAATTTGACGCTGTCGACCAGCTCGTTATGACCGGCAATCTCGAGAGCTACAAAGAATTCGGCATAAGGCATTTCATTATAGCTGAAAAAAGAATGGCGGAGATGCCCCAGATGCGATATGTTGCTCTGCGTTCACAAGCCGCAATGTCTTTATTGTCAACTCACGTATCTTTAGAAATGGTCAAGAGAATGTGCAGACAGCCCAACCAGAGCATCCGGACGGACTATGAGCTGCTGGTATTATAGTCGCTATTCCAATTATATTCCAATTATATTTGAACAGGAGAAGGAGGAAGTATGACATCAAATCTCTTTATTAGCTACAGTCGAGCAGATATGCAGGGTACAGACTGGCTAGCAAGACTCAGAATGTACCTAGCACCCTTTAAACGAGGCGGAAGAATTGATCCTTGGGATGATAGCAGAATCGCTCCTGGTAAGCCCTGGAAGGAGGAAATCTCCCGCGCACTCGATAGTGCTGCTATGGCCATCTTGTTAGTCGGACCAGGATTTCTTGCCTCGGAATTTGTGATGGAACACGAGTTGCCCGCTTTGCTCAACTCAGCAAAGGTGCGTGGAGTTGCTCTTTTCCCACTAATCGTTGGATACTGCGCTTACGAGTGGAGCGACCTGCATCCATACCAAGCATACAATTCTCCTGATAAGCCTCTCGAAAGCCTTTCGCTACCAGAGCAAAACAAGATCCTCAGCGATCTTGCCATTGCCGTTAACAAATTGTATCTATCAGAGATTGAGCGCAGTAGTGAAGTGCCGGCAAGTGCACTGGATTTCTATAAATCTATAAAGGATATACAGAAAAACCTCAAGGACACGCGTACAGCATTCGAGGCACAGATCCAACGCAGAGACAATCTCTATGCGTCCATAGAGCAACGTCTAGGCTTCAAGAGTGATCTCGAATTCGAGAAATTTTTCTTTAGGTATTACAGTAGGCTCAATGAGGAAGAGAGATTCGAGTTCGATCAGATCCGCGCCATGACTGAAGGTCCACTGCAATTGGGCAACCGAAATATTCTCAAAATCATAGAAGCTAATCCCGCAATACTCGAAATAATTCCTCAAATGACCGCCCTCCGGCAACATCTTGTTTTCTGGCTAAATAAGTACGACAAAGTCTTCTCGATCAATCGGGCAATGTGCTTGCTTTACGCCGGAGTCGAAGATGGGGTTCCGTTTCCAAGCAGCATGGATGGTACAGTGGACAGCTGGCTACTCAAGAATAAGCCTTCAAAATCTTGATCAATACTCAACCAATGACTATGGGCACCTATAAACCGCGTCACCAAGATTCCATGCAAAACAAGAAGTGATCCTTTGATGCTGAAAAGATTGGTGAGCCCTATCCATTGTGCATACAAGGAGCAAACAACTCGACCCAACCAAGAACATGTTAATGAAATGCATATTCTGCCAGGCAAAAAATGATCCGCCATCCTGCCCATGCAAAATCTCTTTATCCCATTCCCGCTAACCAACGACGCCAGGCAGGGTATTTGATGAGAGAGGTTTTGCTGGA
>Ga0208197_1003622_pt1 | contig 12081 bp, 8 predicted proteins | sample AD_JPNNA4_MetaG_FD_184444 | JGI IMG/M metagenome (GOLD analysis project Ga0208197, IMG submission 184444) | Active sludge microbial communities of municipal wastewater-treating anaerobic digesters from Japan - AD_JPNNA4_MetaG (SPAdes) (version 2) | ecosystem: Engineered > Bioreactor > Anaerobic >...
CTCCGCACCGCGAGAACTTTCTGGCTAAAGAGGAACGCTAAGTGGTAAGCGGTGCGGCCTGCCCCGCTCTCGCGGGGACTCCCTCCTGGTGTCACGGTTTTTGCCAACGCGAGAATAAACTAATAACCATCACATCCCTACATCGCATCACGAGTGCAAAAACACGCGCCACCGCGACTCGGCGCCAACAACACATACCGCCGAACGGTTATGGTGCATTTTAACAGACACATCCATAGCATATTATAAATCGAATTTTTCTTACGAATTTTAAATTAAGCCTTTCATAAATAGAAAAGATTGCATAAATTTGTATCCGAATGAATACAGTTTAATGAATGTATATAATTGAAAAAACAGACGAATTTGACAAATGGCTTAGAAAACTGAAAGATCTAAGAGCTAAAGCCAAAATATTATTTCGCATTCAAAAGATTGTGACCGACGAGCACTTTGGTGACTGCGAACCTGTTGGAAATGGCATTCGGGAGTTGAAAATCGACTATGCTAAAGGATACAGGGTATATTTTAAAGAATTAAATGGGCGAATTATAATTCTAATCATTGGAGGGGATAAATCAACTCAACAGAGAGACATTGAAAGGGCAAAAGAAATTTTAAAACGACTTAAAAAATAGAGAAATGGGAACTTCAAAATTTGATATAGCTGACTATATAGACAGTAACGAGATGATAGCAGAATACCTTAATACAGTATTAGCAGAAGGAAACGAATCCGATGTTATCACAGCTATTGGACATATTGCAAAATCAATTGGCATGACCAAAATTGCTCAAGAAACCGGATTAAGTAGACCAAGTTTATACAAAGCTTTATCGGATGGAGCAAAGCCTCAATTTGAAACAATTATGAAAGTATTAAGAGCAATTGGTGGACAGATACAGATTAATCCCATACCTGTATAAGAGAAAACGCACCATAACAGCAGCTATGCCCAATAGTCTATGTAAGAGCAACATGAAACAGCGTACCCCGCAGAAACATTGTACCTTTGGACAATAACGATGCCTGCAAAACGGCTACTGGGCATAGCTGCTGACCGTTGTGTGCAATGCTAACAGCTCGATTGACAATTTATACTGACTTTGACAATTATCACAAATTTGAAATGAATAAATAGTATTTCTGATGTCTTCAAAATGGTATACAGTTGACTGCCAAGATTGTGGTTGCGAAACTTCAGTCCATGAGGATTGGGATAGAACGCCAACTTTGTGTAAGTCATGTTTACAAGAGAGAAAGGACAAGTGGTATGACAAATCTTGTTCAAATTGTGGCTCAACCATTCGAATTAATACAGAATGGGACAATCCCCCATCCCTTTGTAAAAGTTGTATGGAGAGAAAAAAAAATGACTGGTATGATGTAAGTTGTAAAAATTGCGGGGCTTCAATTAGTGTTCATCGTGATTGGGACAACAAGCCATCTCTTTGCAAATCTTGCATAGAAAGAGAAAAAGGTAAGTGGTATTACAAGTCATGCAAAAATTGCGGAACAAGCATGAAAGTTTGCCGTGATTGGGATAACATTCCCGACCTGTGTAAATCTTGTGTTGAGAAAGAGAAAGCTAAATGGTATCATAAATCTTGTAAAAATTGCGGAACAAGCATGAAGGTTTGCAAAGATTGGGACAATATTCCTGACCTTTGCAAATTTTGCATCGCAAAAGAAAAAGCAAAATGGTATGACAAATCTTGCAAACATTGCGGAACAACAATCAAAGTAAACAGAGAGTGGGACAAAGCACCTGATTTATGTAAATCTTGTCTTGACAAAGAAAGAAAGAAGTGGTACGAAGTTTCATGCGAATGTTGTGGAAATAAAATTAGTGTGAACCGTGATTGGGACAATCCACCCAAAATTTGCAAAAATTGTTTTTCAAAATATGCCGCTAAGGACAAAGGTTGCCAACAGTGTGGCAAAAGTTTTAAGTTGACAACTAAACTTCAAATTCGTTGCCACCAAAATGGTTGGGAGCTACCTTCAATATGTCCTGAATGTAAAAACGATGCACTACTCATCAGAGGAGCTATTGGTTCTTTGAGGGATTTATTTCCATTTGCACTAGAAACAACAATTGAACAAAGAGGTTTTCTTTTTACAGACAAGGTTGCTGTTGTAAGAAGTAAGAAGACAAGAGAAATTGTTGCTGAGGTAAAAATGGATACTCAGGGATTTTTCTTTGTTGAAAGGATTGCAGTAGCAACTAATTTTAAAACAAAAGAAAAGATTTCAAAAACATTTGAAAGTGTTGATGGATTTTTCTTTCCCGAAAGAACTGCAACAACAAGGGATTTGAAATCAAATAAAGATACTCACATAACTAAAATTGTAGAAGAAGGATTTTTCTTTCCCGAACATTTTGCAGAAACAAGGAGTACTGATAAAAATGATGACACAGTTATTCTCTCCAAAGAAAACGAAAGAGGATTATTTTTCAAAGAGAAATATACCGACACGAATAAAAAGAAAAAGTAATGCTTACAAACATTGACATACAAATTTTGAGGACAAAGAAGCACATGCACACAACAAAGGCTATATGCAATAAGGGTTTCAGTGGTAATTCAAGCCATTCTACCCCGCATAAAATTTCGTGTCGGTGGACAGGTAAGTAGCCCGCAATCCCTTACTGCATATAGCCTCGCCCGTTGTGTGCAACCCTAAAAGACGACACGACCGACAAAAAACGAATAGAAAAATGAAAGATAAATTGCTAACGCTTCTGCAAAATCAAAAGAGCTGCATCCCTACACACAAAGCCAGCACAATGCAGTACATTTGCTTTTGCTCCAACACACAACTTAAGTAACAACAGAATTCTTTAGCTTGGAAATGGATATATTAAACAAGGAATATTTAAAGGACTTAATTGAGCATAGCAAACAATGCCTCAATCAGACCTTCATTTTCCAAAAAGACAATTATTCCAAGTTTGCCACGGTTAATTCCTTTCTTATTGACCAAGTGTTAAAATATGACCGAAAAAATATTCTTATTACTAAACCGACTAAAGATAGACTAAACGAATTCCTACTTCCAACAATTCTTACTACTACATTACATTGCTTAACAAAGAACAGCCATAGTGAAACGAAGTTAGAAGTAGCTGATATCTTAGTTTCAAAAACAAATGGCAGAGTTTCAACTGTAAAAGAGGTTAATGAAACATCAATTCGTATTTTACCATTAGGAACAATAAGACGCATTGACCTTGAAAATCCATCAGACTATGTTCAAATTTCCCCAAAATATGCAGGCCGATTAGAGGAAGTAAGATTCAGCAAGACAAGAATTAACAATTTTGAAGCAACTAAGCTTAAAGAAATTGCAGAGTATAGCTCTGTTCTTTCCTACTTTAATTCAACAGACATTAAACTTCCAATAAAGAACAAAAACAAAGTCATATTCGTAGCTTCTAAAAAAGAAATTCTCCCAAAAATCCCTAGTTGTATTCCTTATCAGTATGTAAACAAAAGTGGTAAAGTATATCCCGATACTCCTTTTGACCCTTTACTAATTGTGTTAAATGATTTCAATACAGCAAAAGAATTTTTTATAGAAAAAGGTATTCCAATAGACACAATCGTTTTTATTGGCGACACTAAATACAAACAATCCATTTCTGCAATATCCAAGGCTTATAGACAGCAAAAATTCAATCACTGTATTTTTATCGGAACACAAGACATTGAAACAGGGGAACACTTTCAAGTCCTGAAATGGAATTGGACTTTACCTGAAATAAAATTCTTTAACCAACAGGAATATCAAAACCTAACCCCCGAAATTATCAGCAATTCAGAGTTAAGCGAAGCAACATTGGAATATACAAATTTCATTACCGAAACTGAAAGGCGATACGAAAATCTGATAAACCTAAAACGACTTTTAAAATTTATTCGCAGAATGTATCCAATTACAGCAATTGGCAACGAAAACAGAATTAGAGAAAGAGCTAATGAAATTTATAAAAGTTTTGAAAGCGAAGCAGAAGAAGTTTTTCAAGATGAATATTACAACATAGACACAGACTACCAAGAGGATTTGGAACAATTGAAGTCAATAATGAAGAAAATCATTCACCTGATTAAAAATGGAAATGCAAAAGATAGTTGGTTTAAAAATGCAACAGACATTGACTATATCGTTGTTCCAAAATCTATAAAGAAATATTATAAAAAAGAAATTCAAGATTGTTTTGAAACCAAACATGAAGACATAAGATTAAACAGTTTAGACAACATTGCCGAGCTATTAATACAAACTGAGCAAATTGTAAGCGGTAATTACGTAGGATTAAAAGATACAAAAATCATTTCCGTTTCAGAATTCTTCAAAAAAGAACCTGACGGCAAAACCCATATATTTCTTTCACTTTACAGCAATGGAATTTTCACAGATATTCTATTGCAAAAAATTCTTTCGGGCAATCACAAAACAAAAATCCTATGCTATACAGAAGAAGCAAAAATAATACAAATGTATTTGCACGGCTTTCAAAAAGAAGATGAAAAAGAGCTTCGCTCTGCTCATCGAGAGCAACTTAGCGGATTGAAGTATCCTGAAGCACCAAGCATAGATTCCGAAAATATTGACGAATGGATAACGCATTTAATTGAGTTGGATGAACAGAAACACACTAGTGCCGACGAACTGCAATACGAGATTGATTTTGAAGATGGAAGCAAAACCACAGAAAGAGAGTCAAGGAAGGTCCACATTAAAGGTTATGAAGAAAGATATAAGGAAATAAGTGAATTAAAAGTGGGTGATAGGGTTAGAATTTATAGGAATCCAGATAAAGAAACTTTACACGATATATTGAAGGTTACTGATGAGAAAGAATTATTTTCACAAGTTGATGAACTTTCTAATTTATGGAAAGATGCATTAAGGACACATTATAAAAACAAATGGAATGATTCTGATTTTGAAAATTTTTATCAAGAATTGGTGAATAATGGGTTATCTGTAAGTGAACAAACAGTTCAAAACTGGTTAAATATTGAAAATAGAGTCAAATTTCCCCAGACAATTCGTGATATTTTGGCAATTGTTAAAACTGTAAATGATATGAAATTAAATGAAAATATAAAAAAAATCATTTCATTAAAGAAAGAATACAATGGGCGGTTAAATAAAGCGGGTAGGGATTTTAGTGATGAAATTGACCATTATATATTGACTAAGGAAAAAGGTAAAATGCTTGAGTGGCTTTCAGATGAACATATCGAGCAAATTGTGTCAGATGGTGCACCTTTGAGAACAATTAAGGCTATTAAAATAATTGAAGAAGAAATTATAGAGTAATGAGCAATAAACATAGAGATACATTTCAAGAACGCCTATTAAGAGGTTTAATTGGGCCGGGTTCGGACAGTTTCGGATTGCCTGATGAAGAAGAAATTATATCTGATTATCCATTGCAACGGTATTTTTCAGCGGTAATATTCCCAGAAAAGAAATTTTCTGCAACCGAGAGTGAAGAAGATGAATTAGTACTTCAAGCAGAAACAGAAGAAGCCAACAATCTTATACCTGATGAAGTTGTCATTGAAACAGAAAGTGATGTAGCAATAGAACCTAAAAAGAAGAGAGCATAGAAGAAGAAAACAGTGCCAATCAAAACCATTTCTATCCAAACAATTTCGGTTTGACTTTTTGTATAGACCCGACAGTTGAAATTATTGAAGTAGAATTCAGCGGTGGTTTTTATTATACCCCCGACCAATCCGAAATAAAAATCAAAATGCCAGAGGCAGGATATCAAGCCTTGATTGATGGCAAATTGGCTTTTCCATTTAAAGATATTCTAGTTTACGAAAACGGTTTCTTATCACTTTCAAGAGAACTGAAAGGCGATAAAGGTGGAAAAAATCAGCGTAGTGGCGAATATTTGCTGTTTGACGAATTTAAAAAGACGGATAATTTCAAAGACAGTTCTGCAAAATATTACATTGAGTATTTCCAGAAACTTATCGGACGTATTTGGAAAAGAAAACCTTTTACGTACTCAGCTGTCATTAAAATTGAAGATACACTACAACCAATTGAAATTCCTCTTACTGACAAAACTCACAAGGAAACTAAATTAGGCTACAATGTTAAGACTTACTTTGCAAAAGGAAATAAGTATGTAAAAATTCAGTCGGTAAACACTTCAAAAGAACAATCATCAAAACGTTTCACACCTAAAACACCTGAACTGAACTCCAAATGTTTATTTCAAGCCGAAATAAAAGTGAAGTCAGACAAAATATTGCCATACAAATCAAATCAGGAACTTAATCCGTTTGACCCCGAAGCAGAGGAGCTGAATTTTCTTTATCGTAAAGTAAAAAATTACGGCATAGGAAATAATTGTTCAGTTATTTGGAATAAAGAAAGAAACATACTACATACTACGTTTCTGCCAGAATTTAATGTAAAGGACACAAAAAACGATTTTAATGAAACCGACATTGAAAATCCTGACGATTTTAAATTACTAAATCAATCGCTTGACATAAAAAATCTGTCAATATTCAGCGATGTTGAAAAAACGGAAACTATTAAGCGTTTGCAAAACTTCGTAGAACTTTATGGCAAATGGATTGAAGAACAAAAAGCAAAAAACAAAGTAGAAACAGCAAAAGAACAAGAAATAGGTCAACGAATTATTGACAGACTTAATTACAACTACAATCGCTTAAAAGCAAACATTGATTGCCTGAATGATGAAGATGTATTTCGCGCCTTTCAGTTGGCAAATACGGCAATGCTCATTCAAATCATTATCTCAAACGATAAAGATTTTACCAAACAGGAAAAAGAAGTTTCGCATATAAATCAAGCTATTCCTTACAGTTCTTTAGACTTTTTTAAAGATTATGATTATTCAAGGATAGGATTTGAGCCAAAATACAGACCATTTCAATTAGCGTTTCTTTTGCTGAGTATTAAAGGAATTACTGACCCGCAATCAAACGACAGAAAAAAAATCGTAGATTTGATTTGGTTTCCGACAGGTGGAGGGAAAACAGAAGCTTATTTAGCCGTTGCAGCATTTACCATTGTTTGGAGGCGAATGATGAACGATGAAAAGGCATCGCAAGGTGTTTCTGTTATTATGCGTTATACTTTGCGTTTACTTACGGCACAACAATTTGAAAGAGCATCAAAACTCATTGCTTCATTAGAATTTTTGAGAAAGAGTTTTACAGATGAATTAAAAAAAGAATCTATCAGCATTGGATTGTGGGTGGGGAATCAATTAACGCCCGGTAAAATTTCGGAAGCAAAAGAAATTGTTGATGAAATAGAACTAGAGTGCAGTAGACAGAACGGAAAACCTGAAACAAAAAATACTTTTCAAATTTCATCGTGTCCTTGGTGTGGAACAAAATTGATTACCGAAGGCGACTATGGTTTTGATGTAGAAACTAGAAGTTTCAAAATCAAATGTATTAATGAAAAATGCACTTATCACAATCATATTCCTGTTCAAGTTGTTGACGAAATGCTTTTTTCGCAACCACCTACACTTTTGTTTGCAACAGTTGACAAATTTGCTCAATTAGCTTGGAAAGGTGAAGCACACAGATTTTTCAATAGCTTGGACGATGAGAAACTTCCGCCCGATTTAATTATTCAGGACGAGTTGCACTTGTTAAGTGGTCCGTTAGGGTCAATTGTCGGACTTTTTGAAAGTGCCGTTGAAAAACTTTGCACAAAGGAAAATCAAAATCTTACACCGAAAATTATCGCTTCAACAGCGACAACAAGAAACACAACTCAACAAATACAACAGCTTTACGCAGGAAGAAGTGTAAATATTTTCCCGCCATCAGGTTTAAGTTACAGCGATAGTTTTTTTGCTAAAGAATCAAAAGAAAAAAGTCGAAGAAAATATATTGGTTTTATGCCTGTTGGCAAAACGGCTATTGACACACAACTTCAAGTGATTGCCCATTTATTGGAAGCAAGAATTGAAAACAAAGAGCCAATCAATGATAATTATTGGACGGTTGTTTCTTACTATAATTCGTTGAAAGATGTTGGTAAAATCAGAAACAAAGTTGGTGATGAAATAATTGTAAATACAGCTACTTTGCAATCAAGGTTATTCGGAAGAAGTAACGCCTGGACATACAACCATTTCGGACTAGAAGACAGAACGGAAGAATTAACGGCAAGAGTTGAAAGCAGTAAAATTAAAACTGTTTTAAAACAGTTGGAGAACAGCGTTGAATTGATTGAGAGAGTTTCAGAAAAAGGCGTTGAGTATAAAGCAGTAAAATCTGATGTAATTGATTTGGTGCTTGCAACCAATATGTTTTCCGTAGGCATTGATATTGGCAGACTGAATTTAATGTTGATTAACGGAATGCCTAAAAACATTGCAGAATACATTCAGGCTTCAAGTCGGGTGGGTCGTAAAGTTGAAGGTTTGGTTGTTACTTGTTTAAATCCAAATCAGGCAAGAGATAAATCTTATTTTGAACATTTCATTCCTTTTCATCAAGCGTTTTACAAAAGCATTGAACCTTTGAGCGTAACACCATTTACGGAAAATACCATTAATAAAATGCTTACTAATTTAATGGTAACTTTTGTGCGACATAAAATTTCAGGATTGAACCAAAATAATGACGCACAATATTTCCAAAAAGAAGATATAGACGAACTGAAACAATTTTTAAAAGACCGTTTTCAAAACAACATAGCAGAGTATGAATTTTTTGAAAGCAGAATTGACTTTTTGGCTGCTGATTGGGAAGGAAGAGTTAAGAATATCGGTTTGAAAAAATATAATGAATTATTGAAACGACCAACACAAGTTGGAGTTTCCGATGTTGATGATTGGATTGTAATGCAGTCAATGCGGGAAGTTGATGATGAAACATTCATTAGGATTAAAAAATCATTCATTGAGTTCAATAAAAAATAATATGGCAAAGGATAAATATATTTCATCACAAAGCAGAAAGTTGCTTTCAGTATATGGTGGTGTGGGTTCTATCTTAGAAACCTCAAAGGGTGCTTTGATTGTAGAGGAATTTGACAAATGGAAATTCTTTGATAACAAAGAAAGATTGTTTGACAGAGAAGAATTTATTATTGAGGATAATCGTTTATTAAAACGTTTACAAGTACACTTCAAAGAATTGAATAAGTTTATTCGCGTGCCGACTAACATAGCAAATCCTTATATTCAAGACGATTCTGTTCCGCAAGATGAAAAAAGAGTTGCAAGTGCAAAATATTTTCCTGAATGGATGTATTGCCCGAATTGCGAAAGGTTTAGATACATCAAAGATTGGTGGAGTATGTGGTATAAAACATTACAAAAATACAATATACCCGATGCTTCAGAAAAATTCATTAAACCAAAATGCTATCATTGTTTTGAAGAAGCAAAAAACAAAAACAAGAAAAAAAGATATTATGAATTAGAACAAGTTCGTTTCATAATGACTGCACCAAATGGCGAAATTCGGGATTTGCCTTGGGACTATTGGAATCGGGCAGAAAAAAATGTGAAAGAAGAAGATGCAGACGGAGGAAATATCCGCATTGATTGGTCAGAAAAGTGTTGCGATAACCAAGACTTACGATATCTGCGTTCAGAAACTTTTGCTGACTTAGCAGGTATTCATGTAAAGTGTGTGAACAAAGATTGCAAAGCAAACGGTCGTGAAGTTACGCTTGCAGGTTTGTTTGGTTTGAGAATCGGAAAAGATAAAGAAAAACAATTTAAACCAGTTATCAGAACAAGCAACAGCGTTTACTATCCAATATGCATTAATAGTATTTATTTGCCAAAGAAAAATCAGGAAATAAACCAGGACGACAAAGCTACTATTAGAAATTTATTAGCTAATGGTGTTAGCAAAGAAATTATCTACACAACATTTCAAAATCGTTATGACAAACAAACGATTGATGATTTTGTTGATGAAAGAGATGAAGCAACATTTGAAGCAGAAATTCAATATCGTTTAAAAGAATATAAATTCATTTTAGAACACCCGAATTTCAAAGAAGACCAAAACAGTAATCTTACATACGAAAATCAGGTTACAGATACGCTTTCAGTATTTGGGATTTCCACACTGATAAAAGTTAAACGCTTAAAACTTACAACCGTTCAAACTGCATTTACAAGACAAGAACCGTTTGACAAAGATTTGTTTATTCGTGAGGGCGATAATCATACGCCTGTTAAAATAAAATACACTTCATCGCAAGCAGTAAACACAAATTATCTTTTGGCAACCGAAAGTTTTGGTGAAGGCATTTTTATAGACCTTGATAAAACAAAAGTTGATGAATGGTTTTACAGGCATTACGACAATACACCAACATTTAAAGAACGTATTGATATTTTACAGGAAAGAATTTTACTATCTGAAATCATTCAAAAAAATAAATTCTTAGACAACAAACATTTGACAAAGTTCGTTTTGGTGCATACGCTTTCGCATTTGCTTGTAAAAGAATTAGAATTTCTATGTGGATATGCTGCGACTTCGATGAATGAAAGATTGTTTGTTGATAGTGATAATATGCAAGGACTATTACTTTATACAGTTGCAGGTTCAGAAGGCAGTTATGGCGGTATCATTACACAATCAGACCCGACATCTTTTAAAAAGATTTTAGAATCGGCTTTGTTCCGTAGTAACGATTGTGCATCCGACCCTGTATGTTACCACTCAGACGGACAAGGAATTGGTGGAATGAATTTAGCTGCCTGTTATTCTTGTTCTTTATTGCCTGAAACATCTTGCGAAGAGTTTAATAGTTTTTTAGACAGAGCATTACTAATTGACAAAGACTTTGGTTTCTTTACATAGAGCGACACAGAAAGCCCACGCAATTGGTGGCACGTTTGCAAAACCGCACAAGCTTACGCTCAAACCAAGTTTTGCAAAAGAGCCACCAAACCAACGCACGACAAAAAGTTACATTAAATGACAGATATACAAATGATAAAGAAAAGAAGGGCAGCACACAACAGCGTGTATGTGACAATAGCGGGTGAAGTTGTAAATCGAAGGTCTGTGCTTCTAAGAAACTATGTGCTAAACAGACAGATAAGTGCATCTAATCCGCTACTGCACATACACGCAAACCGTTGATGCGCAATCTGAACAATCCCTCCGTGCTTCGCACTCCCGGTCTTGTGCTTGCGCATCACCGGCTCGGGTGTAACCCGTTGGTCGTTCTTGCCGTATTTCAAACAGTTTGGAGTGTTTAAAAATAATTGACTGCGCATAACACGGTGTTATACCGAACGACCAGCGGGCGATGCCGGCTCCAGCTTTCCGGCTTTGCTTTCGCAAATCCCCGCTGTTCGCTCGGCATACACCCGAGCCGTTAGCAATAAGCATAGGGATATGAACAGAATTACTGCCACAATAACATTTTTAGTAATGACTAGATTATTGTTCTCACAAAATTTAAATAGAGAATACATTAATAACTGGATTCTTAAAGCCTTTCCTCAGACTGAAATTGATAGTTCAACATATTATATCCACAATGGGTATGCATTTTTCGCAAATAACATAGATTCGGTTCTTGCGGGTAAGCAAATAAATGATTTGACTTATATATATTTTCTAGACAAGAATAAACCTATCGAAGGATTATATGGTGAACCACAAAGTCATGTTATTTTGTTAAGGACTGACAAACAGATAAGGAAATCGATCAAAAAAGACTTAAAAAGTACCAAAAGAAAATTTTTATCTGTGAACGCACCTGTACTTCTAATAAATGACCAGCAAATTGGATCCGGAGAGATAAATAATTCACTTAAGTCTTTAAAACCCTCAAAAATAAAAGGTATAAGTATTATTGACATTCCAGTATCTCAAGACAATTATGGTCCCAATGGAATCAATGGATTAATAAACATAAGATTAAAATAATGCCTATTGCTAACAAGACGGTATATGTAATTGCCTTCGTCAGCCCGGGAGATGATCAACCAACCCAACTATTCAGGTTGGGCTGCCGGCCGACGCACAGGGCTGTCATGGTTTTTGCAGAATGATCTGGAAAATGTA
>Ga0208197_1003631_pt1 | contig 12063 bp, 11 predicted proteins | sample AD_JPNNA4_MetaG_FD_184444 | JGI IMG/M metagenome (GOLD analysis project Ga0208197, IMG submission 184444) | Active sludge microbial communities of municipal wastewater-treating anaerobic digesters from Japan - AD_JPNNA4_MetaG (SPAdes) (version 2) | ecosystem: Engineered > Bioreactor > Anaerobic...
TCCATCAGAAACATAAAGAACTTGATAACCTTCTGGGCGTCTTTTTCCATTTCCGCCAGAATTTCCGGACTGTTGACCACAATAAACTTCCACGGCTGCATGTTTCCCGCCGACGGGGCATATCGGCCGGCTTCCAGAATTCTCTTAATCATGCTCTCGGGCAGGGGTTCTTTTTTAAATGACCGGATGCTGCGCCGCTCGAAGATGACCTTTTCCACCGGATTCCAGGGCATGCCTTCTTCATACTTGCCCAACGGAGATAATATTTCATCCTGCAATCTCATATTTCCTCCTTATGGTTAAATTACTGTGATACTTTTTTATACCGTCTTTGTATTACCCACGTATTGATTTTTCTGGGCATCATACGTTCCGGGCACAACGCCCAATTTTTCCAACTCTTTCTTGATAATGCGCTGCGTCTCGGTTTTGGGAAATTCCTTGACGATCTTTACAAACCGGGGCACGGCGAATTTGGCCAGATCTTCTTTTAAGAACTCAACAAGATCAGCTTCTTTGAGCGTATGTCCTTCAACGAGAGAAACGCACGCCATGATTTCATCCTCCGCCAGCTCCGACGGCACCGCAAAAACCGCCGCTTCCAGCACGGACGGATGTTTTTGAATCGTATGCTCGACTTCATACGCAGACACATTTTCGCCCTTAATACGCATGAACTCCGCATTGCGTCCGACGAAATAGAGGTAGCCTTTCTTATCCCGCCTGACCAGATCACCGGTGTATATCCAGCCGTTGCGCAACTTGTCATTGCCGGCCTTTTCATTTTTAAAATATTCCACTGATTTTTTCTTGCCTTTGGATTCAAAAATAAGCTGTCCCGGGGTACCGTCCGGAACATCCTGTCCTTCATTGTCCACCAGCCGGTAAACCGTGTTGGGGGCCGGCTTGCCGATCGAGCCGACAGGCGCATTGCCCAGATTCATAATGCTCTTGCCGCCGCCGTCAACGGATCCGTAGGCTTCATAAATTTTGATGCCGAATCTTTTTTCGAATTTTTCCCATTCATCCACCGGACAGGCGGCCGACAGAGTGAATCGTACACTGTTATCATGATCATTTTCCCTGGGCGGCTGTTTCATCAGAATCGGAATCATGGCGCCGATGGTATTGAACGCGGTCACGTTGTATTTGCGTATGTCGTCCCAGAATTTGCTGGCGGAGAATTTTCTGGCCAGTACCACCTTGCATCCGCGGTGCATTCCCTGCGTCACACAGAGCCAGAGGGCGTTGCCGTGAAAAAGGGGAAGGCAGGTGTAAAGAATGTCCGATTTTCTGTACAAGGCGTATGCGGGAAGGGAAAGGAGTTTCAACGTGGTTTTACCGTAGCGGTACATGACACCTTTGGGCAGGCCGGTGGTTCCCGATGTGTAGAGGATAAAGCAAATGTCATTTTTATCATATTTCACATTCGGCTTTTGATCCGATTGTTTGTACGCGTCGGCAAGATTCAGCATGCCCTGCGACAACCCGGACGCTTTCGCATCGGTCGGAAGATTGACGATCACGGTTTTTTTCTTTTCGAGTTTATCGGCTATTTTTTTGTACACATCGAGAAATTCCTCGTCGATGACAATAAACTCCGCGTCGCTGTGGTTCAGAATATAGAGCAGGCTGTCGCCGCGCAGCGATGTGTTGATGGGGATGGAATACATGCCGAGTTTCTGCGATCCGATATAAACATCCAGGTATTCAGGGCAGTTGGCCATGATGATGGCAACGCCCTTGCCCTTGCCGGCCCCCAGTGACAACAGAAAATTAGCCGCCTTGTTGGCACGCTCATCCATCTGCCGGAAAGTATATTCTTTATCTTCATAAATTAAAAAAGGTCTGTCTCCATACTTGCGGGCTTTCTCTTCGATAAGTTCGGCCCAGGACATGTCTTCTGCAATTTCCTGCGCTTTTATCAGACTGCTGAAATTCGCCGGAAACGTCCCGCGCCCGATTTCATCTTTAAAAAACGTCAGCACACCTCTGACAAACGAAAACACAATCCTTGCGCTGGCCATAGCATACATCATTTCTTCTTCTCCTTACGCTCAAAAAAATCGTTTTTCTTTTATCCGACAATATTCAAAAGCTTCAATAACCGGACAAGATGTCTGTCAAAAAAGCCCGTTTTATATACAATGCCCATCACTTGAAAATACGTTTCCGGAAAATATCGCTTCATTCGCCACATATTTCTGCCATCCTTCTGGGTTATCACATAGAAGCGGTTTTTCTCAATCGACCGAATGGTGTGCTGGGCGACCTTCTCCGCTGTCGTTTTGGCATTGCCGAATAACCTATTGGCCAAGTCGCGCTGACGTTCATCCGGCGAGGTAAACTGATCCATCAGATTGGTTTTGAAAAACGTCGGGCACACGACGGAAACACCGATATGGCTTGCCGCAAGCTCAATTCTCAGGGTTTCGGTCAGCGATATCGCCGCGGCCTTGGTCGCGTTGTAGCTGGCCATCTCGGGCAACGAACAGATACCGGCGCTGGATGCCACATTGACAATATACCCCGATTGGCGCTCTTTGAAATAGGGGATAAAGGAACGGCATCCATGAATGATACTGTTGGTATTGAGCCCGATAATCCAGTCCCATTTTTCCAGCGGAATTTTTTCAAACCATCCGGCAGAAGCGACACCGGCGTTGTTAATCAGAATGTCCACTCCCTTCCATGCTTGCAGAACCTCTTTCAAAACATGGTCCAGATCCTCAGGCTTGGTCACATCGCAGTGAATGGTCAGCGCTTCTCCTCCCTCTTTCTTCACCATGTCCGCCGTTTCCCGGGCGCGCTGATCGTTGATTTCCGCGATGGCGATACGCCAGTTGCGTTTCGCGAATTCAAGCGCCAGCGCCCTGCCCAAACCACTGCCGGCTCCTGTGATCACGACTCTTTTTTCAGGGAATTTTTTGTTCAAATCCATATATAATCTTCTCCGCATCATTTATTTATACACAGTAGCCCCGGATAGCGCCCTAGGGCGCTACCGGAGTTCCCACGGTTACCTACCGACTTGGGGAGGAGGTAGGACCAATCTAATTTCTTTATGTCAACATCTCCTTGATCAAAGCAAGTTTCTTCATGGGAGCCAATCCCAGCAGAGCCTGCACATGCTTGGCGTCACGGAATCGCTTCTCCTGGCCGTAGTCTTTCATGTAGCCATTGCCACCTAAACATTGGATGCCGTCGGTGGTCAGCTTGCAGGCAAGCTCCGAGATGTGTAATGCGGCCACCTTGGTGTAAAGATTCCACTGCTTCTCCTGATTCTCCACGGCCTGCGCCGCCTCGGAAACCACCATATCGGCGATTTTTACATAAACAGCCATCTGGCCCAGAATCATTCTGAGCCCGGACCAGTTGATGATTTCTTTGCCGCCCTGACAGCGCTGCTGACTGTAATCGAATGCTTCCTGAAATGACCCTTTCATAATACCGCACTGGATGGCCGCCACCGCTGCGTGCATCCGGTCGGAAGCTTTTGAAAAATATTTCTCGCCTTCCCCCGCCTGACCGATCCGTTTTCCTTCAACACCCGTGAGTTTCACATCAACGGCCGGACAGGCGTGCAGTCCCAGGCTCACTACCGGCTCGCTTTTCGCGTATCCCCGATCCGCCGTATCCACGAGAAAATACGAATAGCCGTCCTGTCCCTTGATTTTAGCCGGCACCAGAGCGTAACCGGCAAAACCGCCCAGCACGACATACTCGATGGAACCGTTGAGTGCATATGTGTCTTTGGTATTGACCGCTTCCACGGTAACGCCGTTTTCAGAAGGGTTGGCAAAAGATGCACAGGCGATGAGCGACGATTTGGCATCGGTTGCTTTTCCCATAACATCGGCAAGGAGGTTTTTATTCCCGCCGGCCAGCATGATTTCCTGTGACAGAGCATTGGTGAAGATAATGCCTCCCAGACTCGCGTCTGCCGCGCTGATATGATCGAGGATAACGCACAGAGCGCCGATGTCCTGACCGATGCCTCCGCATTCTTCGGGCAGCGTCGCGCCTAAAAGGCCGACTTCATACGCCTTGGTGACCACATCGTCGAAAAAAGGTCCGAACGGATAGCGGTCGTGCTCTTCCCGTTTGGGCGCAAGCTCCTTGGCTGCAAAGCTTCGGGCGAGATCTTCAAAAGACTTGAGTTCGCATTTTACGGTTGTCAGCATGATTATCCCTCCTTCTCTTCTTCGAATACTTTAGCCTGCGGCACGCAACGGGCAATCAGGCAGTTAAACAGATTGAGGCGGTTCAACTGGTTGGTGCCTTCGTAAATCTGCAGGAGTTTGGAATCCCGCAGGATTTTCTCGGCGCCCTGGTCATGCCGTAATCCGGCTTGTCCCATCATCTCCAGCGCCATCTGGCTGTTTTTCATGCCCATATCGGTGCCGAAGAATTTGGCAATGGACGACCAGCCGGAACAGCGCTTCTGATCCTCCATCGATTGTCCTTCCACAAAGATCTGACGGATAAGCCAATCGAATATTTTTGTTTTATAAAAGGGAACGACAAAGAAATCGATAATCCATTGCGGCACAAACTTCATATAATAGTAAATCGGCTTGATCTGCAGAAAATGGAGCACGCCGCCTTTCAGGCTGTTCGAATAATTGGCCTCAATATACATGAGCCTTCCGGCGACCACATTTTTGTACATCTCCGCCAGCATGATCTGCGCCCATTCGTGATTGATCAGCAGTTTCCCATCCACTTCGTTTTCACCGGCAAATTTCAGGGCGTGTTCGTAGGCGCCTCTGGCCACGCCGGTTCCGAATGCTCCCACGGAAGCCCTGGTGACTTCGACAACGTAGTGGATGATCTGATTGACCAGATCTCCGGTCTCGCGAATCTGGGAATTGGGAAAATAGCGGGAATCTGCCAGAACATTTTCATCCGGGATAAAACAATCCTGAAAAATCAGTTCGCTGGCACAGCAGGCGCGCTGACCCATTTTGTCTTCATGTTTGCCGAAGCTAAATCCCTTGGTGCCGGTCTTGACCGCCAGCATGACGGTATTTTCGGAGGGTTTTTTCAAATCGGTGTAAGCGATCAGGGCGTGCCACTGGGATACATGACCCATGGAAATGAAGATCTTGTTGCCATTGACGATGTAGCCTCCCTTGACCTTCTCGGCGTAACATGTAACCTTGCCACGGTCGACCAGTTCCACCTCTTCCACGTCCGTACCCGCTCCCGGTTCGGTAATGGCAAGTGTAATCAGACAGGGATTTCCCGTGCGCTGCCCTTCGGCCACATCGCGGGCGATTCGATTGATGAGAGGCAGATTCCACGACGCCAGACAGGTCATAAAGCCGAGGTAATGAACAAAAACCACATTGGCAATGCCCACGCAGGCGGAAGACATCTCTTCAATCACATACGCGTGACTCGGCAGACTCCAGCCCTGTCCCCCGAATATTTTGGGAATGAACATGGTGTAGAAGCCCCATTCATTAGCTTTTTGCACCAGATCCCACGGCAGATAGTCCGGATCCTGGAACGTCTTCAAATCCGTTTTCAAGGCCATGGGCCTGACAACCTCGTCATTGAACTTCCGAACATAGCTGACGAGCTTTTTGGTTTCTTTGAGCTGGATTTTCGGTATTTGCGGAATGGCCTGCATGCTGCAGTAACTGTCCTCGAAACGCGGTTCACGCTCCAGTAACATTTTATCTTCCTTCGGCTTTATCATAATTCCTCCCTCATGGATTGAATGATTGCGACCCTACATAACCGGCACGGCTTCTCCCCGTAAGCCATGAGGATAACCGCTCATGAAAACAGCATAAAATTCCCATTTTTTCGTCTTACGCTTAATCTTTATTACGCAAAGCACACAAGGCAACTTCAATGTTCTTAATGAGATGGCGCTTCCAGAATATGAATACACATCGCCGCTTCTTCCGTACCCAGAGCACCGCCACCGTTTTCTGCCAGGGCCAGCCTGGCGTTTTTCACCTGACGTTTTCCGGCATTGCCCCTTAATTGCGTCACAAGTTCGTGAATCTGCGCCAGACCTGAAGCGCCGATAGGATGGCCGCGTGAAATCAAACCGCCGCTGGGATTAATGGGAATGCGGCCGTTCAGGCTTGTTTCGCCTTTTTCGGCAAATATTCCGCCTTCGCCTTTGGGGCAGAAGCCCAGATTTTCCACCTGCACCACTTCACCGAAGGCCGAGGCATCATGGACTTCAGCAACATTAATATCCTCAGGGCCGACACCGGCCTTTTCATAGGCCTGTTTGGCAAGCCTCTCTCCGATTTCCGGAATATCTGAATCGAAAGATGTTCTGATGGCGGAACCGAGAACCGATGCCCTGACTTTAACCGCCTGACTGGTCAAGCCGAGTTTCTTAACCCTGTCTTCAGAGCAGAGAATGGCTGAAGCGGCGCCATCGCCGATGGGAGCGCACATGGCGCGGGTCAAAGGCCACGATACAATACGATCGGATAAAACTTTTTCAACCGGAACTTCAAAGCGGTACTGCGCATTGGGATTGAGCGTTGAATTAAAATGATTCTTGGAAGCGATCATGGCCAGTTGTTCAACCGTCGAGCCATATTTTTTCATATGCTGGCGACAGGCATAGCCGTAAACATCCATAAAAGGAGAATGATCTCCGGTTGTTAGTTTTGCCAGTTGCCAGACCGTATCGTAGCCTATTTTTTCAGCCAGAACGATACCGGCAGTTAAACGGTCACGATACTCTTTCCAGAAAGGCTCCTTGGATTTGGACTGCTTCTTACCTTCGGTTTCTTTATGGGATTGATAGCGCTGTTTGAAGCGCTCCAAACTGGCTTTTTCCTCTTCCGTCAGCGCAAAGATTGAAAGGGTCTTGACCAGGTTCAGGACATTTTCAATATCAATTCCGCCCAAAAAACCGTTGAATACTAAATTTTTGTTGGCAGCGTAGAGTTTTTCCGCGCCGACAGCCATGGTGATGTCATACAAACCGCCTGCAACACCGTACCAGGCATGATGAAAAGCCGTGGAACCGCCCGCACAGGCGTTTTCCACATTGGTGATGGGAATGCCTTCGATACCCATTCCCTTCAGTGCAACCTGACCGCGAATGGTCATTTGTCCTCTTTCACCCCAGCCTGCATTTGAAAAAAAGAGAGCCTGAATATCGTTCTTGGCAAGATTGGCATCTTTGAGGCAACCGGTGGCCGTCGTAATCGCCAGATCCTTGATGCTCTTATCCATGTGTTTGCCGAATTTAATGGTGTCTACCGCTATTACATATACATCTCTCATCACATTTCTCCATATTCCAAATTATATTTTCATCACCGCCAACATATTGCTGCTGCCATATGTTGGAGGCTATCCATTTATTTTGGCTTTATCAATTTACCCAGCAGTATCATAAGTTTGCTTGAGAACCAGTCCATCATCCGGATTGGCGTAACATTGTGGCAATAGACCAGGAACCTGGCCTCCCAACCCACAAGATAGCGGGCCTTTGGCCTTTTTGCGCTAAGGGCACGAATGATCACCCTGACGGCCTTTTTCATGGATATGCCCATTTCCGCCTGCCATTTTGGAAAGACGCTGAGGGTCCTTAGCTCATCTTTATAGAGGTCTCGGGCCTGTTTCGGTACGGATGCAAATAGTTTTTCGGTGGTGGTATCTATTTTTTCCCACATGGGTGTTTTGATCGTCTGCAATTCCACAGTAGAAACTCTGATTTTCCACGGACGAAGTTCTATCCTCAGAGCGCTTGCGACAGCCTCTAGAGCAAATTTTGATGAGGAGTATGGTGCCATGAGCGGTAATGTGACCCTGCCGCTCTCGGAACTCGTGAACACGATTCTCCCTTGCGCCTTGCGCAGGAGCGGCAGAAAGGTCTGCGTCACGAAGACGTGACCGAAAACGTTGACCCGTATCTGTTGTTCAAATAATTCAATGGGCAGTATTTCCAAGGGGCCTTGGACCGAGATTCCCGCGTTGTTGAAGAGCGCATCCAGGCCCGCGCCGCCGAGGGCCTTTTCGATCTCTTTCGCGCCTCGTTTCACGCTTTCATAGTCGACGATGTCCATGATTACCGGCGTGACTTTATTGGAAGAGGCGTCCCGCAGTTTTTTGGCGTCCGCTTCTTTTCTGACGGCGGCAAACACTCGCCAACCCTTATTGGCCAGTTCCAGCGAGGTTGCCCAACCGATGCCGCTTGATGCACCGGTCACCAGGATTGTTTTCACTGATGACTTATTCTTTGTATTCGCATCCTCGTTTGTTTTCTTCATAGCCAGAATCCTCATCAATGTTTAAATTTATAGAGATTACCTTCTTCCATGTGTTTGACCGTATCCTGTACAACTTTATTAAGTTCCTCCGTGCTTATTTTCTGACGGTCAATCGCATTGACATGTTGATCAAGGTATTTGGTATACGCCTGCATCGCGTTCATCGTGTCTTCGGTATCGAGACAGCGGATGCTCTGCTCCATCTCGATGCTTAATCCGTGTCTCAACGTCGTTTCCGAGCCGTTGTGAACGCACGTTTTAATCGCGTCCACAGCCGTCATGGGTCGCTTGCTCATCAGATCGGCAAATTCCTGCACGCGGGATTGGAATTCGTTCTTGTTGAATATTTCCGTGATCAAACCAACGCGCTGCGCTTCCCGGGCATCCCATTGATTGCCGCGCAGCATGAACTCAAGAGCGTTGGCACGGCCGATCAAACGAGGCAGTCTTTGGGTGGAACCGCCGCCGGGAACAATATTAATCAGCACTTCCGGCTGTCCGATCGTGAATTCCTGGTCGCCGATCATGAAGCGAAAATCAAAACAGGCAGAAAGTTCCGTTCCGCCGCCGTTGCAATTGCCGTTGATGGCGGCAATGGTAATTTTGTTGAGCCGTTCAATCGCGAAATAGACTCTTTGCATGATAAACCACAGATACAGGCTCGAGGAATAGCCGCTAATCATTCTGGCAAATTTCAGCATCAGCGTTTCGTACCATCCGAAACAATCCATCAGCCAGTTGGTGTAAGTGGTCACGTATTTTAAGATGGAACCTGTTATTCTAGATTTTACGAAAAGATTCAGAAGTAATTTTTTATTATCCGTGGATAAGGTGAGAAGTTCGGGAATGGAGAAGTGCATGATGTAGATATCTTCGATACCGCCCGTCAGGATAAATACCCGGATAGAATCATCCTTGGATACCCGTTTGACGAGATCGAAGAGCTCTTCAAGCATGGCGACGGTCAGAAAATTTACCGGCGGATTGTGTATCTCAACCCAGAGGCTATCATTTTCTTTTTGTGTTTTTAAATATTTATAATCCATATTTTCGTCGTTTGCTCATTTCATTATTGTAAGACGGCCATACTTTAATGAGACCCAAATTTCAGAAACGAAGTGCACTGAAATTTGATGGTCGAATTATCCCCGAGGCGAAGCCGAGCGGGATAAATGTGGGTCTAATTCCCCGCCCCTTGGGGCGCAAGTTCTTTTGGATACCCCGCTGCTTGCGGCGGGGTTGTTCATTCTGAAAAGAATAGACACCTTTCTTTGATAACCTCTCTTAAATTGATCAACTTCGTACTTGATAATTCAAAAAAGATGTGGTACATTAATTTACACAATTGGTTGACCAATAAATAACATATATTAACCATATGTCAAGTACTTTTTTTTGCATATACGTAAAAATCTTAGATGATCAATAAGGAGCTAGTATGGACGAATTACAAGCACATGAACGTGTTATGAACATATTGGTAATACAGATTTTCAGCAGGCAATTGAAACCGGGCGACAAACTTCCGCCTGAGCGGCAACTGGTCAAAGATATTCATGTGGACAGGGCATCTTTGAGAACTGCTTTAAAACATCTGGAAATGATGAATGTACTCACGATAAGACACGGTGACGGCATTTATGTTCGTGACTACATGAAGGGTGCCAGTATCGATTTTTTGAGAATGCTTTTTTTGCAGACGAAAGAACCGGATGATGAATGGCTGGTCGATCCGTATATTCTGGATGAAATCTGGGAATTCTGGGTTTTTTTCCTGCCGGAGATGCTCAAACTTGCCGCCCAACGAGTCGCGCCGCGTGACATTAAAGCCATGATGGATATTTTCGATGAAGAGCTGGCCAATTTGAATGACCGGACTCGCGTTGTAGAACTGGAATTAAAATCTCAGGAGCTGGTCGCTGAAATCGGAAACAATATTGTTGTCATTCTCATCATGCATACCTGTCGTCCCCTGCGCAAAAAAATGATCGAAATCTTTTTTGCTTCTCTGGATAATGAACAAATAAAAAATCACGTTGAGATGAAAAAAGAACTGATGCGCTCCTATATGACTCTGGAAAAGACGGATAGTCTATTTTTGATCGGAAAATATCAGGAATTTCTGAATGAGCATCGGCTTGCCCAACGCAAATTGTTTTTCAAGGATTCGGATAAGGAAATTAAAACGCAAAATTAATTCGGACAATTCAATTTAATCATGGAAGAGGTGATTGAAAAATGAAATTATCGGATAATTTTTATCGCAAGATGTTTTTTGTTTCCGCAATATGGAACTTTTCGTTTGCGATACCAAGTTTGCTGTTTCCCGAATTCTCCATGAAGCTCACCTTCGGTCCCGCAATGGATCAATCGCTGATTCTGGGCAATTACTACGCGCACAGCATGTATCTTTTCTGGTGGGGTGCTGTTCTTCTTTTCGGTATCGGGTATTATCTGATTTCGCTTGATATCAACAGGAACAGGGCAATGATATGGATGGGAGTAATGGGGAAATTGTGCTTTTTCTTTTTCTTCGCTTATTCCTATTTTACTGGCCGATCAACGCTTCTATCGTTTCTCGGTGGTTCGGGCGATTTTTTGTTTACCGTAATGTTCATAGCTTTTTTATTTAGACAACACTGAAATGATAATGTGGGAAACAACATAAATCAATACTCACTTAATAAAACGACGGTAATTCTAGGGACAGTATACTGAATTATTTGTCGCAAGATCGAGTTAGGTTTTGTCCCCATAATTTTCTTTTGCAATTCTTCCCTAGAGCTCAAAATGCATTTTCTAATATTTGATACGCAGGGTATCAGCAACCTGCGCCAGTTTTTTATCCAGAGTCCAGATCAGCACGCCGGTCAAAACCGCCGATGAAATCAGATGGGCATCCACATAGCATAAACCTTTTCCCATTAAACGATGATTCTCGATAAAGGATAACTCCTCTTTTCTGACGGCCTTATATCGAAAAGGTCATATACCGCTATCTCGACTGTGGCGATCTGCGTCACGGCTATGCCCGCGTGAGATGCAAAGACTGCGGGCACGAATACCTGCTGGCTTTCTCATGCAACAGGCAGCACTTTTGCCCAAAAGGATTTTTAATACAAAATTTGACATAAACTGTCAGGTCAAATTCTTTGCAGATCACATCATCTTATACACCAAGCGCGATTTGAATTATTCAACATTGCAAAACGAACCGGGAACAACGCAACCGGCCCGGGAAAATCTAATTTCTCCTGAAGGCCTGCTGCGATGCCCGCATAATTTGACGGGGACAAAGAACTTTAATATTTTTTCGGATACACCATGTCCGACGTCTGGGTCAGTCTCTTAAAGAAGTATTTCGGATTGAAATTCTTCTTGATGGAAATGGCTCCGTGGGGACACGCCGTCCCGCAATCAAAACAGGCGATGCAAAGGGTGGCTCCGGTTTTCACGGTATCTACGCGCGGCACACCGGCTTTCACGCCTCTTTTCATGTCCTGCCACACTTCTTTTTTGGAAACCTTGTCGGTCACAAGGCAACCGCCCGGACATATTTTAATGCAGATGCCGCATTGCTGGCATTTTTTAGGATCAAAATGAAGATCCGCCGTTTGCATATGGGTCAATTTGTCGTATGTCGGTATCCGTAATCTGTCTATCAAGCTGAATTTTTTCATATTATTCCCCCTGTATTTTAACTCTCGGAGCGTCATTCAATCCTCTTTCATACCACTGAACCAGCTGCGCCTCGCGCGGCACCATACCGTCCGCCTGAGGATTCTGCCAGCCGAAAGCAATA
>Ga0208197_1003635_pt1 | contig 12058 bp, 6 predicted proteins | sample AD_JPNNA4_MetaG_FD_184444 | JGI IMG/M metagenome (GOLD analysis project Ga0208197, IMG submission 184444) | Active sludge microbial communities of municipal wastewater-treating anaerobic digesters from Japan - AD_JPNNA4_MetaG (SPAdes) (version 2) | ecosystem: Engineered > Bioreactor > Anaerobic >...
CAACTGTGTTACGTATCTTCACGATCGGTTTCCTTTCTGCACCTGATGAGTGCGTTTGAGATAGGTGTTTAAATCAACGCCCAAAGGAAACCGATCCTCTTTTGCCTTCTCATCCTATCTGTGGAAAAATCCAAGGCTGGAGGTCCGATTTTTTCCACGCTGTGGAAAAATCCCGCGCACGCGGGATAAATATTTTCCACGCTGTGGAAAAATGGGGCTGATTTTTCCACGCAATGGAACAACTTTGCCCCCACTTTTCCACACAATGGACGAACTTTGAGGTGATTTTTCCACAGTGTGGAAAAAGCAGGGCAAGGCCATGAAAAAGCCGGCCCCGCGGGGCGGGGCCGGCGTGGCAACGTCATGTTGCGTTGATTATGGCCCGATCACCTGCAGGGCAAGGCGGATACGAATCATCTTGCGCGCGGCGGCATCGGTCAGGATGGTCACTTCGGGGTAGACGTAGGTGAAGTCCTCGTCCTCCTCCAGCGGCTCCCAGACGAGGCCACCATTGACCACCACGCAGTCCGCGCCTTCCACAGCGATCAACGAGTAGCCGGTGGGAACCTGGAACTTCATTTGACCGCTGCCGGCCACAAAGGTGATGGTGTCAATCGAGGGCAGCAGCCCGCCCTGCCAAGGCTTCACGGTATATTCCGCCCACACGCCGCTGAGCGTATTGCTGGCGATGATTTTGGCATCACCCTCGGTCAGGCTTACGACGGTCGCGTTGAAGGACGTAGTGGCATCGTCGTCATCGAACCAAACGAACGCCGGCACGGTGACAGAGTTGGTGTTGTCGCTTTCCAGGACAATCATTTCGTTGCCCGTGGAGCCGGTGCGGCGGAGGGTGAACTGGTAGTCGCCCAGCGCGGAGGGGTTCCACGTGCCGGCGATGAATGCGAGCGAGGGCGCGGCCTCGCCGATGATGCCCATGCGGTTGAAGAAGAAATCCTGCTCGCTGCCGCTGCCGCCGTTCCAGTTGTAGAACTCGACGGTGTCAATGCCGCCCGGCAGGGTGACATTGGTCACGACGAAGGCCACCTCCCGAGCGCGCTGGAAGGAGAGGTCATAGGTGTTTTCCGCGGTGCAGGTGACCTGAACCGTGCCGACAAAGCCGCCATTGACATACCCATCCCAGACAACCGTGATGGTTTGATCGTCGCCGTCGAGCTTGTAGGACCAGGTGTCGTTGCCAGAGTTGAACAGCTCGATGCGATCGAAGGTGTTGCCTTCGTAGGTGCCCTTGAGCTTCAGCCCCTTGGCGCCGCCGCTCCAGTTGTAGCCCACATCCACCGAGAAGGTCTGGCCGACCGCCAAGGCGGGGAAGGTGCGCGATACTTTGATTTCCGGCAGCGGATCGGGTTCGACCACGCTGTCCCAATTGGCGTAGAGGCCGAACGAGACGCCGTCTTCATCCATGCCCTCGATGGGCGAGGAACCGATGAAGACGCCGCGGTGGGAGCCTTCCATTTCTGGCGAGGTCGTGACGGTCCAGTCGGAGAAGCCCGTCTGGTGGGCCGGGGTGGCGGTCCATGCGCCGCCGGCATAGAGCGAGGCGTCGTCATACATCACGTAGTCCGGGCGCTCGGCAACCAGCACGTTCAGCGGGGCGCTGGTGGCATCGTCGTTCTCGGCCGTCAGCGCCGTCGCGCCGACCGCCACGACTGCGCCGGTAAAGGTCACGGTGTTCTCTTCGCTGGCGAAGGTGACCGTGGCCGGAACCGTCATGACACCGGTATCGGAGCTGGTCAGGTTCACCAAGTCCGCCACCTCGCCCGAACGGGTCAGGGTATAGAGCGGCAGGAGTTCCTCGCCCAGCCAGATCTTGGTGGGGCCGGAAAGCACCAATTTGGCCACTGGGCCGGACTGGCTGACAATCCGCAGGTCGTTCATGTAAATCGCATATTTGGCTTCGTCATCCACGCTATAGTCATACCCGCCGCAGTACATGGAGAAACCCGTCGCGGGGAGGGCATTGGCAATGTTGGTGGTGTAGGTCAGGTTGGGTGTGCCGCCAACGGAGCGGGTCAGCGTCATGGCGATGCCGTCCGCCTCCTGCGTGATTTCTACTTCGACCACCGCGCCCGGTGAATAGTTAGTCGAAATAGTCTGCCCATTCACTTGGAACGTATCGGGATGTACCACATTGATCAGGTTGGCGAATTGCCCAGTTGAGCAAAAGATATCCACGCCTCGGTTCCCACCATCCCAGTTATAGGTGAAGGTGAAGCTCAGCACGCTGCCGACGCCCAATGCGCCATCAAAGTTGCGGCGGGCGTTGCACCAGCCATTGTTGTTATCGCCGGCGAACTTGAAGGAGAGGCCGTTCGAAGAGTTCAGGTCGCCGCCGCCACCTTCGGTCGAATCGCCCAGCGTTGCGGGAACGTTCCAGAAGTCCCACGGGCCAAAACCAAAGCCTTGGTTGGCGCCGTTGGTGAAGGTGGCAATGGTGTAATTGCCCGCGTGGTCGTTGGCGATGACGTTGCCGCCGGCATTGACGGTGACGTTCAGTGGCGTGGCGGTGGCATCATCATTCCCCGCGCGCAGCACGGTGGTGCCGGGGGCCACGGCGGTGGCTTGGAAGGTGACGCTGTCCTGTTCATAGCCGAAGGTGACGGAGGCGGGAACGGTCATGACATCCGTGTCATCGCTGGCGAGGTTGACCTCATCGCCGACGGGGCCGTAGCGAGTCAGCGTGTAGGTCTTGGAATCGCCGGCGGTGACCGACACCGGCCCATTCAGTTCAAGGCGCGGGGCGCCGAAGGTCACATTGAATTCAGCCTTGATGCCATTGGCCGCGGTGGCGGTGATGGTGGCTTGGCCGACGGCAATTGCGGTGGCGGCGAACGCCACTTCGTTGCTATCGCCGCCAAACGTCACGCTGGCAGGCACGGTGAGGACGTCCGTATCGGAGCTTTCGAGGGCGATGTTGTCGCCGATGCCCGCGAAGCGGGTCAACACGTAGCTGACGGGGCCGGCGGCATAAATTTCCCACGGGCCATTGATGGCGAGGGTCGGCGCGCGCACGGTGTAGGTGTCCCACGCGCCGGAGGTCGTGTTGCTGGCCGTGATCGTCGCATCGCCATTCGTCAGGCTGACCACGTTGGCGAGGAAGGTGACCGTGTTGCTGCCCGTGTCAAACGTGACACTCAAGGGGACAGTAACCGCATCTTCGTTGTCGCTGCTCAAGGCAATTTGGCCCGGGTCCATCGGGTCGTCCACGCGGGTCAGTTCGAACTCATAATTGCCCGTCGCGGCAGGGTTCCATGTGCCGGCAGTGAATTGCAAATCCTTGGGTTGAACCGGGGTTTCGTTGTTGAACACCACGGTGGGGAGGGTTTGCGGCGAGCCGTCGCCCATCCGGAAAGAGCGGTTGTCGATCTTGCCTTCCCATGCATCATCGCCGCTGGTCGTGTACACAAATTTGTATAGAACGAGGGCGTTCTCTTGGGTCGTGATGTTGAATGTGCCGGAGTAAACACTGGTGTTGTCTTCACGATCCAGCTCGGCCGCGTTGCCTGCCCATCCGTTGAAGCTGCCGCGAACCAAGACGTCCTGACCGCCTTCCGGATCAAAGCGATTTTCAGCAATTTCCACGCTCATATCCACGGAGAAGGTGACCGCCGCTTGCACTTCATCGCCCACCGGCTCTTCATCGTTGAAGAACACAATATCAAGTGTTTGAGGGGTGTTCGCCGGGCCCAGTTGGAAGGTGCGGTTGCCGCGGCTTTCCCATCCCTCATCACCGATGCAGAACTTGTATTGTGACGTTGTATTGGCGGCACCCACTACCGGGGCCGTAACGCTCCAGATGTCGGTGATCCCTTCGCGGGACATGGCAGTCTGCCCCCACTCATTCAGTTCTCCGCGCACGTACACGGTATCTGTAGCAGGATTGAAATTATTCTTCTCAATCTGCACCGTCATGTTCACCGAGAAGGTGACATCGCGCGAATCCTGCGCGAACGCGCTTACGCTGCACGCAAGAAGACCGATCAACAGACTCAGAAACCATTTTTGTTTCATCTTACCCTCCGGATGGTTTGGTACCCAAAACGACTATCAACCACTTCATTCTGCCACAGCGGGCCTGTGGCGAGCAAGCAAAAAACGGCAAGAAAAAACGCTTTATTTGCCCCCCCCCCCCCCGCGGGGCGAGCGCGGGTCAATCCATCGTGAACGTGCCGGAGATGTTGTAGCGCACGGGGCTAATGAACAGGCCGTAGGTTCCCGTGAAGCGGTTGGTGACGGCGCCGGGGGTAAAGCCGAGGGTGTAGTTGTATTCCTGCCCGGAGTTGTCAATGAAGTTGAGCCGGGCCATGTAGGCATCGCGGGTCCAGAAACTGCCGGCAAAGATGGTGCGGGCGACGGGATCGTTGGTGCTCTGCTTGGACCAGCCGGTGCCCTGCTGCATGACGTTGGTGGGGAATGTGGCGGAGTAGGTCAAATCCAATTGTTCGGAGCGGAAGGTGAAGGTGCGCCGCCAGTGGGTTTCGGGCGTGGAGAGCGGGATCGGGTAGCGGATGCGCGCCGCATGGAAAAAATGGCGCGGGCCCAGCTCGGCGACGGGCAATAGCATGGTGAGGGTTTGGGTGGCATTGGTATAAAACACCAGGTTCGTGAACGTCTCCTGGTGATCCCACGCGGCGAAGGGGGCCATGCTGGTGGAGTCGCTGAACAGCAACGGTTTGGTCTGGCTGGCCAGTTCCATGCGGAGTTGCACGTTCACACCTTGCATGGCGATGTCCATGGGCACCGATTCGGGACTGGGAACGCCGTGCACGGAGATGTCGAAGGCTTCCGCGGCGGCGCCGACGCGGCGGATGGTGACGTTGCTGACGACAATATCGGCGATGGGCCGGCTGCCGCCGGCTTGCACCGGTTCGGCGGCAATGGCCCGGACGGTGGCCATGCCGTCGGTCACGTGGCCAAAGACGGAGTAGCCGCCATCCCAGTATGGGGCGTTGGTGACGGTGATGAAAAACTGCGAGCAGTCGGTGTTGGGGCCAGAGTTGGCCATGGCAATCACGCCGTTGGAATGCAACAGGCCGTTGGTGACGTTGTCAAGCATGGTGTAGCCGGCGTTGACGAAGTTGGTGAGCACAATGGGCACTTGCAGCCGTTCAGCAGCTTGATTGGTCACGTGGGCCGTGTGGGTGGTGGCCAGCGCGTTGCTGCCGCCATTGGTGACCAGCACCGCCACTTGCACAATGCCGGTGGTGACGATGGTGGCGGCGGTGGCGTTGGTATAGCCGAAATCCACGGGGGCGCGGCTGGTGACCCAATCGCCAGAGCTCTCGTTGCTGGAGACCACCGAGGCCGTGATTTGTCCGCGGACCACCCGCGGCGCAACAGTGGTGACGGTTTCGCCTTTCCACACATAGTTGGTGGCGACGGCCGGCGGATTGGTAATCACCACCGGCAAATTCAGCAGGTTGGTGGTGATCCCCGGCGCATTGGAGGATACCACGCTGCCGGAATAGGTGTTGGTGTAAACGGAGTGGATCTGCTCGCGCAGTGAGGGCTCTTCCAACGGCAACCCGCCGCCTTGGATGGCGATATCGTTGGTGACTGTTGGCGGCGGGTCAGCCACCACATCTTTGACGATGCGGTGAATGAGCGAGCCATCGTAGAAGGGGCGGTGCCAGACGTTGGTTTGCAGGTCCACCCAGCCGCCTTCGCCCGTGGCCAGGCCAACGAAGCTGGCGACGGCGCGCGGGGCGCGGTCCATATCCAGCCAGACCGTGAAGTTGCCGTGCGAGGTGACGAAATCCGCGAAGATTCCTTCGGACTGGGCGCGGGCCCCGGAGGCCAGCGCCAGTCCCAAAAGCAACATGGTCAACGAATGTTTCATGGCCGAGTCGCAATTCCGCGCCCACTGCCGGCGGGCAGTGTGGGCGGTTCACTCCGGATGATAGCACCTCCCGCCCCGCGCGGCTACTCCATCGCGCGGAATCAGGCTGTTTTGTCTACTGCAAACGCCCTAAAAGTGCCACGCAATGCCGAGGGTCACCACCGGGAAAATACCCAGCTTGTTCAGGTCGTGCTGGATATTACTTTCCTCTTTCTTCAAGTCTTCGCGGAAGGTGTCGAGCTTGGCAGTCATGCCCTCGCCGTCGGAAGTGAGCGACGCATCATAGGATTGGAAAATCACGCCGATGTCGAGGTGCAGGGTGAGGAGTTGATCCTCGCCAACAGTGTTGCCGAAGCCGATGCCCAGATACGGGGCCACTGCGTTCTTGGCTTCCACCTCGCCGCGCAGGGTGCCGATGACTTCCGGCGGATAGGTGTGTTCGCCGATTTGCTTGTTGCTGGTGGGCGTGGCCTTGATGTCCGCGGCGACATCAGGCTGGATGTAGAGCCCCGCCGTCAGGTGGAAGTGGCCGCCCAGCGGATGGATGTCCAGCAGGATCGGCGCAGTCACCATGTCCACATCCATGTCATATTTGGTGGAACCGAGCTTGGTTTTCCACGTGAAGGCGCCGTAGTTGAAGCCGCCGCGCAGGTTCAGATATTGGTTGATGCCGAAGGTCAGGTCCGCGCCGATGCCGGTGGTGCCGAACTTGGGCCCCAACGACAGGCCGGGCCACTTCTGGCCCCAGAACCAATAGATACCCTCTTCGTCGGCGTAGTCGTCATCGGCTTCCACGGCGGGGCGCGCCGAGGGGGCCGGCATGAAATACGTGGGCTGTGCCTGGTGATATGCCGGCGAGGGTTGCACGCCGTAGGTTTGGGCTTGCGCCGCGTTGAAAATCAGTCCTGTCGCGATGATGGCCAGCCAGATTTGGGTGGTCGTCTTCCTCATGTAGTTGCTCCTTGGGTTGCTTTTAAAAGTTTGGTGGGACTCAATCCTGGACGTAGCCAACGCCCAGGAGGCACACATCGTCTTCGAAGACGGTTTCGCCGGTGAAGGCCACGACGTCGCGCACCAGCGCGGCCAGCAGTTCCGGCAGCGGCGCGCCGGCTTGCTGCTGGAGGGTGCGGGTCATGCCAGTGGTTTCAAATTCTTCCTGGGCGGCGTTGCGGGCTTCCGAGAGGCCGTCCGTATAAAAGATGACGCGCTTGCCGGGCAGCAGGTCCGCGCGCGAGTGGCCGTATTGCGCATCGGGAAAGAGACCGAGGGCGGGGCCGAGAGCTTCCTCCGCCACACGCGCGCCGCGCACGGTGCCGTCAGGCTCAATTACCAGCGGCAGGGGGTGGCCGGCGTTGGCATGGAGAATCCGGCCGCTGTCGAGATCGAAGCACACACAGCAGGCAGTGGCGAACATCAGGTCGCCCGAGCTGCTGAAAATCCGGCAATAGGCGGCGTTGAGGCGCGTCATGAATTCGCCGGGATCGTGGGTTTCCTTGGAAAGCTGTTCGAGCAGGCCGCGCAGAGTGGCCACCACGAGGGCGGCGCGCGCGCCGTGGCCCATGACGTCGGCCATGAACACCAGCACACGGCTGGCGGACACCGGCAGGATGTCGAAGAAATCGCCGCCGACCAAGCCGCTGGGGTGATACACATGCGCAAAATCCAGACGCCCGGCGCGGCCGGTGGCCTGCGTGGTCACCTGGGGATATTCCGCCGGCAGGAACGCATATTGCAGTTCGCGGGCGAGGCGCAGGTCGGCTTCCATCTCCTGGTTTTTCTGGCGCAACTGGGCGGCATAGGATTCCAGTTGCTGCTGGGCGAGGCGCTGCGGGGTCACGTCCAGCAGCGAGATCACAATGCCGGTCATGGCGCCATCGGGATTCAAGTTGGGCTCCAGCGAGGCCTGCGCATAGAAGGGGGCGCCATCCTTGCGCTGCATTTCCAGTTCGCCGGTCCAGGTTTCGCCAGCGGTCACGGCGGCGAGCATGTCGCCGGCCAACGCGGGGTCCTTCAGAAACTGGCGAAAATTGCTGGCGTAGGCTTCCTCCACCGAGCCAAGGCCCAGCAGCGTCAACATGGAGGGGTTCGCGTAGCCGGCCAGCGCCAGCTCCACATCGGCCACAGCGATACCGCTGCCGGAGTTTTGCAGCGCGTTATAGCCGGTTTTCAGGCGCTCTTCGGTTTCCTTGCGCAGCGTGATGTCGCGGATGAAAAAGCTCAAGTGCATCTTGCCGCCCAACGGCAGGCGGTTCACCGAAATCTCGGCGGGGAACATGGTGCCATCCAGCCGCTGGCACAGTGCCTGGATCAGCACAAAACGGTTGTTCTGCAGCGAGCCCAAAATGGTGTCCAGCAGCGTGCGTTCCGCGCCACAAAGCACATCCAGCACGTTTTGTCGGCAGAGGTCCGCGCGCGTCCCCGCGAAGAATTGCTCGGCGCGCACATTGACGCTGACAATGCCCCCGTGCGGATCCGTGATGAGCACCGCGTCATAGATGCTTTGCAGCAGCGTTTGGAAGTCCTCCCCGCCTTGCGGGCGCGCGGCAGGGCCGGCCGGAATGCGGATGACCCCGGTCCCGCCGGAATGCGTCGGCGCATGCCGGCCCAAACGCACCCCGCCCGGCGCAGGAGCCTGCTGGAGCTGCTCCAACATCGCCGGCGTGATGTCAATGCGCATCGTCGCCTGGGATTGTTCCTTGGACATATTTAAGTGAACATAGCCAACCCCACCGCCCTCGGCAATTGTTTTCCTGCCCTAATCCGCGGCGGGTTGACGAGCCGCGCGGCATGGGGCAGAATCCCCCGCACTATGACTACAGCCTATTCTCCTGATGCCCTCCAACAAACCCGCAACCAAGCCCTGCTGGCCGATGCCCGCTACCTGCGCCGCGAAGTCGTCTCCTCCGTGCCGCCGCTGCAAGTGGATATTGACCAAGTCGCGCGCCTGTCCGCGGAAGACGTCCACCTGTTTGAAGCCCTCCAGATTGATGCCGCGCGGCTGGCCATCGAAGCGGTGGCCTCGCTCTCCAAGATCAACGAGGTTGACCACATGGGCGGCGGGCTGGACATGATTCCGCCCCTGTTGCTGACGCTGGCGCTGGTGAACCAGGCCGAGCGCGAGTTCACCATCGAAAACGCGCATACCTCGGTGGGCTATTTCGCGGCGCTGGCCACGCTGGGCTATCTGGACCGGCAACGCGTATGCGACACATTCCGCCGCGGGCTGGACATCCCCGGCCACGTGGCATGGGTGCCCGGTGGCACACAGCTCAACGGCGGGCGCCTCGGCGTCATGATCCCCACCGCCGTGGGCCAGGCCCTCGGCAAGCGCGCGGCCTACGGCGCCGATGCGTGGGTGCTCTGCCACACTGGCGATGCCGGCTGGATCGCCGGCCATGCGCTCAACGGTTTCCACGCGGCGCACATCCACAAGGCGCCCGTCACGTTCATCATGCACCGCAACGGCATTCAGTTGTCCGGCACCACGGACACGCTGACCGGCCGCGACCCGCGCCCCATCATCGAGGCGCTTGGCGTGCAGGTGCTGGAAACGCCCTCGCTCTATGACGTGGCCACGCTCTGGAAAACCCTGCGCGAAGCACGCAGCCTCGCCCGCGAAGGCGTGCCCACCATGATCATCCCCACCGGCAAGAAAAACGTCACGCTGACCCAAGTAGGCGAACGCTTCGGCATCACCACCGAACTGTCGGCTTTTGCCGCCAAAAACGGCGTGGAAATGGACCGCGCCATCTGGCTGCCCGGTTGCCTGATGAGCTACCGCGATTTGCCGTCCATGATGGAGTGCCTGTTCCTCGTCAATGGTCTGCCCGGCGGCAAGGCGCATCACGACGGCCACATGAAGGGCCGCGATCTGGATGCGCTGCTGGCCAACCCCATGCTGCAGTTCAGCAAGAAACAGCAAGCCGCGCTGGAACGCTGGCGCGCGCTGGCGCCCATCTCGGTGACCACCACCGCCCGCCCCGCCCCCGGCAGCGAGAACCTCGTGATTCCTGCCGAAGCCCTCGCCAAGGCGGAAGCCACCCTGCCCGCGGCCGGCGGCAAGTGGACCTCGCCGCGCGCCGGCGTGGCCACGGCTTATGAGCTGGTGGCCAAGACCCACCCCGACGCCATGTTTGTGATTGATTGCGACCTTGCGCCCTCCACCAAGGTGGACCTCGCGCTCAAGGTGCTCGATGCCAATCACCAGTTCCAGCTCTCCATCGAAGAACAAATCGCCACCATGATGGCCAACGGCCTCGCGATGTCCTCGCCGGACCCCAAGCTGGTGGTGTTTGCCACCTTTGCGGCTTTCTTTGAAGGCATCGCGCGCGAAGGCTTCGAGATGTGGCGCTATCAGCGCAACCTCACCGGCGCGAACGAAGGTTTGAACGTCACCTTCCACCTCTCGCACGTGGGTTCCTGCACTGGGCGCGACCACTTCTCCGGCTGGTCGTTGGACTGGATCAACCTCGCCATCGGCTACCTGCCCTATCTCGACCGCTTCTATGCCCCCGCCGATGCCCGCGCCGCCTTTGTCGCCATTTGCGACTTGGCCTCGCGCAGCGGCGGCCACATTCTGGGCATTCCGCGTGACAACCTGCCCATCCTGACCCAACCGGACTCCGCCGCGCCGCTCTGGACCGCGGACAGCCCGTGGACGGATGTGACCCAACTTCGCGCCGCCCCGAACGCCAAGAAAGCCATTCTGGGCTTTGGCGCCACGGCATTTGTCGCGGCGGAAGCCGCCGCCAAGCTGGCCGCCGAAAACATCGCGGTGGACGCGTGGGTGGTCAACGGCCTGCCGCTGGATGCCGGCCGGTTGGAGCAATTTTTTGCGCAATATCCCGGTGGCATTGTCACCATCGAGGACGGCCTGATTGGCACGCCGGAACAGGGCCTGCGCGGCTTTGCGGGTTTGGTCCGCGGCGCCGCCTACGGCCGCACCATCCCGCTGCAACATTTGGGCATCACCGATCCGCGCGTGGCGCCGTCTGAAGGCCATCTGGAACTGTGGCAATATTTCGGCATTGATGTACCGTCCGCCATCGCCGCCGTTAAGGCGTTGTGATGTGCCTTTCTGCCGGCCGCACGGCTGCCGCTGCGCGCGCCGGCAATAGAGGTTGACGCCACACGGCACGCGAGCCTATGATGTCTGGAAGATAGTACGGAGGAACTTCCATGTCTGGCGAAAACGAACTGAAGCCCTTGGATATCAGCGCAATCAAATCATCCACATCGCGCATTGATTTGAGCAAAGCCACGATTCCCACATCGCCGGCCACCAGCGGCATTCGCATTGGCGCCAATCCCAAGAAGGCCACCTCCCGCATTGATATCAACGCGATTCCGGGCGCGACCAAGGCGCAAACCTCCCGCGTGGGTCTCGGCGCCATGCCGCCCGCGGATGACGAAGCTTTCAAACGCCGGACCGCGCTGCTGGATACCAGCAACATCCCCTTGGCCACCACGCCGGCGCCGCAGCCGCGGACGATCCGCATCGGCAGCCGCCCGACCGTGCGCGTCGCCAGCACCGCCACGCCCTCAACGTTCTCGCCCGGCCGCAGCGAAGAAGCCGCGCCCGCCGAAAGTTCCGGCGGCCGCCCCACCATCAAGCTCAAACGTCCCGGCGGCGCCAGTTCCATCACAATTTCCGGCGGCACCACAGCTCCTTCCGTGCCATCCGAGCCAATGTTCACCATCGAAGCGGATGAAGGCCCCGGCGCGGCGTGGTCGGTGATTTCTCTCCTCTCCATGCTGGTGGTCATTGGCCTGATCGTCTATCAGGTGCTGACTCTCAACGGCGCCAAGTACTAAACGCGCGGCTCAGTTTGCCAACGGTCTTTTTGTAGGGCGGGAATGGTTGAGGAACGAAACCTTCCCGCCGGTAAAGGCTGGAAGGTCTGCGACCGTTCCAGCCCTACAATCCAATCCGGAGACGGTCATGGTTGTTCGTGAAAGGATTTTGTAGGGCGGGAATGGTTGAGGAACGAAACCTTCCCGCCGGGAGTGGCTGGAAGGCCGGCAGCCGTTCCAGCCCGACAATCCAATCCCGAAGACGGTTTTTCTTGCACACCGGGTGCACGACATAAAAGTCGGTTATTAAGCCGCGCGATCATCCCAGAAGCGGTCGAATAGATTGGAGAGGAAGCCACAGCGTAGTTGTAGTATGGCGTGGGCACCCCGCACCGACCAAAACATCCC
>Ga0208197_1003641_pt1 | contig 12037 bp, 12 predicted proteins | sample AD_JPNNA4_MetaG_FD_184444 | JGI IMG/M metagenome (GOLD analysis project Ga0208197, IMG submission 184444) | Active sludge microbial communities of municipal wastewater-treating anaerobic digesters from Japan - AD_JPNNA4_MetaG (SPAdes) (version 2) | ecosystem: Engineered > Bioreactor > Anaerobic...
TGTGCTTTATCTTTTTTGCTTTTTGCAGTCTTAAGTTTGCCTTTTAATGCTTTGTTCTCTTTTTTACTCTCTTCAAGAGCCTTTTTGAGATGTTCTATTTCGATGTCTTTATCTGTCATAATTCATTATTTAATAATGTAAATTTATTAATAATCAATGAATTATGAAATAAAAAATGAAAATATTTTATATGAAAAAATATTAAATGCTAATCTTTTTGCGGGACTTTTTGAGCAAGATTTTGAATCAAGTTTTGAGCACCCTAGCTGAAAGCCCAGTATTCATCAGCCCAGGGCAATATTTATATTTTAGAATTTACGAACCGAAATTTGAGCGATTCACCGCGGCAGGACCCTGAAGGGTATGGTGCTCAAAATTTGTGTCTAAAAATAGGATGGTTTTGTCAATAATTAACTGAATTATATGTACTTACAGAGACGATGTGGTACATCGTCTCTACAGTAGATGCCCGATTTTTCAAGATGGAAGGGTCTCTGAGCTGGTATATATTATTAGTTTATAATTCCTTTTTTCTATCGCATTGCCTCTTACATAGAAAACAACGTAAACAATTGGTCTAACGATTGCTTTTTTCAAGATGAAAAATGAAAGCATTATTCGTTCGGAGACCCTCCACGTCTGAAATTTAGATGTCTACGGTAGAGACGATGTACCACATCGTCTTCTTAATTATATAAAAATCAATTAATTGCAATTGTACGGACTACGTCCGCGGCTATTATAATGCAGCCGCCTTCGCGGCTAATTGGTTGCTCAGCATTTTCCCGTTAAATAATCTTGTTTTTTGAGAGAAATTTAGAACCAAGTTTTGAGAACCCTACCCTTCAGGGTCGGGGTTAAATCACTCAACTATTTTTTGATTATTAATCCAATTATAACCAGTATATTAAAAATCGCTGCATAAATCCAAAAATCTCTCATAAAATCAGTCTGACAAGGCGGGCAATTATTAACATCAATACATGGTTCGCATCTAATATCTATTTTATCAATAGAATATTTAAGAATCAAAATGAGATTCCCAACAATCCAAATAATTAATATAATCCACCTTTTAATTAACCTTTCCATATCAGCTTATCCAAGTCAATTTTGAACTTATCACTTTATATTGATTTTTTTCTTTTTATAATGGCAGCTAACGGCAGCAATATGCAAATTTGGGGAGTACGGAGCGATTCACTATCAAACTACACGGTACTTGATACGAGCCACAGCCCTTGAATAACCTATTAAACCCCAATTTTGTATATTGCATGTTAGTGGTATGTGCTTTTTTTATTTTGAGTCATGTTTGTAAACCTTAATAATTTCATAATTTTTATCAATCATGATACCCAGATTTAAGTCCTTTTCTCTAATAATACGAAGTTTTACTTGCAATGTATCTCCAGGCGCTATTGTTATTTTATGTGCAATAAAATCATTATAAAAATCAAAATCGAGAATTGGTGCCGAAACTTTCTTGTTGTTGCATTTAAATTGCCACTTACGCAGACTTTTTTCAAGAATAGCTTTGATTATTATTAAGGTAACATCCATTTCATAACTTTCAACTTCACGAACATCCTCATTAATCTTTGATAGAGTACCAAAGCTTGTCTTTTCAACCTTAAAATCAGGTTGGTGATCTTTCTGGTCGATAGAATGAAACTCTAAATTTTCAATCTTATCATCGTTTTCAAGTGCTTTGAAAGTTCCTCTTTAATCTTTGGATTATTTTTAATTGAATCAAAATATTTTTCAGATTCTCTTGGTAATATTATTCTTTCAGAGCCATTTTTAATAATATATTCATTGGTATTTACAATTATTTCAACTTCTTCTTTTGGCCCAGTATAATACCAAATAGCAGAGCCAATTAATCCTATTACTAATGATTTAATGTTCTCTTTACTAAAAAGGTTGTTTAATGAATGTCTAAATGCTTTTGCTGTGACTTTAAAACTACCTTCACCCGTAGCTTCTATAATAAGTTCAATACTAAATCCATTATTTATATATGAATCTGCATATTTTATAGAATTAGATAATCCCAATAGCGAATTAGCAAGAGTTTCAGCGTTAATCTCATGTCCATCAACACCGAAATGCAAAACTAATGTGTCATTGAAGTTTCTAAAATCTATTGAAGCCATATCATCTTGTTTATTGTCTTTTTAGCATTACACCCAACATCCCTATATACATAACTCCGTATGTCAATTACGCATACATCTGTTATGTTTATAATTGTTTTTTCATTTCGGTTTCTAAATTAGTTCTATTTAATAATATTTCAAAAGGATTACGCATCTTTTAATTGTTTGCTGCTATTACATGGGTGTAAATCTCTGTGGTTTTGCTACTTTCGTGACAATATGGAAATATAATCTTATCTGCTTAAGAATTCTCGTTTGGCTATGGTGAAAGACGCTCTGCCAAACTTCAGCCCATGATTTGTACGCTACGGAGAACGGATTTTTTGTGGCTACTTCATTATTCACCGTTACTGCTCTTGCCAGTGGGAGCTGAGCTTGCAAAATTGCACTGAAACCGCTATGTTTTATGACCGGCCTTTTTAATCCAATTCTCGTGGTTTGTTTTTATTGTCAATTATCAGCTCCGTTGGCGATTATGTAACATTGCAGGTAAAGTTTGTGTATATGTTATGAAGCGGACTATGGAGCCGCGTCTGTATCCACCATGACGAAATGCTGATGCAGGCTAAACTGGCAGCAAAACACTACTAACGCTTTATTTTATTACATTGTTAGCAACCTTAATTTAATAATACTCATATTCCCTAATCACTATTGTTTTTGGCTCTTCTTCATTTGCGGAATCATAATCCAATCTTTTAGTCCAATTATGATTTTTATCAAAAGCAAGATATTTACTTTTGATAAAGTAAGTTATTTCACCTTTTTTATTTGTTTGTTTCTGACTAATTAAATTCCAGTCTTTGTCGTATTCAAATTCCACTTTATATTCGTTTTCAATTTTACCATCTTCAAATATCTGATATTCTTGATTGTAAATTCTGTTATTCTTAAATAATGACTTTCCCTGAGATATCTTTTCCCCCTCTTTGTTAAATACATCAAATTCTAACACATCGCTTGAGTTATGGGTGATTTTTGTTTTGCTGTATAGCTTACCATCTCCGTCATAATAAGATTCTTCTATTACTTTTCCTTTTTCTAGTGTCGGTATGAGTTTTCCAGATATATTAAGGTCATCATCAAAATATAGTTTGTTGTGACCATAATCCTCAATTTCACCGTTTTCCCACTCTCCGAATTTCATTTCAGGTTCATAACGCTTTTCCAAATATGTCTTAACATTTCCTTTTAATCCAAGTCTATTCCAATCGCTATTTTTAGAGCACGAAGTTATTAATCCTGTTATCATAAGGAAAAGAAGTTGTAAATAATTTTTAGTTGACATATTGTTGTGTTTATAATTGTTTTTTTTATTGAGGCTTCTAAATTAGTTCTATTTAATAATATATCAAAAGGTTTGTGCATTTTTATTGTTTTACTGCTATTACATGGGTGTAAATCTCTGTGGTCTTGCTGCTTTCGTGACAATATGGAAATATCATAATCAATCGTATCGTTTACCCAAGGCGTTGCTTTGGGCTGACATTGCCTTGGGTTTTCAGCCCGTATTGCCTAATGATGCCGAATGAAAATTTAGGACAAAAAAAGCGATAATCCGCCACGAAGCATACTTTTTATACATTCTTGGCGAGTTATCGCGTTTTTAGATCCAATCGCTTTGTTCTTTATTCCATCCTCCTCCTCATGCAGAACGCATTTGAACCGTCGTGGTAGTAATTCTCTTTGATGGAGAATGTCTCAAATCCGTTTTTCTGATAGAGGGAGATGGCAGGCTTGTTGTTTACCTTGACCTCCAGTGTGACGCTTGCAAATCCGTTCTCTTTGGCATATTGGATACCAAAATTCAGCAACGCCTCACCTAACTTTTTCCCTCTTGCCTTCGAATGTACGGCAAGTGAGTAGATGCGCAGATTGCTTGCGTTGGCGCGTGCTAGAAGTGAGGTGTAGGCCAAAAGTTCGCCTCCCATTTCTAAGACGAAACATCCCACTTTGCTTTTTTCGATAAGGTATTTCAACTCCCTTCTCGAAAAGTTATCATTGTTAACAGTAAAGCTGTCGGTCTCAATCTCCATAATAGCATCGAGATCGCTACCGGTAGCTTTTCTTATGGTATACTCTTCCATATTCATCGTGATGCGTGAACTTTGTTCAGTTGATGAATGAAGTAGTTGAGGATTCTGTAGTAAATCTCGTCACCCAAAACCTCGTCCTCTACATCGTGGTCGATGCTTGGATTGTCGTTGATTTCGATCACCATAGCTTTGCCGTTCACCACCTTCAAATCTACGCCATATAAACCTTTGCCTATGAGAGCACCAGCTTTGGTAGCGGTTTCAAGAACCTTGGTTGGTACCTTATAGATAGGAATTGTGTCCCATTTTCCACAAAGGTTCTTACCTGTAACCGCGTGGTTGTAAATCTGCCAGTGTCCCTTTGCCATGTAGTATTTGCAGGCATAGAGAGGCTCTCCGTCCAACAATCCGATACGCCAGTCGAACTCAGTAGGAGTGAACTCTTGCGCCAATAAGATGGACGAGTCTTTGAACATCTTGTCCAATGCCTGATCTAGCTCCTTTTCGTCAGATACTTTGTGCATACCGTAAGAGAAAGATCCGTCAGGAATCTTAAGGATGAAAGGAGATCCAAGTTTCGCACTGATGTTTTCGAATGTATTATTATCGCCATTGCTACGGAAAACCAACAATGATGCTGGAGCAGGAATCTTAGCTTTCTGGAATAGTTCGCTGAGATAAACCTTGTTCGTACATTTGATGATGGAGATAGGGTCGTCAATCACAGGCATATTGTTTTGTGCTGCCAACTGTGCCAAATGGTAAGTATAATGGTTGAGCGAGGTGGTTGTACGGATAAAGAGGGCATCGAACTCCATCAAACGGTTAGAGTCCTCTTCGGTGATAAGTTCGGCGTGGATATCCATTTTCTTGGCAATCTCCAAGAATTTGTTGATGGCCTGTTTGTCGCTTGGTGGAAACTTCTCTTCTGGATCGTAGAGAATGGCCAAGCTGTAACGTGCAGGCTTTGTAGTACGGCGAACCCTCCAAACTTTTTTGCTGAAATTATCGAGTGCGTTGGCAAATAGATCCTGCTCAGATTCGCTCAACTGACTCAGTGGAATAGCCAGGATGCTCTCTATTTGGTTGTGATTAGAGTTGTTGAATGTTACCTGAAGTAGCGGACAAGGATAGTTTTCGAATATGAAGTGTGCAATCTTCTCCAATCCTTTTTCAGCGCATGTGCCGAAATAGATGTTCAAGTGCCATGTGTCTTTGATGTTGTTTTTGGTAATCCATTGGTGGCAGATCTTCTGCAATGCGAGGCTCATTCTCATACCAGTACCTGTCTCCAACTTGTTGATGGTGTCGATGGCAGGAATCACCTTGTGGCCACGGGCTTGACCCAACAAAGAGCAATAGTAACCCTCTGAGTTATAACTGTAACTGTCTGTTAAGTTGATGATCAACTTTGGATTGTCGCCAGTGTATCTGTGTTCCAAATAATCATTGGTGGTAAGAATGGTGTCTGTCTCGTAATAGGGTTTCCAATTATCAAGATTGTTGAGTATGATAAATACGTTATTCATCTCTTATTTTTTGTTTGAATTTTTCAGATTTTTTAATTGTTAGGCATTCTAAAATTCAAAAAATAGTATGCAATGCTGGTGACTCAATAAGCATTGGAATGAGTATATGTGATTTTTGGATAAGGAATGCACAAAATGTTTCTTTTTCACTCTTATTATTGTTTCTTTCTATCAGATTATTAGTTTATTGCAATAATTTATTGCTTTTTTTATTTGACCGTAAATGTAATAAACTTATTTACTTATTATCACTTTTTGTTCATAAATATGAAAGTTAAAATAACATACTTTTAACTGCATTTCTCGATGTCCATTTTTGTTGCTTTTTCATCTCCTTATAACGATACGAAAAATGATTAACGAGAAAAGAGAAACGGAATTTCAATTAGTTTTCTATCTTTGTATAAAATAGATAGTTATGGGAGAAATCTGGCAAATCATAGTGGCCTCTATTATTTGTATTGCGGCCATCTCTTGGGCTGTCTGGAGACTGAGTTTGTTCTTCAGAAGGAGGGGGCGCTGTGCGGGTTGCGCTTTGAGCGAAACGTGTCAGATTAAAAACTTTCCCGGTAAAAAAATCAACTGCACCAGCCGAAAGAAGGTGAGCCGATAAACTCATTTTTGAAAACTGATGTGACGATTGAATGGAATGGTAGAAAATGAGATGAGTCTCCCATGTTTACGCAGTAGACGGAATGCCCGCTAAGAAATTCTTACAAATATAGGATTGCACAAAACTTCATCATAACGAGCCTATCTTCAAAATCTTTGTTGCCCAATAATAAATATAATTAGTTATCATTCGTGGTTAAAGCAGTTTAGATTATGCGACTTTTTGACCTCGTTTCGTTTCCCCATAATGCCTAATTTTGTCCCAAATTTTGGTTCTCATAGAAAACGATGTGTAGATGGAGATTATTCTTCTGTTTTTTTTCGGAAAAAACATTAAATTTGCACTTCCCTTAGAAAAAAGACGATTTTCGAATTAAAATTGAATGTTATGGATTTGAATGTGTTAACAGCAGTATCTCCTATCGACGGAAGATATAGAAGTAAGGCTGAAGATTTGGCCAACTATTTTTCTGAATATGCGTTGATTCGTTACCGTGTATTGGTAGAGGTGGAATATTTCATCGCATTGTGCGACATTCCGCTAAAGAATCTTTCGTCAATCGATAAAAAGATATATGCTTCTCTAAGAAAAATTTATGAGGATTTCTCATTGGAAGATGCTCAGCATATCAAAGACATCGAGAAGGTTACCAACCATGATGTGAAGGCTGTTGAGTATTTCTTGAAAGAGAAATTTGACGCATTAAATCTTCACGATTATAAGGAGTTCATCCACTTCGGATTGACTTCTCAGGACATTAACAACACAGCTATACCTAATTCTATTAAGGAGGCTTTGAACAAGGTCATCATTCCTCAGACAGAGAACTTGATCTCTGAATTGGCTCAACGTGCCGAGGAATGGAAAGACATTGCAATGTTGGCTAAGACTCACGGACAGCCAGCTTCTCCTACTCGTTTAGGAAAAGAGGTCATGGTCTACGTAAGTCGTCTAACTACTCAGTTGGAACAGTTGAAGTGTTTGCCTTGCTCTGCTAAGTTTGGTGGCGCAACAGGTAACTTCAATGCTCATCATGTTGCATTTCCTGACCGTGATTGGAAGGCATTCGGTAACCATTTCGTAAACGATATTTTGGGCTTGCAACGCGAGCAGTGGACCACCCAAATCTCTAACTACGATAACTTGGGTGCTATCTTCGATTGCTTGAAACGTATCAATACCATCATGATAGATATGAACCGCGACTTCTGGATGTACATCTCTATGGAGTACTTCAAACAGAAGATTAAAGCGGGCGAGGTTGGTTCTTCTGCAATGCCTCACAAGGTAAACCCTATCGATTTCGAGAACGCCGAGGGTAACTTGGGTATGGCAAACGCTATCTTGTCTCACCTTTCTATGAAACTTCCAGTTTCAAGATTGCAGAGAGACTTGACAGACTCTACCGTTCTTCGTAACGTAGGTGTTCCTTTCGCTCACATGGTTATCGCTATCCAAAGTTCTTTGAAAGGATTTGGAAAGTTGATTTTGAACGAGAAGGCTCTTCACAACGATTTGGATAAATGTTGGGCTGTTGTAGCTGAAGGTATCCAAACAATCTTAAGACGTGAGGGTTATCCTAATCCTTACGAAGCTTTGAAGGCTTTGACTCGTACCAACACAATGATTACAGAGGAGTCTATCCACGAATTCATTGAGACATTGAACGTAGACGAGTCTGTTAAGAAGGAACTTCGCGCTATTTCTCCTCTTAATTACACAGGAATGTGATTCTGAGTTGAAATATTCTAAATTTATATGACGGCAATGGTTAGGACAGATTTTTTCGCTGTCTGCTCCTTTGCCGTTTTCTTTCTAATTAAAACAATAAAAGAGTGCCTCAGTTTTTTAAATTATTAAAAAGGTTTGTGGGTCCATACAAAGGTTATGTGACTTTGAATATTCTCTGTAATATTCTATCCACAATTTTCAGCGTCTTTTCTTTCGCTTTGATTATCCCGATTCTAGAGATTCTGTTCAAAACATCGCAGGTGACATATACTTATATGCCGTTTGCTTGGGATTTGAACGTGATAAAAAACAATGCTTATTGTTGGGTCACAAATTACATCGAACAGAATGGTGGCGTGCAGACGTTGCTTATTTTGGGCGTAATTTTGGTAGTGATGACCTTTTTTAAAACGGGTATCGCATATCTGGCAAGTTATTTCATCATTCCTTTGCGTACGGGTGTTGTACGTGATTTGAGGAATAAGATGTATGAGAAGAATGTGGATCTGAATCTAGGTTTCTATCACGACAAGCAGAAGGGTGATATCATCTCCCGTATGACGAACGACGTTGCTGAGGTGGAGGTTTCCATCATGAGTTCCATCGAGTTGCTGTCAAAGAATCCGATTATGATTCTCGTCTATCTTTGTATCATGCTGGTTCTTAGTTGGCAGTTGACTCTTTTCGTCTTGTTGGTTTTGCCTTTGGCAGGATTGGCAATGGGTAGAATAGGACGCTCGTTGAAGAAATCGTCTAAAATTGCTCAGCAGCAGACAGGTAAATTGCTTTCTCAGATAGAGGAGACTTTAGGCGGATTGCGTATCATCAAGGCTTTCAATGCAGAGAAAACGGTTATAAACCGTTTCGGTGAGATGAACGAAGAGTTGCGAGGAACAGTAAACGGCGTGAACCGCCGATATATGTTGGCTCACCCGATGAGTGAATTCTTGGGAACGGCTACGATTGCAGTTGTGCTCTTCTTTGGTGGTATGCTTATCTTGGGCGATAGTTCTATTATTCCAGGTAAAGCACCGCTTTCTGCTGCCGAGTTTATCTACTATCTGGTTATTTTCTATAGCATCATCAATCCGGCTAAGGACCTTTCGAAAGCGATGTACAGCATTGAAAAAGGACGTGCATCATTGGATCGTATCGATGTGATTCTCCAGGCAGAGAATCCGTTGAAAGAGGTAAAAAATCCTGTTGAGGCTAAACCGTTCCAGTCTAAGATTGTGTATGACAATGTGAGTTTCAAATACAATGAGGAGCAGGATTGGATCTTGAAGGATATTAATCTTACAATAGAGAAGGGTAAGACGGTTGCGTTGGTTGGTCAGTCAGGATCAGGTAAGTCTACTATGGTCGACTTGCTTCCTCGTTTCTACGATGTGAACCAAGGTTCCATCACCATCGATGGCGTGAATGTGAAGAACATGACGCTCTATGACCTTCGCTCTTATATGGGTAATGTGAATCAGGAGGCTATCCTGTTTAACGATTCAGTGTTCAATAACATCACCTTTGGTGTGCAGAATGCCACGATGGAACAGGTGGTTGAGGCTGCCAAGATTGCCAATGCGCATGAGTTTATCATGGCTTTGGAAGATGGTTACAAGACGAACATTGGTGATAGGGGAGGCCGCCTCTCTGGAGGTCAGCGTCAACGTATCAGCATTGCGCGTGCTATCTTGAAGAACCCTCCAATCTTGATTTTGGATGAGGCTACATCAGCCTTGGATACAGAGTCGGAGAAGTTGGTTCAGGAGGCTATCGAGCGTTTGATGAAGTCCAGAACAACGATTGTGATTGCCCACCGCTTGTCTACCATCAAAAATGCAGATGAGATCTGTGTTTTGCAGAGTGGTGAGATTGTAGAGCGCGGTCGTCACGAAGAGTTGATAGAGAAGAATGGTGTTTACCGCAAATTGCATGATATGCAGACATTCTAAGAGAAGTCTGATTATAAATAAGAAAAGCCACAAGTTGCATGTGAAAGTGCAGTTTGTGGCTTTGTTGTTTTTATTAAGAGTCTATTTACTAATCATAAAGAAAATACCATGATTATTATATTATGCCAATCATATAGTATTTGTCGTCAATAGATATTAAATTATAGAAATCAAATAAAGACCCGTCTTTATTTAAAATAATAATATACTTTTTGTCTCCTTTACAATGACCATTCTTTTGTTGATATTGTCTTCTGTTTAGCGCTTTAATAAATATCTCTATATAGATTTTGTTATTGTAGATACATTTGTTTTTCACAGTAACAAGAGCATTTTTCTTGAATATTTTGATTCGTCCGATGCTTTTGTTATATCTTTCTATTCTTTTCTTTATTTTGTATTCTTTTTGTTGCTTAGATAATGCGTCTGAATAGCTTGCCTGAATACTGTCTTCTTGATTAAAACAATTCCATGTCTTATGGTCTGGGATAGGAAACTCATATTTAATCATGCATGTTTTGTATGCGTCTTTTAGACTTGTTTGGTAAAAATTTGAACAGGAATCTCTGATGATTTTTATGTGTTTTAGTTTAGGTTCAATATAGGTGTATATATAGTCCAATGCTTTTTCTTCCATGGTAGAACATTTCGAATTTTTGATATTTATATTTGACCTCATCTCTGTTTTATGGCTCCGAATGTTGTGAGTGTTTTCGTAACCTAATAGTGAAAATAGAGGGTGATGGTAAAGCCATTTCTCATATTCAACTGTTTTATCCAAGCTATACCAATATATTGATTCCATTCCATCTGGGTCAGGTGCTCCTATGTCCTTGTATTTCAAATCTAAAAAGAAGTTATATATGGAATCTACTTTAAGTTCATTGAATTTTTTTTCATTATCCGTGATGACTGTATAAATTGTGTCGTTGTTTTTTATTGTAAATGCACCTATTATATCAAATTTAGATTTTTCTAAGATTTTATACTTATTTGCCCATTTAATGTCTCCTTTGTGATAATCATCATATACTTGAATATAAAAATCAATCTTTTTTAAATTGTAAAAAGAATCTATCTGAAGTTTTTCATATTCTTTTTCATTAAAAGAGAACACTTCATAAATAGTGTCATTTCTTTGAATTTTGAATGTTTCTGTAGAATCAGATTTTTCAATGATTTTAAATTTGTTTTCCAGACCTTCGGCGCACAGATTTTGAGTGCAGAATAGAACAATTAGTAAGAGTAGGGATGAGAGATCTTTCATCTTTTTCAGAATTTGATTGTGCTCAAAAATAAGACTAATAAATCAATTATCGATGAATAATTCTTATTTTTGAGAAAACGAATCGTATGAGTTTGAAAAAGGAAATCAAAAGTTTTTTGTGTGCATTCTCGGGCATTGCTTATCTGTTCAAGAATGAGACGCATGCCAAATATCATCTGTTTGTGACGGTATGTGTTGTAGCTGCAGGCTTTGCTTTCGGTATTAAGGCTACGGAGTGGCTTGTCGTTTTGTTGACCATTGGTGTAGTTATGGCAGCGGAGGCTTTCAATACAGCTGTCGAAAAGCTGGCTGATGTGGTCTCTCCTCAGTTTGACGAACGCATTGGTAGGGTAAAGGATGTGGCGGCAGGTGCGGTGCTTATCTGTGCTATACTGTCGGTTATTATAGGTGCTGTTATCTTTTTGCCTTATATAATTGAGTTGTTTTGATAGATTGTTGGTAATCAATAAAAAAACAAACCACAAATTGCTCAAAAAATTGGTGGCAATTTGTGGTTCTTTTTTGCTTCTATTCTATTTTTTATTATTGCTGTCCGCTAAAAATGAAAAAGCATAAAAAAACAGTCTGCAAAGCCTGAAAACAGGCACTGCAGGTTGGATTAAAAAAAAACCAAGCCCCTCTAATCAAACAAAGAGGGTAAAGGAGGTCGTTCCTTAGCTTCTTCAAGGATTAAATTCCAATCTTTTTCTGGTTCTTCAAGAAATGTGTAGCAGTTGATATAGTACATAA
>Ga0208197_1003645_pt1 | contig 12025 bp, 13 predicted proteins | sample AD_JPNNA4_MetaG_FD_184444 | JGI IMG/M metagenome (GOLD analysis project Ga0208197, IMG submission 184444) | Active sludge microbial communities of municipal wastewater-treating anaerobic digesters from Japan - AD_JPNNA4_MetaG (SPAdes) (version 2) | ecosystem: Engineered > Bioreactor > Anaerobic...
AGCGACATAACAGGCGGTTCAAAGAACTTTAGTAGACTTACAGTCTTTCTTAAGATGGCTTTTAGCCTTAATAGGACTTACAGTCCGTTAGAACAACCCACCGCCTTCAGGCGTGTGGTACATGAGTTTTATCGAAATCTGAGGTATTATTAGTAACCAGTGTAAAACCATGATATAGGGCCGTAGCAGCAACAATGGCATCGGGTAACTTTATTCGGTTTTTTTTGCGTAATTCAATAGTAAGTTCTGTAATATCTTCGTCTAGCTGGTAAATGTTGGAGAAGTTTACAAAGTCAATAAAATCCTGATCAACTTTTGCAAAGCCAAGTAGTTCAATTTTATTGATAACCGAAAGGTTAATTTCATCGTCAATAATTTTAGCCAGTTCTTTTTTAGCGCTTTCGGGCAGCTTATTGCCCATGTAATCAATAACCGTGTTGGTGTCTAATAAGTATTTCTTTCCCATTCCTTACGCATTTGAATTAGTTCTGTTTGCAGCTCATCAGCGCGTTCCTTTGTTAAGCAACCGGCGAAACGTTCAGAAAGTTTTTGTTTTGTTGCAACAGGTTTTTTTTCTATAAGCTTAATGAGATGCATACTTTCAAGGTTCTGCAAGAATTTCAATGCTATATCATTTTTTATTTCGACGGTCACAGTTTTTATCATGATGCAATTTTATTAACTTGTTTATCCCAATATGATCTTTGTGAAATAATTGTAAAATTACAATAAAAACGGATTGGATACAAAAATGATTTCCTGGCTAATTCCAGCTAGCGCGCGTCTATGACACGTGCTGCATCAACAACGGGCAATAGCTAAAGTTAGCAGTGTGTAAAGTAAAGATGTTGCTTTTAAAGAAATTGTATAGGAATGTAGATAGAATAGGCGCGCGATGCAAACGCGCGCCAGCATTGGGACACTAAGCCGGACAGGATTGTTATGTTTTTTTATATATTTATAACCCCTTTGATGATATAATCGTATAAAACTATAACATACTTTGTGGATATGAACAACGATATTTTAATTATGGTACTTGCTGGCATTGTAACGTTGATATTGATTGTTGGTGTTTATGGACGTTATTTTGTAAGCCCTAAAAAATAGTTATTTATTTTTTTGTCCCACAATCCAACCTAACGTACTAATGGTGAGCCTGCGACTTGCATTCTGTCTATCGTGACCTGCCAATAAAAGCGGTTTTGTTTTGCTTCATGTTATTTTACCTGAGTAAATTCGAGTTTTATGTTCAACACTACATCTTGACCAACCATGGCGCCTCCGGCCTCGGTAAGGGTATTCCACTTTAGCCCGTAATCAAAGCGGTTGATGATCCCCGATACTTTAAAGCCTGATTTAATATTGCCATAAGGGTCTTTAGCTGTACCACCATAGGTAACATCTAATTTTACTTGTTTTGAAACGCCTTTAATAGTTAATGTGCCTATCAACTCGTATTTGTTGCCCGTTAATTTTTTGAAAGAAATACTTTTAAAAACCATTTGAGGATATTTGTCTGCATCAAAAAAGTCTGCCGATTTCAGATGGTTGTCGCGCATTTCGTTGTCTGTATTGATGCTTTTGATATCCACTGTAAAGTTGATATCGGCATCAGTGAAATCAGCATTTTTAGCCACAATAGACCCGTCAAAGACTTTGAATGAGCCATCTACTTCTGAAATGACCATGTGTTGTACTGTAAACCCAACATTGGAGTGAACCTTGTCCACGTTCCACTTTGTTTGAGAATGACCTGCCAATGAAACAATGGCAATTGCGGATAATAAAACTAGTTTTTTCATAACTTTCTTTTTTAGATTATTGATATTCAATTTTGGTATATTTTCATAACCAGGTTATTTTTGTTTACTAAACAGATTAGGTTTTAATTTGTTTAGTAAGAGAGAATAATTTAAAAAAATACATATAATGAAATCAACAAACGACTATAATTGCTGTCCGGTAAAAGATATTCTTGGCAGGATAGGTGATAAATGGACGTTACATGTAGTGCTTCTTTTAGGAGAAAAAAAGACTTTGCGTTTTAATGAAATCAAAAACAACGTTAATGGGATATCTCAACGTATGTTGGCCGTTACATTGAGATCTCTTGAGCACGACGGGCTGGTCAAACGCACTTTATATGCCGGGGTACCCCCGAGGGCAGACTACGAGCTGACCCCAATGGGCTTGGGGCTATACGGACAATTTCAGTCTTTGGTGTTATGGGCCGAACAAAATATGGAAGATATTATGAAAAGCAGGCGCAATTTTGAAATAGATGGTAATCAATGAATATAAATATCCCCTTCCAAATACAACGTGGCATTTCCGCCAATCAAAGTTCGTGTGCCTTTATTGATGCACTGTAGCTTTCCTCCCCGTTGTGAAAGCTGCTGTGCTGAAAGCTTTTCTTTGCCCATTTTTGCTGACCAATAAGGAGTAAGACTGGTATGTGCTGACCCTGTTACGGGGTCTTCGTTGATACCCGATTGGGGGGCAAAAAAACGGGATACAAAATCCACCTTATTGCCCGGGGCAGTGACAATCAGGCCACGGGCATCTAATGCCGAAATAGTTTTAAAATCTGGTTTTATAGCTTTTATAATATCTTCATGTTGAAAAATGGCCATAACATCATTTTTTCCTTTGAGAGTTTCAACAGGCATAAACCCTGTGCCTTTCATTATTTCATTTTCAAGATGGCATGTTTTTAAAGTGTCAGTGGGGAAGTCGAGCCAAAGCATTTCATTGTCGTTTGTCACACTAAGTCGGCCTCTATATCGAGATTGAAAAACAATTGTTTTTTGCACTTTTTTCAAATGCTGAATTATAATATAGCCTGCTGCCAGTGTGGCATGTCCGCACAAATCTACTTCAACCGTAGGGGTAAACCAACGTATATGATATTGGTCGTTTTCAAAAATCACAAAAGCTGTTTCGGCAAGGTTGTTTTCGGCAGCAATATTTTGCATTACTTTATCTTCGGGCCATTTGTCAAATAAGCAAACAGCCGCAGGGTTCCCGGCAAATAACTTATCGGTAAATGCATCCACTTGGTAAATTTTTGTCTTTTCCATACTTTAACAATATTTCACCTTTTCTTTGAGGTGGCAATTAGTTTTAGTCAATCAAATTTACAAAAATCATTCCCTATCCCAATCAACTTTGTATATTTGTAAAAAAACTGAAGATTGAGAAACCACATTTTCAACGGCATACTAGCTACCATTGCACTTCACCTGATTATTGGCATTATCTTTTATTCGGCAAAAATAACCGGGATGTATGTTACCACTGTAGAGGTTAAGGTTGAAACTCCGCAAACCATCAAAGAAGATTACGAAGAGCAGCTCAAAAAAATGTTACAAGAGCGAGAACAGCTGTTGAAAATGGCGCAAAGGGCCGATGCATTGATTGCAGCTCAAAACAGAAAGAACATTGGCGTTAACGTGGCCGACAAAACTTCTCCTGCTATGGACAAAGACTTGCAAGACGTACAACGCGAATTGGAAGAAGCTAAGAAACAAATTGCATCGGTGCAGGAAAATCTTGAAAGGCAAAACGAGAAAAAGATAATCACTTCTGACGACAAAGAAGCCCCATCTGCCGGCCTACACCAGGAAAAGCCTCAGGGGAAGCTTGCAGTTTATAAAGGGCCTACCAATATTTATTACGATCTGGCCGGGCGAAAGACAGTATATCTCTATATCCCTGTATATAAATGCCAAAGCTTAGGCAAAGTTGTTGTAAATATTGTTGTTGATGCCAGTGGTAGTGTGGTAGATGCCAAAGTTGACAAAAATCAGAGTGACCCTGACGAATGTCTTATAGAAGCTGCTGAAGATGCTGCCCTTCGGTCGCGTTTTAGTGCTGGCGAAAAGCAAAAAGGCAATATTACCTATCTTTTTGTGGCACAGTAATTTTAAACCTATCAAATGCAGTTTTTTCTTGTTTACCTGTTGGGTTTATTCGCTGAAGCCTTTGTCAAAAGTGTTTTTGTTTATCTGGCCTTTTGCAACAGCATTGTTTATTATGCCTTTTCTAAAAATAAGGTTTTGAGTCAGCTACACATATCAAACGTTGAGTAAGCGGATATTTGAAAGCCCAGATTTATTTGGCATAAGTTATAGTTTTAGGCCAAGAATGGATAAGTTCGTCAATGTTTTGAGCCTGGTCGTTAAGTCGTAAAGCTTCTTTTTCGCTATAACCGCGTACATAAGGAGTGTTTCCCATATTTTTTATTTTCAAAAATACAGGGAAAAACTTAACAAAAAGGGGCTAGGCCATGATAAACAGTAATTAAGCCTTTTGGTAACAACGTACCCAGTCCACTTGCATGGTAGCATTTTCGGCATTGCCGTTTTTGCTTATTACGCCACCTCCAAGTTGCAGGTACAATGGTTCCGTGAGATGAGAAGAAGAAGTACGGAATATCTCAATATCGTTGATACGCCAGATGAGCTCTTCTGGGGTCCACTCCAGTTCGTAGATGTGAAAAGCTTTAGCAAAGCGCGAGCTGCTCATACTTTCACCACTTTTATCTATTGATCCGTCTTTTGTCCAGATATTTCCGAAAGAAAGTTTTCCATGAATATTTTTGGCAATGTCTAAATGTGGCAAAACTTGGTCTCCTGCCATCCAGAATGCCGATAATACATTGGAGCCTTGTGCCAAACGGATTTTAGCGCGAAAGCGGCCATATTTTTGCCTGAAACTTTTGCCAGAGTTGATAATACCCGTGGTGTAATTGAATTCTTTGGGCATAAAACCTAAAGCAGGGTTCCAGCCTATTCCCTGGATTTTTTCGGCCTTGGTTTCAATGTTTAAAATGCTATTATCGATTTTAAGGTTTTTGCCATCGGTGGGGTAATACTGGTCGTCAAACATGGCATAAGGCTGGTTGAGCATGCTGTCGGCCCAATAATAGCGTGTAAGCCATTTTGAAGCATCCAGTTTATCTGTATCAAACTCGTCGGCAAAAGTTTGCTTCCAGGCTTTGAGGTAATCAAACTTGTTGGAATTGGCAATGCTGAGGTACCATTTGATTTTTTCGGAAGCAGCAAGTTTTTTGTATTCTTCTTCCTGCTGATATTCTTCAGACTGTCTCCACTTTTGTTCGTATTTAAGGAGCATGTAAGCTTTTTCAGTTTTGAACTCCTCGCTTTCGACAAAAGCTTTTAATTCTTGAAACTTGTCAACAGTACCATTTTTAAGTGCTTCATTAAACAAGGCAAATTCTTTGCCGGCAACAAATTTTTCGTAATCTTTTATAGTACTGTCAGCAGCAAGCTGCATGTATTCCTTTTCCTGTGAAGATTGAGTTTCTTTTTCCCACTTTTTATCAAAAGGAAGAAGCAGGTAAGCTTTCTTTTCTTTGAATGTATCACTTTCAACTTCAGCTTTGAGCTTTTCGTATTTTTCAATAATGCCATTTTTATTGGCCTCTACAAATAATGCATACGCAGGAGACTGAAGGAATTTATAATACTGGATAAAACGAGGGTCTTTGCTTAAAATCTTGAATTCGTTAGCAGCCTGAGCATCTGAGGTAGCTTTGTCCTTTAATTCTTGATATTTTTTGAGGTCTTCAGAATCGTGAACATGGGTAAAGTTCTTGTATGCTTCGCTTTGAAGCACTGAGTAGTAGTTTTTTACCAGTTTTGATTTTGCCTGGGAGGCTAGTTCTTTTTCTTTATTGAATTCTTCAGAGCCTTTGAAATTAAGCTTTTTTAAGCTTTCTTTTAAATTGGAAAACTCAGGCTGTTTGACAATTTCTTTTAGTTTTAAATATTTTTCAAGTTTTTCAGCGTCTTTCAATGTGGTGTAATTACTATAAGCCGGTGAGCTCAACACTTTGAAATAGTTCTTTATTTGAGCTGACTTTTCAAGGTTTTTAAACGCTGTTTCTTTAGCAAAAGCTTCAGTTTTTTTATAATCGAGGGCAGCAAGGTCTTTTTTCTTTTGGGCAAAAGCTCCAGACTCGACAATTTTCTTCAACTCAAAATATCTGGCCAGCTCTTCAGAATTGGTATAGCTGTTAAGTTCTTCGTATTCTTTTATCAATGCGGCTTCTTGTGCTTCAATTTTTTCGGCGGCTTTGTAAAAGCCCAATAGAAAACGAAAATTTATCATAAGTTAAGTATTTAATCAGTACAAATTAAAAATCTAAGATATAACCTTTTCATTAAATGCACAAATTAAGTCGAAAAAACCTGTTTTTAACTTATTGTCACAAAATATTTATAATTTTTAGTACTATGTATTGCATAGTACTAAAAATTGCATTATTTTTGACTATCAAAATTTTATAAAAATGACACAACAGAATGAAAATACGGAAGTACAGATGCGCAAAGGTGTGCTGGAATATTGCATACTTCTGATATTGTCTAAACAGGATGCATATTCGTCAGACATCATTGATACTTTGCGCAATAATGACGTGAACGTGGCAGAAGGGACACTTTACCCTTTGTTGGCGAGGCTCAAAAACAACGGGGCGTTGCAATATAGGTGGGAAGAGTCAAAATCGGGGCCGCCTCGCAAGTATTATCATTTGACTGCTGAAGGGGCACAATATTTGGAAATGCTTGATAATAGCTGGCAGCGTTTGCAAGCATCGATCAATAATCTACGAGAGTTAAAAAGTATAAACAAATAAATAAGAAAAACCATGAATAAAGCTATAAACGTAAATTTGGCAGGAATGATTTTTTTCATCAACGAAGATGCATATCAATTTCTGCAAAAGTATTTGGATGAGGTTAAATCTGCTTTGACAGGGACCAAACCTGAAATCGATGAAGTAATGTCGGATGTCGAAAGCCGCCTTGCCGAATTGCTCAAACAACGTATGACCGGGGGTAAAGAAGTTGCTGATATGTTGGATGTCAGGTATGCCACCGATATTATTGGCTCGCCAAGTGACTTTGGAAGTGGCCAGGCTGGCAAGTCAAATAACGAAAGCGGCCAACGTCAATCAATTTGGCGGAAGCGTTTGTACCGTGATGCTGATAACAATGTTTTTGGGGGAGTTTGTTCGGGGTTGGCCCATTGGCTTGATATTGATACCGTATTGATGCGTATTTTGTTTGTTATCCTTTTTTTTGTAGGAGGCTCGGCAATACCGATATACATTATTTTGTGGATTATTATCCCCAAAGCCAAAACAGAACAACAAAAGCGCGAAATGCGCTCGGGGGTGCACGAGTTTGCTGGCTTCAATGAAAAAGCTAAAGAACCTACTAGTAAATCAAACGATTTTTTTAGCTTCGCCGGTGACTTTTTAAAAAATGCCTTAAAAGCACTGGCAAAAGTTATTTTAGTCATTTTAGGCGCAACTTTTGCATTTGTTGGCATTGTAATTATATTAGCGTTGATTCTTGCTGCCACAGTTGGTTTTTCGGCACCATTTGCTTTTGATAATATTTCGCTGTTTTTCTACGAGTTTTCTTTTGGCCCGATGCTGGCTGCCAAATTTTTCATCTCGTTACTGGCCATTATACCTGCTGTAATGCTTATATATGCCGGGGTTTTATTGTTGATGAAAAAAAGATTTGACAGGCGCATTGGCATTACCGCACTACTGTTATGGTTTGTATCTTTGTTTGTGGTAATTGGCCTGATAATAAGCAATGTAAAAAACAATAGGCAGCAATTTACCCATGATAACGTTGCTTTAGGGCAAACTGTTGATGGCAAAACAATTCACGTTTCGTGCAATGAAAACATTGAACCCAATACAAAAGTAAATGTCCGCTGGTTTGGTTCACATCGTTACGATACCTATTTCAGAAATGATGGCTTGGTTTATGGAACCGTTTCTTTAACTATTGAAAAAAGCCCTGATAGTGCTGTTCAAATATTGTACAAGAAAGAAGCAACAGCCGACAGTGAAGAAAAAGCAACAAAACGTATGCGTGCCATTGAGTATCAGTTCGTCCTTCAGGATAGCAGTATTGTTTTTGACAAGTATTTCAATCTTTCCAAGGGAGAACCATTTCATGCACAAAACCTTGAAGTAGTATTGTATGTACCTGAAGGAAAAACAATTGTGCTGGACAACAGTGTTGATGCAATTTTGAAGGACGCTGATGTGAACGGTTCATACTACATTTCAGAGATGGCAGGACAAAGCTGGGTGATGGGTAAGAATGGGCTAACCTTAAAAAGTGAATAATTATTTATTAATAATGTATAAATACTCTTTTTTTATATTTTTAAAATAAACAGATTTTATGATTTAGCTTTCATTTTTTTATCAAAAAGCAATATTTTAATGTAATTATTAAAAAATTTTTCTTAAAAATTGTTTTAATATTAAATTTTGGCTGTATATTTGCACACAGAAAACAAATTTTGCTTATGACTAAAAATACATCCATATCTAAGAAGAATAAGAAGAGCTTACTCGGGTGAGGATGGTATGATTTTTAGAAAAAGATAAAATGTATAAATCGGCTGTTCTCACCAAAAGGAACGGCCGATTTGCATTATAAGGCATGTGTATAAAATTAAAATAATTAGTAATCTGGTTTTAAAACCAAAAAGAAAAGTGAGTATGCAGATAGGATTGCCAAAAGCGCAGGGGATGTACAGTCCCGACAATGAGCATGATGCGTGTGGTATTGGTTTTGTGGCCCATATCAAAGGCCAGAAATCGCATGATATTGTGCGTCGCGGGTTAGAAGTGTTGATAAACATGACACACCGGGGGGCTGAAAGTGCCGACAACAAGACCGGGGACGGAGCAGGTATTTTAATCCAGCTCCCGCACGAATTTTTTATTTCCAAAGGATTGAAGCTTCCTTCATTTGGGAAGTATGGAGCAGGTTTCCTTTTTTTACCCAAGAATGAAAATGCTGCAAAACAATGCCTGGATATATTTGAAAGCATTGTAAAACAAGAAAACATGGAAATCATCACTTACCGTGATGTGCCTGTTGACAGTTCATGTCTTGGCGAAATAGCGCTGAGCAGCGAACCTGCTATGAAGCAGGTTTTTGTTACCGGTAAATTTGAGCAGGAAGAGTTAGAACGTAAACTTTTCCTTATTCGTAAGCTGGCCGAAAACCAAGTTCGGAATTCTGACATACTGGATAAAAAGGCTTTTTATTTTTCAAGTTTTTCATCAAAGGTGATGATATATAAAGGGATGTTGATGCCTATTCAATTGCGCGACTACTTCCCCGACCTGACAGATGCAGCTATGACAAGTGCCATATCTATGGTACACTCGCGTTTTAGTACTAATACCTTCCCAACTTGGGATTTGGCGCAGCCTTTTCGCTACCTTGCGCACAATGGCGAAATCAACACCATCAAAGGTAACCGCAACTGGATGAAAGCCCGCGAAGGCCTTTTGAAGACAGACCTTTTTGGGGACGATATCAAAAAATTATTTCCTATCATAGAACCAGACAAGAGTGACAGTGCCTCATTGGATAACGCACTTGAGTTTATCCACCTTGCAGGTCGCAGCTTGCCACATGCATTGGCAATGCTCATTCCTGAGTCATGGAACTCTAAAAACCCAATTCCTGAAAGCTTAAAAGCTTTTTACGAGTTTTATTCATCTATCATGGAGCCATGGGATGGACCTGCATCTATCGTATTTAGTGACGGGCGTTTTGTAGGTGGTACATTGGACCGCAACGGGCTTCGTCCTTCGCGTTATGTCATTACCAAAGATGATATCATTGCTATGGGTTCAGAAGTAGGGTGCCAGGTATTCCCTCCCGAATCGATAAAAGAAAAAGGCCGTCAACGTCCGGGCAAGATCCTTTTGGTGGACACCAAACTGGGAATCATCATCCCTGATGTTGAAATCAAGAACCAGCTGGCCAACATGCACCCTTACCAAAAATGGCTTAACGAAAGCCGCCTGATTCTTGACAATATTCCTATTCGTCAGCGTGTGCCTTCAGAGTTGGGAGATGAACTTCCAAAATACACTAAAGTATTTGGTTATAGCAAAGAAGATATTGAAGCTGTTATTACCCCTATGGCAACTGAAGGTTACGAACCTACAGGTTCTATGGGCAATGATACTCCGCTTGCAGTATTGAGCGAAAGGCCTTACAGGTTGTTTAATTATTTCAGGCAGTTGTTTGCCCAGGTAACAAACCCTCCCATTGACTCTATACGCGAAAGCCTTGTGATGTCTTTGACAAATTATATTGGTTCGGTTTCAAAAAATGTTTTGGTAGATGAGCCTTCACATTGCAAATCTATTAAGTTTAAAACACCGATTGTTTCCAATACAGATTTGGCCAAACTGAAAAACCTGAACGAAGAAAACTTCAGGCATATTGAACTGCCAATGCTTTTTGATGCTAAAGGGGCAAAAGGCGCTTTACAAAAAGCGCTAGAACAATTATGTCTTGCGGCAGAAAAAGCTGTTGATGATGGGTACAACTTTATTGTACTCAGTGACAGGGGGATAAATGCAGAAAAAGCCCCCATTCCATCCTTACTGGCAACAGCAGCAGTTCATCACCACCTTATCAATGCTAAAAAGCGTATGCAGGTAGGTTTGGTTATTGAAAGTGCTGAGCCTCGCGAGGTACATCACTTTGCATGCCTTATTGGTTATGGGGCAAGCGTTATCAATCCTTATGGCGCTTTTGCCATTATCAGCGACCTTTGCGCAAAAGGCAAAATCAAGCATGACTATGTTAAAGCCCGCGAGCTGTATATCAAATCTATTGATGCTGGCTTGTTAAAGATATTCTCAAAAATGGGTATTTCTACTATCCGCAGCTATCATGGTGCACAAATATTTGAGGCTGTTGGTATTGGCGATGAAGTTATCAACAAATACTTTGCTGGCACCTCTTCTCGTATTGGGGGACTTGGTTTTGAGCAATTACAAGAAGAAGCCCTGGTTTACCATAAAGAATTCTTTATTGATGAGGTAAATGGCGACCCCAAAACATTTGGTTTTTATAACTATCGTAAAACAGGCGAAACTCATGGTTGGGATCCAGAGTCAATTGGTTTATTACAATGGGCAACCCGTACAAACAATTATGATAAATTCAAAGAATTTACAAGTTATGTCAATGCCCATAACCAAAAGCCTATATTTTTACGTGGGTTTCTCGATTATAAGAAAAATCCGATTCCGGTAGAACAAGTTGAACCAGCTTCAGAAATCATGAAGCGTTTCATCACGGGGGCTATGTCATTTGGTTCTATAAGCAAAGAAGCACACGAAGCTATGGCAGATGCCATGAACCGTATTGGTGGCAAATCAAATACCGGAGAAGGGGGCGAAGACAGCGAACGTTTCAAGGTGCAGCCAGACGGGCGCAATCTGCGCAGCGCTGTTAAGCAGGTAGCTTCGGGACGTTTTGGTGTAACCAGCAATTATCTTGTTAATGCTGACGAGATACAGATTAAAGTGGCCCAGGGGGCAAAACCCGGTGAGGGGGGCCAGTTGCCCGGGTTAAAGGTAAATAAGATAATTGCCCGCTTGCGTCACTCCACTCCTGGTATTACGCTTATTTCGCCTCCACCACACCACGATATCTATTCTATCGAAGACTTGAAACAGCTTATCTTCGACCTGAAATGTGCTAACCCAGCTGCAAAAATCAGCGTTAAGCTTGTTTCAGAAAATGGTGTTGGTACTATTGCCGCTGGTGTTGCCAAAGCAAAAGCAGATATTATCATTGTATCAGGTTGCGAAGGTGGTACAGGAGCATCACCACAAAGTTCTATCAAACATGCTGGTTTACCTATGGAAATGGGTATTGCCGAGTCGCACCAGACATTGGTAATGAATAATCTTCGTGGTCGTGTAAGATTACAAACAGACGGACAGTTAAAAACAGGAAAAGATGTAGTAATGGCTGCCATGTTGGGAGCTGAAGAATATGCATTTGCAACATTGGCCCTGATTGTACTTGGTTGCGTAATGATGCGTAAATGTCACGTTAATACTTGCCCTGTAGGTGTTGCTACTCAGGAAGAAGAATTGCGTAAACGCTTTACAGGAAAATCTGATTACCTGGTT
>Ga0208197_1003663_pt1 | contig 11995 bp, 8 predicted proteins | sample AD_JPNNA4_MetaG_FD_184444 | JGI IMG/M metagenome (GOLD analysis project Ga0208197, IMG submission 184444) | Active sludge microbial communities of municipal wastewater-treating anaerobic digesters from Japan - AD_JPNNA4_MetaG (SPAdes) (version 2) | ecosystem: Engineered > Bioreactor > Anaerobic >...
AATCTTCATTTTTTTCTACAGGATAAATAATTTTTTTTAACCATTCAATTGCTTGATGAAAATTTTTAGATTCTGTATAATATAGAGCTATATCAAGACCTATTTTAACTTTTTGAAGTTTATTTTTTTCTTTGTTATAATTTATTTGAAGAGAGTCTATAAAATTGTTTTGTGCATTTAAAGATAAATGACTTAGTATAAATAAGGAAACAATAAAAAAATAGTATTTATTTGATAGACTCAAGTTATAAGTGCAACTTTTTATGCTGTAAATTTACAAAATATTTCATATGGTGAATAATAGTTTAATTTTTTTTCTAGGTTGTAAGATTACATTTTGTGGTTGCAATATTTATATAATGTATCGCTGATTACCTGTAATAAAAAAGGCTACCCTTTATGGCAGCCTTATTCGATGAAAAATATGTAAAAATTATTTAACTAAACCTGCAAACCCCATAAAAGCAAGTGATAACAACCCTGCAGTAACAAGTGCAATTGGAAAACCTTTCATCGCTTTGGGTACACCCGTTAACTCAAGTTGTTCGCGAATGCCGGCCATTAATACCAATGCTAATGTAAATCCTAATGCAGTGGAAATAGCGTAAACCAAACTTTGAATTAAGTTGTAATCTTTTGTAACAGCTAATATAGCGGTACCCAAGACAGCACAATTGGTAGTAATCAGTGGTAAATAAATTCCCAGTGCCTGATATAAAGATGGACTCACTTTTTTAAGAATGATTTCTACTATTTGAACCAATGATGCAATAACAAGAATGAAAGTTATGGTTTGCATGAATTGTATATGAATGGGAGTGAGGATAAAATAATAAATTAAGTAAGTTACAAGGTTAGCTAATGCCATAACAAAAACAACAGCAGCTCCCATTCCAATTGACGTAGAAGTTTTTTGAGAAACGCCTAAAAAGGGACAAATGCCTAAAAATTGAGCTAATACAACGTTATTAACTAATAAGGCTAATATAATAATGTTAACAATATCCATAATAAAATTGTTTTTTAGTTAAACTTAGCTTTTAATTTATTCATAAGCAACATGAGGTAACCAAATGTTAAAAAGGCTCCTGGAGGCATAATAAAAATTAAAATGGTTGAAGCTTCTTGGGATACAAACTTAATATCGAAAATGGAGCCGTTACCTAGAATTTCACGAATAGAACCCATAACGAAAATGGCCAGTGTAAAACCAAGTCCCATTCCAAGTCCATCGAGCAAAGATGTATAAACGTTATTTTTTTGTGCAAAAGCTTCAGCTCGACCTAAAATAATACAATTCACAACGATAAGTGGTATAAATACGCCTAAAGCATTGTATAAGTCTGGTACAAATGCTTTCATAACCAAATCAACAATGGTAACGAAAGTTGCAATGATGACAATAAATGCAGGAATACGAACTTTATCGGGAATGAAATTTTTTAGCATGGCGATTAATATATTCGACATGGTTAAAACAAATGTTGTTGCCATTCCCATTCCTAGTCCATTAATAGCTGATGTGGTAACAGCTAATGAAGGACAAGTTCCAAGAACAAGAACAAATAACGGATTTTCTTTAACAAAACCTTTTGTAAATTCCTTAAAAGCACTCATTGGGCACCTCCTTTTTTAAATGCTTCGAAAGCACGGTTTACAGCATCACAAAAAGCTCTGGATGAAATGGTACTTGCCGTAATGGCATCAACATCTCCTCCGTCTTTTTTGACAGTAATTTTATATGATTCCGGATTTTTATTTTTAAACTGATCTTTAAATTTGGGTTCTTTCATTTTTGTACCTAAACCAGGTGTTTCTTTTTGTTCTACAACAGAAATATTATTAATGGTTCCATCTGGTAAGAAGCCTACCATTAATACAATATTACCTGAAAAACCTTTGGTAGAATAGGTTTTTACTGCAGAGCCAACCCATTCACCTCCTTTAGTTGCTTTATAAACAATAAGGTCTTCTCCTTCAATTCGGGTCATTTCTTTCGTTGGATCGTTATCAAATGCAGGCAACACTTCAGCTATAGCATTGGTGATTTTTGCTTGTTGTCCTTTTGCAATGGGGTCTTTTGTTTTTTCATAAACAAATCCCAATGCAACGGCCATAAATATAGATATAATCGTAAGCGACAATATCATATTCGTTAATGTGGAAGACAATTTTTGCATATTATTTCCCTCCGAAACGTTTAGGTTTAATATTCTTATTTAATATTGGAGTTACTGCATTCATGATAAGAATGGCAAATGAAACTCCTTCAGGATAAGCTCCCCAAACTCTAATTAACACTGTTAATATTCCGCAACCTAAACCAAAAATTAACTGAGCTTTGTGGTTGATAGGGGAGGTAACCATATCGGTAGCCATAAAAATAGCACCAAGCATGAGACCACCGGCTAAAAGGTGAAAAATGGGGTCAGCATATTTTTCAGGATTAACTAACCATAAAATACCTGTGAATATAAAAACAGTTAGAATATAACTAGCCGGAATGTGCCATGTAATAATTTTTTTATAAAGCATATAAATTCCACCAATAATAAGTGCTATGGCAGAAATTTCGCCTAATGAACCACCCATATTCCCAATAAACATATCTGTGTATGACGGTACGTTATGCATCAACTGACTGATACTTTCTCCTTTCATTAACCCTTCTTTAACAACTCCTAATGAAGTAGGTCCTGTAACGATGTCAGTTAATGATGTACTGAGCGGAGCAACTTTTGGCCATGTTGTCATTTCGACCGGAAAAGAAATCAGCATAAAAACACGACCTACTAAAGCTGGGTTAAAAGGATTTTTGCCTAAACCTCCAAAAGTCATTTTTGCTACCCCTATTGCTACAATACTTCCTATAACCATTTCCCACCAAGGCAAACTACTGGGAACATTAAAGGCAAGAAGCAACCCTGTTATTACTGCCGAGCCGTCTTTGATAGAAACTTCTTTTGATTTAAATAAAAACTTCTGAATTAAAAATTCAACTATCAAACATGATACAACCGCTACAAGAGTAGTTATTAAAGCAGGTAGTCCAAAGAAATACAACGAAACCAATAGTGCTGGTATGAGAGCATAAACAACTCCCCACATGATTTTGTTTACATCCTGCTTATCATGTACATGAGGCGATCCTGATAAAACGTATGTACTCATATTTATTTCCCTCTTGATCTGATTAATTGATTAACTTTATTTTTTCCTAAACGGATCATGTCCAATAATGGACGTCCTGCAGGACATGTATAATGGCATGAACCGCATTCTATACAATCGAGAATATGTTCTTTTTCGGCCATTTCCCAATTCTTGTTTTCGGCAATTTTTTCGAGCAAAATAGGCTCTAACCCCATAGGACAAACAGTAACGCATTTACCGCAACGAACACAATTATACATTGGCATTCGATGGCTCATTTCTGAGGTGAAAATTAAAATGCCCGATGTGCCTTTCGTAACAGGTACTTCAGTCGAGGTAAGGGCTTTACCCATCATAGGTCCGCCATTTATGATTTTTTCTGTATTTTCAGGTAAACCACCGCATTTATCAATCATAGCTTGGATTGGAGTACCGATGCGAACAATAAAGTTTCCTCCGTTTATGTTTTTACCACTAAGTGTTACAACTCGATCTATTAATGGCTTGTTGAATTGAACAGCTTCGTAAACAGCAAAGGCTGTTCCTACGTTTTGTACAACACAACCAACTTCGATGGGTAGCTTGCCACTTGGGACTTCTCTATTTACTAATGCCTTGATTAATTGTTTTTCAGCTCCCTGAGGATATTTTAGTTTTAGTCCTTGAACTTTTATGCCATTGTATTTAGTTGCTAATTTTGATAGATGTTCAATCGCATCGGGTTTATTTGCTTCAATTCCGATAAGTGTATGTTGAACATCTAATGCTTTCATTAGAATTTGAATACCTATTAATATTTCTTCGCCTTTTTCCAACATAAGTCTGTGGTCAGAGGTTAAATAAGGCTCGCATTCAACTGCATTTATTATCAGGTATTCAGCTTTTTTACCTTGGGGTATAGAAAGTTTAACATGGGTTGGGAAGGTTGCACCACCTAAACCAACAATCCCTTTATCTTTGATGCGTTGTATAATTTCTTCTTTAGATAGTGAAATGTTTGAGTTTAACTTATCTGACGGCATAATGCCTTCTTCCCACTCGTCGGCTTCGGTCTTTATAATGATGGCTTTTTTTCTATATCCGCTGGCATCAATCCATTCATCAATTTTTTCAACGACTCCGGTTACAGAAGAATGGATATTGGCGGATATAAATGCTTCACCTTTTGCAATTAATTGGCCGGTTTTAACTCTATCTCCTTTGTTTACTACAGGAATTGAAGGCGCTCCCAAACTTTGTGAGAGGGGAATATATACTCTCTCAGGAATAGGAAGAACTTCAATAGCTTTAGAAGCGGTATATTTACCTTCTTCTGGGTGGACACCACCTAATGGAAATGTTTTTAAATCACTCATTATCTGTTGATTTATGCTTCGACTTCGTTCGATTTTGTAACTTCAGTTTTTCGTGGAGGAAAATTTATTTCCAATATTGCACCAGTAGGACATTCTGCAACACATTTACGACAAAGTTTACATTTTTCGTAATCAATGTATGCAAGATTATCAACTAATGTGATGGCTTCATGAGGACATGTTTTTACACATTTGCCACAACCAATACAAGCTACTGAGCAATTTTTACGTGCAACAGCACCTTTTTCCTTATTAATACATGAAACAAAAATTCTCTTCCCCTTAGGTCCTTTATTTCGGAGTTCGATTATTCCTCTTGGACAGGCTTTAACGCAAGCTCCGCATGAAGTACATTTATCATCGATAACGGTTGGTAAGCCGCTTTCGGGGTTCATATAAATGGCATCAAATGTACAAGCAGCTACGCAATCACCGCAACCTAAACAACCAAATGGGCATCCGCTTTCACCCGAAAAAAGATTATGAGCGAAAGAACAGCTAATAGCACCTTCGTATCTAGCTTTTTGTGGGGCATTTGCAAAACTTCCATTACAACGTACCACGGCTAGTTGAGGTGCTTTTTCTACTACTTCTATTCCGAGTACGGAAGCCGCTTTTTTTAATACTTCGTTTCCGCCTACCGGACAAAATAGGGTATCCATATTGCCAGCCTTGACAATAGCTTCTGCAAAATTTCTACAACCTGCATAACCACATCCACCGCAGTTCGCTCCGGGAAGAATTTCCTGAATTTGATCTATTCGAGGGTCTTCAATAACTTTAAATTTCTTTTCAACGAAAAAGATTATTGTGGCAAACAGTAATGCTATGCCACCAAGTGCCATTAATGAATAAAGTACAATTTCGTTCACAGTTACTCAATTTTTAAGTCCTCGCAAAAATATAGAATAAAATGAATATCGAAACTATAAAAAATCACGTCAGTTAATCGTCTTTTTGTAAATATCAGAAAATCAGTATATAAGCAATGAATAATAAAAAGATTGTTCTGTAACAGGAATAATTTAGAAATAATTTAAATTACCTATTGAAAAAAATATTTTTAAGTATTAAAAAATATTTTACTTTTGTATGATAAAAAATCAGAACTATGAGAAAAATATTTTTATTATTAATGGTATTCTTTTCAATAAATGCAAATGCTCAGCAAACCTCGCCTCAGGTTATTGCTACAAGCGGAAATATCAGCCAACAAGGCAACGCCACTATTAGTTATACCGTTGGCGAAACCGTAATCCAAACCGGTACTGACGGAACAACCATACTTACGCAGGGTTACCAACAACCTCATTACAACATCACGATCCTGCCACAGTATCAAAACACAGAACCCAATATCAATATTTTCCCAAACCCAACTACCGACCAACTACAAATAAAATTTGACAACGACCAAGAACTTAAAGCAACTATCCGCTTAATGGACGCACTGGGCAAGCAAATTAATGCCGATGAATATACAGCACTGCCCAATACTGCCATACAGTATCCTATGCAACACTATGCTTCGGGCAAGTATTTTTTAACGATTGAAGTTTCATCCAACCATTCAATCAAAACTTTTGAAATTATTAAAAACAAATAATCATTACAGCTATGAAAAAAACGTTATTAATCTTTAGCAAAATAGCACTGTTGCTGTTTTTAACCGTAAATTGCTTTGCTCAAGCACCGCAAAGCTTTTCGTATCAAGCCGTAGTACGAGATGCACAGGGCAATATTTTACCCAACCAAAATGTTGCTTTCCGTTTCAGCATTATTGAAAACAACACCAACGGAACTGTTGTTTACCAAGAAACACAACAAGCAACTACCAACACCTTAGGCTTGGTTGTATTAGCCATAGGCAACGGAACCGTTCAGCAAGGAGTATTTTCAACCATTCAGTGGGGCTCAGCTCCTCATTTTCTAAAAGTAGAATTGGACGTAGCAGGCGGCGCTAACTTTGTGGATATGGGAACCACCCAATTATTGAGTGTGCCCTATGCACTATTATCGCAAAAATCGATTTCCGACACCTTGTGGATTCAAAATGGAAATAATATTTATAATAGTAATGCAGGCAGGGTTGGAATTGGTTTAACTGCACCAAACGGCAAAGTAACCATACAAGGCGACACATCCAATGTTCTTTTTGAAGTACGCGATAAAAATGGCATACCCGTTTTTGTTGTTTATCAGGACAGTGTACATGTATATGTAAGCAACACATCTGCCAAAACGAATAAAGGAACGTTTGCCGTTAATGGTAAAACGCAGAGTAAAGCTGGTGCACATACTATTTTTCGAGTTGTTCCTGACAGCATCGTAGAAATAAAAGATGCCAATGGTTTGCCGATATTTAAAGCATTCCAGGACAGTGTTCAGGTATTTGTTGATAATTCCGGAGCAAAAACGAATAAGGGGACGTTTGCCGTTAACGGTAAGACCCAAAGCAAAGCAGGAGAAAGAAATTATTTACGCATATCGCCCGACAGCTCTCGTGTTTATACCGAAGACCCCACAGCAGGCTTTGGAGTTCGAGACCTAAGCAGCGGCACCGCTACCAGCTATATGAATTTAACACCAGATAATTATTTTATCGGACATGATGCAGGAACCCATATCTCTCTTGCTGCACAATATAACGTTGCTTTAGGTTTCCAAGCCGGTCAAAATTTATATGCCGGAAAAAACAATATTTTTCTTGGATATAAATCTGGTCTCACCACTCATGATGGTTATTCAAATATATTTATTGGATCAAATGCGGGTATGATGAATGATTTTGGACGCATGAATGTTTATATCGGCGACTCGGCGGGAATGAACCCCAACCTTGGAGAAGCAAACATTTATATTGGTTACAAATCCGGGTTTAATGCCAGTAGCCAATATAACACATTCATAGGAACATACACAGGTATGAATAATCATGGTGTTTCAAATACTTTTTTAGGATATAATTCAGGCAAATTAAATAATACCGGATATTTAAACACATTTTTGGGTTGTCAGGCCGGAGAGAACAATACCAGTGGAAGCAATAATACTTTTATAGGTGTTGGCTCTGGATCTTCAAATACAACAGACAATTACAATACTGCTTTGGGATATGGCAGCGATTTTGTATCTTTAGCTCAACACGCATTTAATTCAACAGCCATTGGTTATTTATGTGTGGTAAATACTGCAAATACCGTTAAACTTGGTAATGCTTCAGTTACAACTATTGGTGGAGCTGTGGGTTGGACAACGATTTCCGACAAATCAATTAAAGAAAACATCAAAAACAATGTCCCCGGTCTTTCTTTTATTAACAAACTTAAACCCGTAACCTATCATTTAAACGCTGATAAACTTGCAGAATTAACATTTGAAGACTATTACATTGATTCAAAAGGAAATAAAATAAAGAAAGATGTGCCAAAAGAAATTCTGGAAGCCAGAAAAGAAAAATCAAAAATCACCTATACAGGATTTATTGCTCAAGAAGTAGCTCAAGCTGCTAAAGAAACCGGTTACGATTTTAGCGGAATACATTATCCACAAAATGAGCATGATTTATATTCGTTAAGCTATGCCGATTTTGTTGTCCCACTCACAAAAGCAGTACAGGAATTAAGTCAAAAAGTAGAAGAACAACAAAAAATTATTGAACAATTACAAAAACAACTTAACGAGTTAAAAAAATAATTTTTTTAACTCGTTATTAAAACAATATTTATGTACCCATTTAACTTATATAAAATAACAAGAATAGATTCATGTTTTTTAGACTCAAAAAGACGAACTTTAAAGAATTGGAACCGTATAAATTATTTGGGTTTTTATTTTTTGAAAAATTTATAAACTAATTGCCATGAAAGCTACTTTTATTATTGGACTTAGCGTGCTTTTATTTTTTTCATCAAAAGCACAAATGTCAAACCAAGCAAAAACAGTTTGGTCTGCACGTTTAAAAAATTTACATGCAATAATAGAAAACAAAGGCCAAGAAAAGGATATTAATGGAAAGAAAGTTTTATATGTATATTACGGCAGTAAAGAAAAATTTTATTTTACTGACAAAGGAGTTATAATTAAAATAGATACATTAATCTTAAAATCTGGAATTCCTTCTATTTTTAGAAACTTTAAAAATGATAAAGAAATTGAAATAGATGATTATAAAACAAAATCCGTTTTTTTATTTTCTGAATGGCAAAACACGAATAATAATATAAAAATAATTCCGTCTATTGAAACTGAAGGTTATTATACTTTTCGTGATAATTTTGAAAGCTGTAAGGGGTATAAAAAAATTATATATAAAAATATTTACCCAAATATTGATATAGAATATTCAATTCCTGATGATAGTTCTGGTATAAAGTATAGTATAATTCTATATCCAAAAGCTGATTTATCTAATGTTAAACTTTCTTATACCGGTGATATTAATCAAATTAGAAAAGATGATTTTGGAAATATTATTATTCAAAATTCAATCCATTCTATAATTGAACATGCTCCTATAACATTTTTAAAAAAATCCAAAATAGAATCTTCTTTTAGCTTAAATGAAAACATTATTATGTTTAATATTGAGAGTATTCCAAGCGACACTATAATTATTGACCCATGGGTAAATGGAATTAACATTACAGGTAATGATTATGGTTTTGATGTAGAATATGATTTTAATCAGAATTTATATGTTTATTCTAGAGCTTTTGGTGGTTCATTATATGTAAGTAAATACTCTCAAACAGGCATTTTACAATGGACACATATGACCACAAGTGCAAATGGATATGAAGGTAATTTTTTACTTGATAAATTATCCAACAAAATATATATTTCTGAAGGATTCAATAGTAGCGGTGCAATAATATACAGAATTGATTTAAACGGAATTCCTGATGGTTATACTTCACAACAAAATCCAAATTACCAAGAAATTTGGGATATGATATTTGATTGTAATTTAAATAGAATTATAGGTGTTGGAGGGGGAACCAATTCTGATTTAAATGGGGGTTTAGTTAATACCTCAAACGGAAGTGTCAATATAACAAATTTCACTGGTATAGCTGGAACTTGCCAAGACATTGTTACTGGATGTGTTGATAATAATGGAAAAGTATTTACAGTATTTTGTAAACCTATTTGTGGACCTGCAGCATTAAATGACAAATTAATGTTATTAAACAATACACTTAATGGATATGTTTGGATGGTAAATCATGGAATGTATGGATTTATCGAAGCGTCCAATCATCCTCCAGATTATGGAAATAATCCTTATTCCGGTTCCAATGCTTTCAATGCATTAGATGTTAACGATCATTATTTGTATTATTATGACGGTCAAGGTGTTGCTGCTTTCAATAAAGCTAATGGCTCAATTATAGCACCAACATCTGTTGGATATTCTGGAACGTGGTACACTCCTTTAGCTCAAGGCGGTATTGCTGTTGACGACTGCGATAATGTTTATTTGGGAGGCAATAATAACAATTTGCTGCAATACACCTTTACAGGTTCTGCATTTACCGGACCTGTCAACATTCCTATCGGCTGGCCGGGTTCTTTTGTTTGGGATGTAAAATATGACCGTAATTCTAATTTTTTGTATGTATCAGGATATAGGGGAGTTGCTGTAGTGTATGCAGCAGCAAGTGCCTCCTGTGTTAACAATTCGCTTACTGATTCTACGTTTTGCTTAGGGGCTCAATTAGGTGGTGCTACTATAACTGTTCATACTGGATTAAGCAATCCCACCATTAATTATACATGGTATGATAGTGGAGGAAATAGTATTAGTCAAACCAATGGTTCTACAAGCTTAACAAATACAGTTAGTAATCTTGCTAACGGGACTTACATTGTACGAGCTCAAGTAAATCCTTTATGCGGCCCTATTTTAACAGATACGATTACCATAAACTGCCCAACTTGTGGGGGAACCATTACTCCTGTAATGGTAAGTTGCTTTGGTGGAAATGACGGATCAGCAACCATTACGCCAAATAGTGGCCAACCTCCCTATACTTATTTGTGGAACAATGGTGATAATCATCAAACTATAAGCAACTTAACTGCCGGTACATATACGGTTACACTTACTGATGCAAATACTTGTTCTTCAACTATTTCAGTAACAATAACCCAACCGTCTGCTTTACAATCAACAATAACTCCAACTAACGTAACTTGCTATGGTTATAACGATGGTTCTGCAACGGTCAATGTTAGCGGTGGTACCGGAACTTATACATATCAATGGAGCAATAATCAAACTGATTCAACTGCAACAAATCTTTCTGTTGGAAATTATACCGTTACCATAACAGATAATCATAATTGTACAAATACCGCTTCAGTTACCATCACACAACCTCCTCAGCTAACAATTTCTGCTACGGCTTCGCCCGACTCTATATGTCCGGGAGCAAGTTCTACTCTTACGGCAAATGGAGCCGTTACTTATGCATGGGACAATGGAATAGGAAATGGCAATCCACAAACGGTAAGCCCTGCAAACACAACCGCTTACCATGTTACCGGAACGGATGCTACAGGATGTACTGCTACGGCTACTGTTTCTGTAGTCGTATATACACCACCAACTATTTCTATTACCGGAAATAATAGCGTTTGTCAGGGACAATCAACCACTCTTTCGGGCAACGGTGCAACTAGTTATGTTTGGGATATTGGAAACAATACTTCCAGTATTACAATAACGCCTACGGCAACTACTACATACCTTGTTACAGGAACCGATGCCAACGGATGCACAGGAACGGCATCCTATCAGGTTACTGTCATTCCAATGCCCGATGCAAATGCGGGTTTGGATGCTACACAATGCGGGTTAACATACAATTTATCAGCTATACCATCAGTTGGAAACGGAACATGGACTTCACCCCAAAACGTTACCATTAATCCTGTCAATAATCCCAATGCTACTTTAACCGTTAACCAAACCGGTCAATATACCCTTATTTGGACTGAAAACAATCAGGGTTGCATAGATGCCGATACCGTTATAATTAATTTAACACGCTATCCAACCAGCGAATTTACAGCAGATACCATTCCTTGTGCCGGCAACAATTCCATGATAACTTTCACCGGCTTTGCAGAAGGAAATTCCGTTTACACATGGTCGTGGGATGGCGGAAACTCCATTCCCGGAACCGGTGCCGGACCACACGTTGTGAATTGGAACAGCACCGGAATTCACACGGTTAGCTTAACTGTTTCGACCAATGGATGTGCATCACCACCCACCACAGTTCAAATTTACAATCCAGCGCCATTGAGCTCTTCGCTTACCAAAACCGATATATTATGCTATGGCGATGCAAACGGAAAAGTAGATTTAACGGTAACAGGTGGTCGTTTGCCCTATAGTTTTCAATGGGACAACGGTGCTCCAACCGAAGATTTATTAAATATACCGGCCGGCATTTATACTGTTACAGTTACCGATG
>Ga0208197_1003664_pt1 | contig 11989 bp, 8 predicted proteins | sample AD_JPNNA4_MetaG_FD_184444 | JGI IMG/M metagenome (GOLD analysis project Ga0208197, IMG submission 184444) | Active sludge microbial communities of municipal wastewater-treating anaerobic digesters from Japan - AD_JPNNA4_MetaG (SPAdes) (version 2) | ecosystem: Engineered > Bioreactor > Anaerobic >...
CTGTGACCACATCCCGGCTCATAACATCCACCACATTGGGCGACTCCTTGGTCTGCTTCATGGGCCGGGAGCTGCCCAGCCGCGGCAGCGGCTCCACGGCAGCGCTTAGCAGGAACTCTCCCTTCTCCACCTGCTCCTTGAGGGCTGCCGCCACCTCCCTGGCCATGAGGAAGCTGGAGAGAGATGAGGTGGAGACATCTTTTCCGTTGAGGTCTATAATGCCCGACTTTAGGTCCTCGTAGCTGACCATCTTCAATGAGGGCCGGTCCCGCCGGGGAACGCCGTAGTCCACCACCGGCACGGAGATATCCCTATCCCTGACGGCAGTGCTTTTAGCCAGCCTCTCATTTAGAATGGGAATGGGAATTCCAATGCCCAGATAGAGGCTCGGTCCGTACTTGTGAAATGTGGCCGCTCTTAGAAAGCGGCTGCTCATCTTCTTCATGTCCCCGGTGACCATGAGGGTGGAGAAATTGTTCTGGGGGTTATGCTGGGTGCCGGCGCCCATGACAAATCCCTGGGCTCCGGCCAGGAAGATGCGCGTGCCCACGCCGATGTAATCGAAGTTGGGATCATTGGATATGGGCGATAGGACCCCCGCCCCGCTGTAGTGAATGTTGCCCAGCCGCGGCAGCAGGGTGCCCATGTAGGTGTGAACCGTCCTGTCGGAGGAATTGGTAGCGGCATTGTAACGCTGGTAGGCGTTTCTGGGGTTGACCATGATGGCCTGGTTGAAGTCCTCCAGCCGCAGGCTGGTCTCCAGCTCCATCTGAGGATAGCAGTCTGTTCCTGCGCCGAAGGCCTCCACCTCGATCTGCTTTCCGGATATGAGGTCCTCTATGACGTGAGCCCCGCCGTACTCAATCCCCCGATCCTCGGAGGGCTGGGTGGCTCCCAGAAATAGATCTACTGCGGCGACGCCCCCATAGGCCTCTACCCGGTTCAGCAGCGCCCGGCTGATCTTGATGGGCGGATCGCTGTGTCCCAGATTGAGAAAGACTCCTGAGGAGCACATGGCCCCGAAGGTTCCGGTGGTGACCACGTCCACCTCGCGCACGGCTCCGCCCGGCCCCAACTCCTCCACTATATCGGGCATCTCCTCCGCTGTTACCACCCGGGCGCTGCCGTCGCGAATGCGTTCGTTGATCTCCGATAACGACTTCTCTTGCACGGTTTTATGAAATCGGCGATCCGATAAAAACCTGTTGGGCTCTGCTATCCAGCATTTTGCCTTAGCGGCTCTTCTTCGGCTGCCCTCTTCAACAATGTCTCCAACAATGTTATATTCCAGGGCCGCAATGGGGCGAAGAATGCCACCATTGCAGGGCAAGAAGATAGTCCTCACCAGCGACCAGACCATGATGAGCAGCTACCACGGAGGGGTGATGCTGGGCTTTGCCGCCATCATGCCCAAAAGAGCCCTGCCCGATTTCGTCTTCCATAAGTTCTTCTGCCCACCCGTTCCGGCCAGGCCGGACGGCTCGGCTGCCATCGCCCCCTGCGGCATGCGCAAGGTTGAGGCGGCCCTTCTGGAGGCGGGCTTCTCCCGGGATGAGGTTATGGTAGCCCATCCCCTCTACCTGGATCGGGCCATAGGGCCGGAAACAAAGGTAGTGGGCATAACCCATGACGACCCCATGGGCAAGATCGCCGTCCGGGAGATAGAGGATATCATCGGCCAGGGCCCGCCCTTCAACCGCTCCAAGTTTCTGGAGCTGCTCTCCCATCCCCTGATCCAAAAATACAGGCCCAATGTGGTCCTGGGGGGCAACGGCGCCTGGGAGGCCATGGGGGAGGATGTGGATGTAAACCACATCTACCTAGGCGAGGGCGAGAGCGACTTTCCAGATATATGCCGGAAGATCCTGGCCGGGGAGAGAGTGCCTCCCGTCATTAGGGGCCGGGCTGTGCCGGGAGAGGATATCCCTGCCTGCCGGGGGGCGACCATCGGCGGCATTGTGGAGATAGGCCGAGGCTGCTGGAGGGGCTGCGCATTCTGCTCTCCCACCAAACGGATCATGCGCCACCGGCCGGTGGAAAATATCCTGAAGGATGTAGAGGTGAATCTGGAAGCGGGCCAGAGGGATATCATCCTGCACAGCGAGGACTTCTTCTCCTACGGCTACGGCAAGAGCGGCCCTGATCAGAGGATGATCTTGGACCTGGTAAAAGCGGTCAAGGAGCTTGAGCCGAAGACCATAGATGTGTCTCACCTCAGCCTAGCCTCGGTCTACCAGAACCAGGACCTTCTCCGCAGGGTCTCGGAAATTGTGGGCGTGGGCTCAGACCAGAATCACATGTCCGCCTGGATCGGCATAGAAAGCGGTAGCTGCCGCATCCTCAAGATGCACATGCCCAATAAGGCCCGTCCTGCGGAGATAGAGAACTGGCCGCAGATAGTGCGGGACTGCTACTGTCTGTTCGCCGAGGAGTCCTGGCTGCCCGTGGCCAGCCTGGTCCTGGGCCTGCCCGGAGAGAGGGCGGAGGATGTGATCAAGACCACCGAGCTTGTGGAGTCGCTCATGGACTACACCGGCCTCATGCTTCCTCTCTTTTTCACCACCATCGCCGATACAAAGCTCGGCGGCAGCAAGGGCTTTTCCAGGCAGGATGCCCTTCCGGAGCACTGGCAACTGGTGGGGCTGTGCCTGGAGTACAACCTGCGCCACCTCAAAAAGCTGCACCGCCTCTATCAGGAGAGGATGGCCGCCGGGCCGGGCGTGCACCTGGCCCTGAAAGGCATAAACCTGCTGGCGGATTCTGTGCTCGGCAAATATATGAAGAGGATGAAAAGAGGCGAGCCGCCCAATTAGATTGGGAAGCCATTGGAATTATGTAATAGAATCTGGGAAGGCAAGACGAGATTTAGTAATTCTCCAGAACCGATCTCACCACGCTCTTGTGATCTCCCTTGAGAGAATAGACATTGTGGTCCCCGGAGACATCGATGCTCAGAATGCCCAGACGGGTGTTCATCAGTCCCACCATGGCCGAGACTCCCCGATAGCTGACATCAAAGCCCTCCTTAGCCAGATAGGTGAAGACATCCTCGGTAGTATAAGCTCCATCGCTTAAAAACAGCTTTAGTACCGCCTTTCTTATCCCAATTCCATCCCGCTTAAGATAGTTCCTGAGCCTCTCCTGGATCCTTCCCTCTGCGTTCTCCATCCGGCAAAATCACCGCCCTCAACCAAGGAATTTAAGGATTATAAATGTATTCTCTCTACCACAATCCCGCCCTGGAAGGGATATCTCTCCACCAGGCATAGGGCGCAACCGATCCTCTTCAGATCCTCGGCTATATCCTCCAGTATGGCGGCAGCAATGTCTATTCCTCTCTCACTGCGGCAATACATCTCCGAGGGGACGCCCAGATCTCCCAGAATTCGCAATGCTGCACCGCAATCTCCCTCTATGGTGCCGTGGATTATGGTTCCCTCCTGGCTGATATGATCAAAGGGTCGGGCAGTGCGCCTGGCCCGGCGCAGCAGCCTCTCTCGGAGCTGCACCGCATCCTTGAACCGGGAGGGGCAGTAATGGGCCCGGATATCCTCTTTCAGAAAATGCTGCCTGGCGATCTCCTCGCTTCCGAGAGCGCCGCAGCCCAGCTCCTCGGGCATGAAGCCCTCTGCCGCCAGGGCGGCATAATTGGTCTCGGAGAACTCCAGCTCATTGATATTGAGGAAGGCATCGGCGTCTCTGATCGCCTGGACGATGGCAGGAGCCATTTTAATGGCCGGGATCTCCACCCCGGCCAATAGGCCCAGGCTTTTAGCCTCTCTCAGAGCCCGTGTCAGAGGACCGGGATCGAACCACTGCTCTAGAGGAGGATGAAACCGGATCTCATCCAGCCCCGCCTGCCGCAGCTTTTGCATGGTCTCCCAGCCGGGCAGCATTCCGGTGTAGAGATGGATGTGATGCTCCCTGCCAAAGGCAGCCTTGAGTGACCGGATGCACTCCAGGACGTAGTCGAGCTTGGCAAGAGGCTCGCCGCCGGTGATTCCCGTTCCCAGGGCATCTATGGCCCGCCCCTCCTCCAGGATGTCTGAGATCTTCTCCACCCTCATCTCATCGGCGAAGACAATATCCTGTCCCCGCCTCTCCTGGGAGAGAGGGCAGTAAAAGCAGCTCCGTTCACACCTGCCGGTGACGAAGAGCACCAGCCCCGCACCCTGCCGGCAGATGCGGCAGCCGGGAGAGAGATAATTGTAAACCGATCCAACCTCGTCTTCCTGCCAGTTTCCCATTGCAGTTTTTCTGTTTCTCTGCCATAATTAGCTTTGCTCTGCCTGTATGCTCTGCCCCTCCATCCAAACAATTATCTCCGGGAAGAGGCCAATCACCATTGGAAAATGGAACATAGTTTAAATTATATCAGAGAGTTGATCGCTGGTGAGAGAATATCTTCTGGGAAACGCAGCCATTGCCCGGGGCCTCTTGGAGGCAGGGGTGGGGGTTGTCGCCGGCTACCCCGGCACCCCATCCTCGGAGATCATCGAGACGGTTGTTGATCTGAAAGGCGATTCAAAGCTGCATGTGGAATGGTCGGTGAATGAGAAGGTAGCCCTGGAGGTGGCGGCAGGAGCCTCCTGGGCCGGCAGGCGGGCCGCAGCCACCATGAAGCATGTGGGGCTGAATGTGGCCGCGGATCCATTCATGACCCTGGCCTACCTCGGCGTGGGAGCCGGACTGGTGGTTATCTGTGCCGACGATCCCTATTGCCATTCCTCCCAAAATGAGCAGGACTCCCGGCGCTATGCCCAGTTCGCCGGCATTGCATGCCTCGATCCCAAGAATCCGGCTGAGGCCAAAGAGATGGCTGCCTATGCCTTTGAGATTTCTGAGAAGTTCAATATCCCGGTCATGCTCCGGCCCACCACTCGGGTCTCTCATTCCCGCTCCGATGTGGAGGTGGGGGAGATCCGGCCTCCCGCCGGGGTGGGGCATTTCCTCAAGGATCCGGCCCATCGGGTGGCTCTGCCGGTCCATGCCCGGCCGCTTCATGCCGATCTTCTGGCCAAACAGAAGGGGATCGAGGCGGAGCTGGAGGGCGCTCCCTGGAACCGGCTGGTCCTGAAAGGAAAGACGGGAGTAATCGCCTCGGGAATAGCTGGCCTGTATGCCGAGGAGGCCATAGCCGAGCTGGATGAGGAGGTTTCCCTGCTCACATTGGGGGCATATCCCCTTCCCGGTAAAATGATCTGCCAGATGCTGGAGCATGTGTCCCGGGTTATGGTTATAGAGGAGCTGGAGCCGGTGGTTGAGGAGCAGGTGAAGATGCTGGCCCGGAGGGTCAATCCCGGCCTGGAGATCATGGGAAAGGGGGACTCTATACCCCGCCATGGAGAGCTGGACCTGCTCACTGTGCATAATGCCATAGCCCGGATGATGAAGCGGCCGGAGAGGCTGGCGGCAAAGGTCCCCGACACCGGCATTCTGCCCCCCCGCCCGCCCTCGCTATGCCCCGGATGCAGCCACCGGGCCACCTATTACGCCATGAAGAAGGCCTTCGGAAAGAATGCCATCTTCCCCAGCGATATAGGCTGCTATACCATGGCGGTGAACATGGGCACTGTGGACACCTGCCTGTGCATGGGGGCGAGCATCACCCTGGCCAGCGGCATCCGGCACGGCGATGAGGGGGCGAGCATCTGCTGCAGCCTGGGAGACTCCACCTTCCTGCACGGCGGCATGACCGGACTTCTCAATGCCGCCTACAATAAAGCCAGGATTACTGTGGCCATATTGGACAACTCCACCACGGCCATGACCGGACACCAGCCTCATCCGGGAACGGGCGTTACCGCCACCGGGGAGCCCACGGTGCAGGTTTCACTGGAGGCGCTGGCCAAAGCATTAGGCGCCGGGTTGGTGGAGACGGTGGACCCTTACCGGCTGGATGAGACTATAAAGAGCTTTGAGCGGGCCAGGGACTATCCCGGCCTCTCGGTGATCATAGCCCGGAGGGCCTGTGTGATCAAGGCCCGCAAGAAGGGCGAGCGGCTGAGGCCCCTTCAGGTTAACGAGGAGTGCAAGGGCTGCAAGATATGCATCGACTTCGGCTGCCCTGCCATAGAGTTCGAGGGGGAGAGGGCCAGGATCAATTCGCTCTGCACCGGCTGCGGAGTCTGTGCCGCCATATGTCCTGCCTCGGCCATAGAGGAGGTGGCCTTATGAGGACATCCGAATGCGACCTGGTCATCGTCGGGGTGGGGGGTCAGGGTGTGATATTGATATCCGATGTCATCGGTAAAGCTGCCGTTCTGGCGGAAAAGAGGGTGTGCGGAGCGGAGACCCACGGCATGGCCCAGAGGGGCGGCAGCGTGATCAATCATACTCGCATCGGCTGCAGCTTCTCTCCCCTGGTCGGCCTGGGAAGCGCTGATCTGCTGGTTGCCCTTGAGCCCGGTGAGGCTCTGCGCTTCGCCCAGTATCTCTCCCCGGAGGGAGTAGCCCTGGTCAACACCAAGCCGGTGCTGCCGGCCACTGTCACCGCCGGCCTGGCCAGATATCCGCCGGTTGCGGAGATACTCTCCGCTCTGAGAAAGCATTGCCGCCGGGTGATGGACCTTGATGCCATTGCCCTGGCGGGGAAAGCCGGCACAGCCCAGGCCATGAATGTGGTGATGCTGGGGGCGCTATCCAGCTTCATCCCCCTCTCCCAGGATGACCTGTTGTGCTCTTTAGCCCAGGTTGTGCCTCCTCGGTTCCTGGAAGCAAACAAGAGGGCCTTTGCCTTAGGAAAAGCTGAAGTAGAATAAAAACCAAGAAAGCGCGCATGGAAGAAGAAAATAAAGCAGAAGAATCAACCAGCGAGGAGAAGGCACCTGAAGGAAAGGCAGCTCCCATAGTCACCCGTTCCATGATGGAGGAGGCCTGTCCCACCTGCGGAGCAGAAGCGCCATCCATGCCCGCGGTTCTACCCGATCCCAGCTGGTCCACAGAGAAGCTGATTGCCGCCACCAAGGACAAGCATATGCTGGTGCGCTCCAATGCCATCATCCTCCTCTCCCGGCGGGAGATCTCCGAGTCTCTGGAGGCTTTGATTGAGGCCCTAAAGGATGAGGAGTATCTGGTCAAGAGCAATGCCATGGTGGCCATCGCCGCCTATGGCCACCAGGCGTCAGAGCGAATAATTGAGGCCCTCTCCGATGCGGACAAGGACGTCCGCGCAGGCGCGGCCTGGATCATAGGAGAGCTCAAGGACAACAGGGCTATAGAGGCACTGGAGAAGGTGGCCAAGGACGACTATCCACTGGCCAGGATCCAGGCCAAGGCTTCCTTGCTGGCTATGGGCAGGGGCAAGAAAAAGCAAGAGGAGAAGGCGGAGACTGAGGAGCGGGAAGAGGCTAAGCCAGAGTAGAATCATAAGATCATTTTTTTCAGGCCTTCTCCGGCTGGCCGGCCCGCGTCCAGTGGGAGAAGATGCCATTTTGATTTAGCCATGATCGACTGGAGATCTGAAGATAAGCCAGACCTATTTAGGCTGCCAGCCGTGATTGGCTTTTCGGCTCAGATCCTGGGCCTTTTAATGTAGGTCTTCCCGGCTAGAGCTACCGGGTCCTGAATATTCTAGCCGGATCTCCCCTGATTCAGGCAGACAGGAATTATATTTCGCTCCCGGACAGGCAATGGAGAAACTTAATTAAGTGATCCAGTATCATGCAAGAGCTGAGGCATTGGGGATAGGAATGGCAGACAGCTTCACCTATGATGTATTTCTGAGCCACAATTCGCAGGACAAGCCGCGAGTGCGCGCCCTGGCGGAGCGGCTGCGTGATGCGGGGCTGCGGGTGTGGTTAGATGAATGGATCATCAGGCCGGGGGATAACATTTACCTGGCTATAACGCACGGGCTGGAGGCGGCGCGGGTTCAGGTGCTCTGCCTATCGCCCGCCGCACTAGGCTCGGATTGGGTGGCGCTGGAGCGCAGCACCGTCATCTTCCGGGATCCGAGCAATGCCGGCCGCCGCTTCGTCCCCCTGCTGCTGGCTGATTGCAAACTGCCGGACAGCCTGCGTCTCTATAAGTACGTGGATTTCCGCCAAGAGACTCCTGCCGCATTCGAGGAGCTGCTGGTCGCCTGCCGGGGAGAGGAGGTAGCGGCGCCGATTGCTCCACGGCTCGAGCCGAAGAAGGAACCGGGGATGCGGAAGCCTAAGCAGGAGATGCCGCCAGAGCAGGCCGGGCCGCTGGCGGTGCTGGAACGCAAGCTTGAGGGGCATACTGGCTGGGTACATAGCGTGGCGGTCAGCCCGGATGGAAAATGGGCAGCGTCCGGCTCAGACGACAAGACAGTCAAGATTTGGGATCTAGAGAGCGGCGAATGCCGGGCGACGCTGGAAGGACATACGGGTAATGTGAATTCCGTTGCGATCACGGCGGATGGGAAGCGTATCTTGAGCGGTTCTAATGATTCGACAATCCAAATATGGGATTCGGTATCGAGCACTCTTATGCTAAAGAGAGTGATTGAAGGCTCGTTCTTTGTACTATCGGTGAAATTGGTTGCGTCAGACACTAAGCTTTTTTATGTTGGGTCGTTCTCCGGCGACAATGTGCAACTTTGGGATCTGGGAAAGCAGTCGACTTCTTGGAGTTATCGAGACAGAGACGAGAGTTTTGGTTGTTCATGTGCAGTAGCACCAAATGGAAAATGGGCGATTATTGGAAAGCGAAACGGTTTGATTGACAAAGTTGACCTATCTGATGGTCGTTGCCTGGCAACGCTGAAGGGTCATTTGGACCGCGTGGAATCCGTCCAGATAACGCAGGATGGACAGTCTGCCATTTCAGGTTCGTATGACAAGACTGTCAAGATATGGGATCTGGCAGAGGGAATCTGCATTGGGACGCTGGAAGGCCATCAGGATAAAGTGTTTTCGGTCGCCATCTCCCCCGATGGAACCCTGATCGCCTCCGCTGGATTCTTAGACGAAACAGTTCGGCTCTGGGATTGGAAATCGGGAGCGTGCTTGCAGGTGATCAAACACGACGCAAGTTCATTTCCAGTTTCAGTCGCATTCAGCCCCGATGGTGGGCGGCTCGTTGTGGGCACAGCTGGCACCTCTATTATCTACGTCTACCGCCTTACTGGTGTCCGTGACGTTTCGCCTGTTGAATCCACACGCCACTACGTAAACGCCAAAGTGGTCCTGCTCGGTGAAGGTACAGTGGGCAAGACCTCCCTGGCCTATCGGTTGATCGATGACGAGTACGTGGTGAAAGACAGAACCCATGGCATGAACGTCTGGCCGCTGCCTCTGCCCCTGCCGCCCGATGTCACCCTGGACCGGGAGGCTCTGCTCTGGGACCTGGCAGGTCAGGAGGACTACCGGCTGATCCACCGCCTCTTCCTGGACGAGACTGCTCTGGCTTTGCTGCTGATCAACCCCCAGAAGGAAGATCCCTTTGCCGAGGCAGGGGACTGGCTCAAGGCCCTGGATACTGCCACCAACCAGGCGGCAAAAGGCAAGGCGGAAAGGCTGCTGGTCTTCTCTCAGGTGGACGTTGGCGGCATGAAGATCAGCGACGCCAAGATCGAGAGATTTGCCCAGGAGCACGGCTTTGCCGATTGGCTGGACACCAGCGCCAAGACCGGCCAGAACTGCTCCGATGGGGCGAATGGGGGCCAGCCGTCCAAGCTGAAGCAGCTCATTGCTGAGCGCATCCCCTGGGATAAGCTTCCCTGGACTGCCACGCCCCGGTTGCTGGCGGAGCTGAAAGAGGCCCTGATGAAGATGCGTGCCACTGCCGACATACGCCTGCTGCGCTTTTCGGAGCTGGCCCAGCGGCTGGAGCAGGCCCTGCCTGGGGAGAAGATCGGCCACTCCGATGTGCGCACGGCGGTGACCCTGCTGGCCAATCACGGCTTGGCCCTGCCCCTGAAGTTCGGCGATCTGGTGCTCCTCCAGCCGGAGCTTCTCAACGGCTACGCTGGGGCCATCATCCGTGCCGCCCGCGCTCACAAGGACGAGATTGGCTGTGTGCTGGAGGCTGATATCTACGATCCCGGTTTTGACTTCACCGGCGTGGACCGGCTTGCGAGGCCGGACGAGGAGCTCATGCTGCGGGCTATGGTGCAGACCTTCCTGGACCATTCTCTTTGCATAGCCGAGGATACGGCGCAGGGCAGGCAGCTGGTCTTCCCCTCCCAGTACCGCCGGGAGAAAGACATACCCTGGGAACCGGATGTATTCGTCTCCTACACCTTCGGCGGCGAGTGGCAGACCATCTGGACCACTCTGGTCGTGCGGCTGTGGTACAGCCAGGAGTTCAATCACAGCGAGCTGTGGCGCAACGCAGCCGAGTTCAAATCCGCTCGCGGAAACCTGCTGGGCCTGAAGATCGACAATCGACAGGGCGAAGGCGAAGCCACCATCAGCCTATTCTTCGATGTGCAGACGCCGGATGATCTGAAGATAATCTTCATCGGATATGTGCACCAGCATCTGGCCCGGTACGGCTGCGACGTGAAAAGGGACCGGCGCTATGTGTGTGTCCACTGTGGCACTCCAGTTCATGATCTTATTATAGTGCGAAAGCGCCTGGAGGCTGGAAAGGATTTCATCACCTGCCAGAGCTGCGATGAGCGGGTGCCACTAAAAGACTCCATCGAGCAGCAGATAATGACTGACCCGGTAGCCCGAAAGATCATGGCTATGGAGGAGACGGCCACGCGGCAGCTTAGCACCCAGGCCCTGGAACAGATCCTAATTGGGCATATGATGGCGATTTGCGGAGAGGCCAATCAGCTCTTCCGCCCCGTAAGCATGTTCGACTGCGGGATCGACGGCGAGGTGGAGTTCATAGACAACGACGGCCAGCCCAGCGGCAAGAAGATCTATGTGCAGCACAAAAGCGGATCTTACTATCGTCGGACGCGAAAGAGCGACTGCCGGGAGATCTTCGAGGCAAGAGAGGACAGGCACCTGGAATACTGGATGAGCCAGCCCGTGGATGTCTACCTGGTGATACGCCAGAGCGACGAGCGAACCGGCGAGGAAGCCATCCGCTGGATGAATGTGACCCGCTACCTCAAAGACCGAAAAGACAAGAAGAGCCGCCAGATCATCTTCCAGGGCGAAGATCTGAACATGCAGGCCGTCTGGAAGCTGCGAGATGAATTTTTTAGAGTTTAAGAAAATATATCAAGGAGAAAGGAGTAGTATCTAGTATGGAAGAGGCCATTGGCAATAGCGTCTATAATTTCATCGATCTGGTGGGAACCTCCACCGAGGGATGGGAAGATGCGGTGGGCAATGCGGTGAAGACGGCTGGCCTGAATCTGACCAATATGAGGATTGTCGAGGTGGCCAAGATGGACATCCGCCTCTCCGATGGTGGAATTATGGAGTACCGGGCCAGGGTAAGGCTCTCCTTTAAGCATGAGGTCGAGCCGGAGACGCTATAGGTCAACCGATTTTGGTTTTCAGCCTTAATAGCCGCCGGGCTAATGCAGGCGCAGTGAGCGGTCTCCCAGGCCCAGGCAAAGTATATTATGCCCCCATTGACAGAGTCAGGAGATATGATCAGGGGCAAGGCTTGGATCTACGGAGACGACATAGACACTGATGTGATCATTCCCGGCAAGTATCTGCGCACCAAGGATCCTCGGCTCTGGGCGGAGCACGCTATGGAGGGCTGCGATCCGGAATTTGCCCGCCTGGTAGAGCAGGGCGATGTTATCGTGGCCGGCAGGAACTTCGGCTGCGGCTCTTCCCGGGAGCAGGCTCCTCTGGCTCTGAAAGGCGCCGGCGTATCCGCCGTGGTGGCCCGCTCCTTTGCCCGCATCTTCTATAGAAATGCCATCAATGTGGGCCTGGCCCTGATCGAGGCGGATGTGGACTGCCGGAAAGGGGATAATGTGGAGGTGGACCTGGCGGAGGGCCTGGTGAGGGTGGAGGGCCGGGTCTACCAAGGCAGCCGACTTCCCGATTTTCTAAGAGCGATCCTGGATGACGGCGGCCTGGTGGCTCATCGCCGAAAA
>Ga0208197_1003667_pt1 | contig 11982 bp, 4 predicted proteins | sample AD_JPNNA4_MetaG_FD_184444 | JGI IMG/M metagenome (GOLD analysis project Ga0208197, IMG submission 184444) | Active sludge microbial communities of municipal wastewater-treating anaerobic digesters from Japan - AD_JPNNA4_MetaG (SPAdes) (version 2) | ecosystem: Engineered > Bioreactor > Anaerobic >...
AAGAACAGAGCAGCTTGCCAACGGCTTAGGATACAGGCTCTTTAGATCGACTACCCAAAGTGATATTGGGATATCTGTTACAGACTTTTATATCACAAGCACTTCCTATGCGGATGTAAATGTGGAACCCAAAACTACTTATTATTATTCAGTAAAGCCGGTATTGGCAGAAGCAAGGCCTTTTGAAGGAATCGATGAAAAGCTTGGGGATGTAATTGCAACGTTTGTTGTAACAACGGGGGATCAGGTATATAAGCCCGGAAGCTACAAGCATTTTATTATGTTAAAACTTGAAGACCCGAATATGAGCGTTGACGGAGTAAGCCAGGAAGTTGATCCGGGAAGAGGGACCGCTCCTGAAGTAATAGCGGGGAGAACCATGGTGCCCATCCGTGCGGTAGTAGAGGCTATAGGCGGTACAGTGGAGTGGGATGGAGCCACAAAGAAAATAACCCTGACAGCAAGAGGAAATACTGTTGAAATGTGGTTGGGCAAAACAGATATAAAAATAAACGGAGAAAGCAAAAAAATGGATATAGCACCTGTTTCAAAAAATGACAGAACCTTTGTACCTGTAAGATTTGCGGCTGAGAATCTGAATTGCAAAGTGGATTGGATAAACAGTACCAAGGAAGCTGTAATAGTATACGAGGAATAATGTGCTATTGAACAGCCTCTGCTGATACTTAACTCTGTCAGGAAGAAGCAGATTGAAGTAAGATCAAAAAATAATTAAGGTTTACAAAGTTTTCTTTGTAAACCTTTTAATTTTAATAATTATTAAAGACCTCATAGGTTCGTTTTACAAGGATAATGGCCTGTTCCCTCGTAGTATTGCCCAGGGGATTTATCATGTTGCTTCCGACGCCTTTCATAATTCCCTTGCTGTTCATATACCTGACGGCATCTATCGCCCACTGCGCAATTTGATTCTCGTCGGCAAAGACGGTGGAATGAGCCGCTTCGGTGTTAAGGGAGGGTATGGCGGCTTTGAGGGCACGCATGAGCATCACGCATATCTCCTGGCGCGTGATAGACTGATCGGGTGCGAAGCGGTCCGGGGAGACGCCCTTTACGATACCAAGATTATACGCTTTGAGGATTTCCGTGTTGTTCGTGTCGGTAAAAGGATTTGCAGAAACCGGAACAGCCGTCCCGCCGCTCAGTTTTTCATAGAGCTTGACCGAGATCTCACAGAATTCCCTGCGGGTGATGTTTTTCCGGAAGTCACTCAAAATCCCGTCTGTAGTCAAACCGTGTGCTATGGCCTGCTCAATTTCAATAACAGCCCAAGCGCTTGCGGCGTTAGCGGCGTCAGGAGCGCCGGGAGCGTATCCTATTTCTTCCACGTTCACGGTACCGTCTGTCTCGTCGGTTGCCCAGTTTTCAGGTTCAAGCGTAACTGACTTTTTGGCATCAGGCGAGATTCTTGCCCTGCGGGAACCGGGTATGGAAGTCTGATCCTCCTGTGCATTATCCGCTGACTCGGTGCTTCTCATAATAACATCAAAGATGACTCCGCCGGTTGCAGTACTGACGATAACGCCGCCTGCGTCTTCATTCAGAGACAGGGAGATATCTTTACCTTCCTCCATTCCCAACTGCTCGAAGATATACTCCCGGCCGATGAAATCGGTGCCAAGTTTTTTCACCCTTCCGGGAATCTGGGTTGACATGCGGATGGTAAAATCATCGTCTCTGCTGCCAGAGGCCAGTGTCACCTTATACTTGGAATAGCCTGATGCCGGCTCGATGATAAGACGATCCGCCGTGTTCGATTTAATGGACTTTTCCTCTACCGTGTATGTCGAAGCTCCGCTTAAAAGCCCGAGGGTATAACTGCCCTGGCTTATACCGGCAACTTTCGCGTTCAGTTTTACATTACCGGGTATAAGATAAGCCTCGTTGTCCGTAAAATTCCCGGCTCCCATCGGTATGAGCGCCTGTGAGCCCGGTATTTCCTCTTTCAGCTGCCCGTCTTTGATCCCGGTGACCCTTCCTTGATCATCCTCGAAGTACATATCGGCACTGCCAAACAGAAATGCGCACACGGTTTCCGTAATGGTAGGCATGGTATGATCTGTGATAAACGGCGCATCGGCGGTGTCACACAGTTTATTCAGACGCGAACTGTTTCCCAGTACCTCCTCATATTGATTATAAAATAATCTGTCGTTCCATGTCTTACTGGAATTAAAAGCGTAACTCCACCGCCCACTCGTGCGGATTTCTATATATGGGTATTGGGAGGAATCTTGTATATTGCCGTCAGGGTTGCGTATGCCGCTCACCTTGTTGCAGTCATAGACATATATCCGAATGGTGCCGTCTTCCATGTACCGGACCATCCACGGGACCAGGGCATGGCCCTTGTCATCCTCTCTGATTCCGATAATACCCGGCCTTTCCCTTCTTAAGTCATTTTCTACCTGGCCAAGGATTACTCTGGTATTACTGAGGTTATTTGATTCGGGGTATTGGGCTGCGCGCTTAAGAAAGACATCTTTCCCATACTGCCCTGCCTGCCGGGCAAGAATATACTCACCCGTATAGGAATTTGCACGGCTCAGCTGATGAGTCAACAGAGAGGATTCCAAGTCATCGGAAGAGATCCTTCCGTTATTGATTTCAGCGCTCATGGTGCTCATGCCGAAGCAGGTGCCGATCTTGGCAGCGTCCTTTATAAAGGCATTATAAAAACCCAAGGCAAATGCGCTTTTCCAGCCCCATTTCTCCACCCACCAGCATTCATCCGCTCCGAATATACTTACCATCATATCCCAGGATAAGTCGCCCATTGTATCATTATCAAAGCTCGGCGTACTGTTCCAATACAGCCGGATATCGTCGAGCCCCGCAATGTCGAAGGATTCGTGCGGAGTGGACGCATACTGGTTTTCTTTATCTATAGCGCTTGCGTAGTAAGAAAAGCGAGTCTCGTCCGGGTCGTCGTTTGTCCAGGTCAGTGTTTCACAGACGCTTGTCTCGCCGCTGTAGGTGAATTCATGAGGCATACCGTTTATCGTAACTGTCAGGCTTTTGATGCCGTCGGGGTCGTCGGCAGACGCGGTCAGCACCACCCGCTGTCCATCACCGGCAATGAGACTGTATCGCTCCGGCACTGTCCTTTCAACACCCAGCCATTCTGCAGTTATCCGTACGTCCGGAGCTGATCCGGATCCGGTGACCGGAACTGTGATGTCGCGCCTTACGGGAAGCGGGTCGGCTGCGTCATCGGCGATAAGCGTATAAGTCATTGCGGGCAGTTCAGCCGTTTCGACGTAAGAAACCGACAGCGTTGTCTGGTTGCCGATAGCCTCCTGCCTCGCAAGCAGCTTCGTGCCCCGCATGATGGTCACGTGGGAAAGCGCTTTGTTATCCGAAGCACTGGCGGTAATCGTCATGGGCTCGCCCGGCCTCGGATTTTCCGGGATTACGGTATAGGTCAGGGTACAGGGGTCTGTATCCGACGTATCGGGGGTTGGAGCAGGAGAATCGGGGGATGAACCGATGTAGCTGATCACTAGATCGGGCGGATGAAGGGAAGACTCATCGCTGCGGAAGGATATCCCTTTACCTGCTTCAGTCCAACTGGGTCGGATTGCGATACCGTGGTTTAGTTTTGAGGAAGTTAACCATGCTTCCAAAAGAGAAACAGGGATTTTTACATTGTACCATCCGGCTTTTGCGGGAAGATCGGCTGAGGCGACGGCCGTGGAACTGCTGATTACCGGCTTAGTCTTCCATGTCACCGTGCTTTCGTCAAAGCCGCCGGCCAGCCTGTAGAGATTAACGGTACCTGCCTCCGAGCCGACCTTGTAGAGCCTGATATGCGCGTCGGTGATTTCGGCGTCGTCGGGCAGGAGGCCGCCGTCCGATTCCTTGATCGGATGGAACCGGATAAGCGATTGCCTTTCAAAGCCGAATTCGTCCTTACCCACCGACAGGACCTGCTCAGAAAGTATGTTGAAGTTCGCTGCGGGCGAGCTTTCGTCAACGTACACGGAGGATGTCGATCCGATGCTGACCGTTTTGGGAGCAGGAGCATTGACGGGGGAAGGAGCTATTGCGGCATATGCTGCCGGCATTGAAAAAAGCATGGTAATCATCACCGTAAAGGCAATAAGAATGCGTGTTTTCATACAATACCTTCCTTTCTTAAATAACACAAATAAGGGCGGCTTCGACGCATTTGCCGCCCACACACCTTGGAAATGAGGGTGTCCGTCTTTGGGTAGAGTAACCCATCTATAGTATGAGATACACGCATTAAATCAGCATTAAATTTTCAGGCGGGAATGAAGAATGATTACAGCATTTCTTTTTCATACCGTTTGGCAAACTGCCTGGATATGGAATCGGCCAGATGGTTCTGCCCGGTATGCCGATAGAGCTTGATTAAGGTTTTATAGGAGTGTTCATTATAGGGATCCAGTTTTATGATGCGAAGCAGCAGTGCCTCTGCGGCTTTAAAATTTGACTCCTGCTTCAGAAGCGCCACCGTCTTATGGGCAGTTTCCAGGAATATCGCGCTAAGATATTCCCGTTCTGCGACTGTATATTCCTCATAGATATCAAGAGGCAGAAGGCCGTCCTGATAAAGGTCTATCATCTTAAGCATCATGTTTTTTGCACTTTCCGGATCTGCTGTTTTTGTTTTTTGGAACAGCTCAATAAACAGGTCGGTATCAGTTTCACAGGATTTTTTTGTTATCATGAATCCGTGCTCATTTTCAGTAATAAGAGAGGGAGTATCTTCAAATGAAACGCCTATGCCTGCCAAGGCCTTTCGAAGCTCGCAAAGAGCTACCCGCAGGGAGTTCAAAGCGGCTTTTTTCTCGGAATCCGGCCAGAAGACAGCGGCAAGCTTTTCCCGGGATACGTAAATGTTCCTGTTGAGCAGCAAGTATTTAATGATCCCTGAAATTTTTCGGGTCTTAAAGGCGCTTTCATCAATGGATGCACCGTCGGCTGTGATCTTGAACCAGCCGAATAGCTGAATATAGATATCTTTTCGAACAGGCTGCCTCTTTACGCGGGAGTATTTACGGATGAATTTTTGTACAGAGTCTGAGGAATGAAAGGCGTCAGCATTCTTAACCAGATACTTCTCCGCAGAAGCTCCGAAGTATTTCCGGATGACGGAGCGGAGAAAAACCATTTGGATATTCCCTTGGGCGGCACGGGCACATATAGCCGCGAGAGTGGGAAAATGCATGTCATAAAACACCGAATAATCGTTTTCGACGCAGACAAGAAAGGCATTCTTTAAATATGCCATGCCTTTTACGGATTCGCCTGTGTCAAAATAGAGCTTGGAAAGATGTAAAGCGGTGCCGGCAATGGATTGAAGGGCGCTTTTCTCTGTGCTTTTTGCTAAGGAGTGCAAGAGAAGCTTTTCAGCCTGTTCATATTCCCCGCATTCCCGCAAAGCCGCGCCCGCAAGAGAGGCGGCAAGATCGTCGTCACCTTGCACCGGATTCATGGACATGAGTTCGTGATAGGTATCAAGAATCCGGGACGGCTCAATGGGATTGTCTGTCCCGCAAACCCACAAGTAGTGATGAAGTTTGCACAGGTTGGCACGAACACCGTTTTCAAAGGATATATAGTCCCGCTGTGCACTGCAGATATGGCTGACCGCGCTATCCGTATCGTGGGTCAGGTATTTGATCATGGCCAGATAGTACCTGCCGTTTGCATTGGAATAATGATGCCCATACCGTTCGCCCAATTCCAAAAGTTCCCGCACATTTTCCTGAGCCGCAGGAAGGTTCCCTTTGAGCAGTAAAACGCGGCTGAGCAGCGACAGCGCAAAAGAACGCCAGTACAGGTCCATCTTTATCAGAGTCGAGGCAAACAGGTTTTCCAATATCTGCAGCGCGCCTTCCAGGTCTCCCTGTCTGTGGCGAAGGGCGCATCCATACAGATAAGCCCCGCAATATTCCTCCTGGTCTAAACTATAATTCCTCAGTGCTGAAAACAAGGCATTTCCTTTTGGAAAATCCTCACTCAATGTGGCTTCCGAAAGCGAAAGCAGCATCAGGGAACGCCTGCACAGTCCGTCTTCCATGGCTCCCGGGATGGTCTGAAGCTCACGCACTACTTTTTTTACGATGTCCAGTCGGTTCTGGTATACGCAGGTCATCATAAGGAACAGGCAGGTTTTGATGCGCATGGCATGATTCCCCTCCGCCTCAAACAGCCCGCGGGCTCTTTCAAGGCAGCGTATGGCGCGGTTGAAATCAATACGTTTATTGGTCACGCCATCGTACACCAGAAGATAGGGATGATTTTCACGATATGTTTCGGGGAAGCTTTCTACCATAGTTTTCAGGGTTTCAGTAAACCCTTCGTTTAACATGGAGTCTCCGCACCTTACGATTACATCGGCAGCCTTATCCATTTCACCCGCGGTAAGATAATGCCGGACAGCCCTGTCAAACCTTCCGGCGGTTGAATAGTATCCGGCGATCTCCATCTGAAGCTGATGCAGCTTTGAAGCTCCGAATATATCGAGTCCCATGGCGGCTAAAGCGTTTTTATAAAGAGAATGAAAGCGGAGAACAGTTCCGCTTGCGGTAATGGTTTTTGTAAGATAAAGATTCCGGGCTAAAGCCACATCAAGGGTTTCCCCTGCATCGATACCGAAAATATCCGGTAATTCTTCAACCCGGAAGTCGTCAAGCAAAGCAAGGCGCAAGAGTATGCCTATTGTTTCGCTGCTTTCATATTGCAGGGTTTGGGAGGTTAAACAGTCAAACAGCTCAGCGCTGTTTATGCCCTTTTCAAGGAAGTTGCTAAGATGCTGGACACCGGAGGCTTTGAATGCGGAGAGAATCATCACAATTCCGGCAATCCAGCCTTCGGAGACCTCGTATAAACGTTTGTATGCATTTTTATCCGCCATAATTCCAAACTTCTCCCGGCAAAAAATCCTGGTTTCGTCGGGTGTAAAGCGCAGTTCGGCCGCTCCGTAAGCGGTAATGCCTTCCGTAAAGGCGTGCCCCGCTTCAAGGCCGGTTTGCAGCCGCGAGGTTATAATCAGGTGCACGCCCGGCGGCATATTGGAGAGCATATACCGCACGCATTCGATGATCTCGGGCTGCCGAAGGGCATGATGATAATTGTCGAGTACAAGATAGGTCGGGATATTATTATCGAGAAACTCCCAGGCGTCCTGACAGAGCACTGCGTTGAAAAGGCTCAGGTCATTCATGGAGGTCAGCATATTAAAGCTCTGAATGCGGCTCTGATCAGGGATCCTTTGGAAAAGGGTATGGACCAAATGGGCGGCAAATATTGCATATCGGCTGTCCTCCTGCTCCAGACGGTACCAGCATACCTGCCCATCGATGCCGGCAAGTGTAAGCAGAACAGCAGTGGTTTTGCCGCTGCCCGCCGGAGCTGTGATAATGGTGCAGCGGTGCGCCGCAATATCCAGCGCCTTTAGCCGTTCTGTAAAAAGGGCTTTGTCGGTCAATTCGGGCACAATCAGCTTTGATTTTAATATGGGGACAGGCTGTGTTTCAATTCGTTCCATGTGGCCTTCATCCCTTCTTTTATCTCTTATTCAAATTTTATCATATTCTGGATAAAAAAAACAATTTAAATATCATTACCATTAAGTATAATGCTAATTTAATGATCATGGCTCATGATAAGAAATAGATTGATATATGATGAAAGGACGTGGGCTTATGAATCAGGGAAGATTCCGTATAATGGCGATACTGTTGGCACTTTGCCTCGCGGTATCACTTACTCTAACCGTACAGGCGGCGGGCGAGGTTTGCCGGATCGGTCCGGTACTATACATGACTTTAGACGACGCGCTTTTTGCGGCAGTGGACGGGGATACCATACAATTGCTGACTGATATCGATTACAGCCACGGGTTAACCTTTGTTGAAAAAGACATCACTTTTGACCTGAATGGATACAATCTCAATGTTGAAAATAGTACCGGCACCGGACTTTTTGCAAACAATTCAATCGTCAGCATAACCGGCGGGGGTGAATTTAATGTAAGCGGCACGACCAGAGGGGTACAAGCGTTATTGGGTGCCTCAGTTACTGTAACAGGCGCACATGCAACCTCCCCAGGCGGCATTGGCGTATATGCCGTGGAAGCATCGCAGGTCACAGTTGAAGCCGATGCGGCGGCAACCGGCGAGGATGGACTTGGTGCATATGCCGAGAGCGGCTCAAGTATCAGCGTGGGAGGGAATGCCATCGGTCAAGGGTGCGGTACTGTATGCTACGGTGTGGGCAGTCTCGTTGATGTTAGCGGTGACTCAATTGCCACCGGCACGGACGGTATTGGAGCGGCTGCCGGTGACGGAGGCGAGATAATCATTGATGGGGAAATCCAGACCAACGACATCTATGTCCAAATCAACATGACGGAAATGGAGATCGGCGATGTGACGCTTCCCACAACCAAGGCGGGCTACCGCACATATTCAGGAGGCATCCCGGAGAGTACCGTCTGGGTCAAAATGAGGATAGTCTGCGAGATTGACGGAGGGGAGCAGTATGAGAACCTACCCGACGCACTGGCTGACGCCGCCGACGGGGACACCCTGCGGCTGCTGGACGACATCCTTTGCAATTCCGGTGTCAGCATTGTCGGGAAAACCGTCACGCTGGATCTGAACGGGCACGACCTGGATATCTATGAGCCTTCCGGCACGGGGCTTTCCGTTTCAAACGGCGGCATTGCCTTGGAGGGTGAGGGCAGCTTTACGGTGACTGGCTATGAATGCGGTGTGCATGCGTATCCGGGCAGCGTGGTTACCGTCACAAACGCTGGGGCTACGAGTATTACCGCAGGCGTCGGTGTAATAGCGGCAGGCGGAGGGGAAGTCACGGTGATGGGCGATGTCCAGAGCGTCTGCAAAGGCGTTATCGCCATAGGAGAGGGTACCAAGGTTACAATCGGCGGTAATGTGACAGTTGAGGCCAACGAAACTTGGGGCATCGAGGCTACGGCAAGCATTGGAGGAGGTGCGGAGGTAGACGTCGGAGGAGATGTTACCGTCAACGGCGGCGGTGGCGTCCTTGCCCAGGGAGACGGCACCGCCATATACATCAGTGGCAGCGTGACGGCTACCGACGGCGGCGGAGCAATAGCTATGTACGGGGGCCGTGTGGCAGTAGACGGCAACGTGCAGGCATCAGCTGAGGGCGCATCTGCTTTGGGTATCGGCAGTGCCGTGACCGTAGGCCATAATATTTCGGCTACCACGGGTGTACAAGCGCTGAGCGGAGGACAGGCGGAGGTACAAGGCGGCGTGGGAGCGGTTATGCTCGGCGCCCAAGCGGGATATGACGGAAGCATGGCCATTGTTCACGGCGGAGTCATTGTTACCGATGCTGCCGGGATCGGCGCGGAAGCGTTTGGCTCTGAATCCGGCACAGCAGTCGTACAAATTGACGGTACTATTACGGCCGACACCTACGTTCGCATCGGCGGCGAAGTCAAGGATGGCAGCGAGTCAAGCCGCACAACACCTACTCTGAAGATAGGTTACCATACCTACAGCAGCGGCGGCGACATCGTATATGTGAAGGTGCCGGATACCGAAGGAGAGACTCCCATTGTGGTGACCGATGCAGTGACAAGCATCACCGCATCCGGCGCGACGCTTTCCGGAGATGTCACGAATGACGGGGGATTGGCGGTTACCGAACGCGGCTTTGTCTGCGGGATGGCGGAAAACCCTACTATCGGTGCCTCGGGAGTCATTCGGGTGCCGGCAGGCAGCGGCACAGGCGAGTTTTCGGCTGTGCTGGACAGCCTTTCGGCAGACACCGGCTACCATGTGCGCGCCTATGCCATCAATGAAGCAGGAACGGGTTACGGCGAGGACAGAATGTTTACAACGCTTTCGCCCGTGCTTACGCCCGACCCGGACGATGACGACCCGCCCATGCTTCGACCTGACCCGAATGATGACGACCCGCCCACGGTCTTGACGAGACCGGTTACAGCCATCACCGTGTACAGTGCTATGCTTTCCGGCAGAGTCACTTCAAGCGGCGGGGCTACGGTAACAGAACGCGGCTTTGTCTATGGCACGTCGGCTAATCCTGTTATCGGCGGCAGAGGCGTCACTAAGGTTACGTCGGGCGGCGGCCTGGGTGAATTTATGGCGGAGATCACCGGACTCTTGCCGGATACTACCTATTATGTGCGCACCTACGCCGTAAACAAAGAGGGTGCGTCTTATGGGGCAATTGTGAACTTTACAACGGAATTGATTCCGCCGGCCGGAAAAATTGGCTGGCTGGATGCGCCGGGGGCCGATCTGACGAGCGGCAACGTAGTGCTTTATACTGACATGTCGGGCGAAGAACACATTGTAGGCCTGAGCATTGTAGAAGGCTCCGCAATGAGATACATTTCCCGCGGACCCGGCAGCTATGAGTTCATCTATAATGCAAAGCCTTTTGACGATATTTCCGGGCATTGGGCGAAAAACGACATTGATTTTGCTACGGCGAGATTGCTTTTTATCGGTATTACGCCAAGGCTTTTTTCGCCTGATACTGCCATGACAAGGGGCATGTTCGCAGCCATACTGGGGCGCATGTATGGGGTTGACCAGTCGCTTTATACCGGGCATAGCTTTGACGATGTGCCCAAAAAAGCCTATTATGCACCCTATGTGAAATGGGCGCGGGAAAACAACATTCTATTCGGCGTTTCGAAAAGCTCATTTGAACCGGAAAAAGCCGTCACACGACAGGAAATGGCCGCGATGATGCACCGCTTTATGAAGTATTTGGAACTTGAACCTGAAAAAGGCGGCGAAGAATTCAGCGATGCGTATGAGATTAGCTCATGGGCGCGGGAAAGTGTCATGTCTCTCAAGAAAACCGGAATTTTAAACGGCAAGCCGGGCAACCGGTTTGACCCTAATGCGTCCTCGACACGAGCAGAGATAACGGCTGTTCTGAGAAGGCTTATTGAGTATATTGTGAATAAATAAGCGCACTGCTTGCACTGGAGTCTTCTGTGCCGGGAGCGGAGGGATAGCGGCCGCATTGTAAAGGGAAATAAGCCAATAAAGCAAAAAAACATTTTATATGTTAAAAATGGACTATGTTCAAATCACATAGTCCATTTATTTTCAATATGGTGCCGAAGGTCGGACTCGAACCGACATGCTTTGAGGGCGCATGATTTTGAGTCATGTGCGTCTGCCAATTCCGCCACTCCGGCATTTGTCACATAAAACATGATAGCATACATATGCTTAAAAATCAATACAAATATTTGCCTTTGCATGCTTCATGGAGTGCAAAATCAACATTAAGTTTTTATTTTAAAATAATAAATATTATGATATAATAAACCCTGTGATTTTTATTTATGTATACTTATCAATGTATTTAGGGGGACAATTATAAATGGATCCAGTAACCCACGCAGCAGTAGGACTTTCTATCGCACTAATGTCCGGAGAACCTCTGGCAGCTTCAAATCCTGCAATAATAGCTTGTGTAGCGGGTGCAATCATTCCTGACGGTGATATAATAATGCAGCTTAAAGGCGATTATTCATATTTGAAAAACCATAGAGGGATGTCCCATTCCATACCAATGATGTTTGTTTATTCAGGCATAATAACCGGATTATTGTTGATGGTTTTCAACGGCATAGCCTTTTGGAATATTTTTCCTCTTGCTTTGCTGGGCTGTTTTTCCCATATTGCCCTGGATGTCACAAATTCATACGGTGCACAGGTATTATGGCCTTTGAGCAGGAGACATATAACTTTTGATCTGCTGTTGGTATACGACCCTATTCTTATCATATTGTGTTTGATTAATATTCTGCCCTATACTAGGGGTATGATTCCGCCATATATGACAGTATTTATTTTTGCCTGCTATTTAATTCTTCGCCGCATTATGAAAAAGCTGGCACAGGATATTGCTTATCAGAACCTTAGCTATAAATACAAGAGCGAG
>Ga0208197_1003681_pt1 | contig 11956 bp, 8 predicted proteins | sample AD_JPNNA4_MetaG_FD_184444 | JGI IMG/M metagenome (GOLD analysis project Ga0208197, IMG submission 184444) | Active sludge microbial communities of municipal wastewater-treating anaerobic digesters from Japan - AD_JPNNA4_MetaG (SPAdes) (version 2) | ecosystem: Engineered > Bioreactor > Anaerobic >...
AGATTGAGATCACCTCCCCCGACCAGCTCCAGGCCTTCCTGGACCAGGAGGAGAGCATGCTCAAGGGCATGGTAGACACCATCAAGGCCACCGGAGCCAATGTGGTCTTCTGCCAGAAGGGCATCGATGATCTGGCCCAGCACTTCCTGGCCAAGGACGGCATCTACACCGTGCGCCGGGTCAAGAAGAGCGACATGGAGAAGCTGGCGCGGGCCACAGGCGGCAGGGTTGTGACCAGCATCCATGACCTGATGGAAAAGGATCTGGGCAAGGCAGGCCTCGTCGAGGAAAGAAAGATCGGCGACGAGAAGATGACCTTCGTTGAGGAGTGCGAGAATCCCAAGTCCGTATCCATCATTCTCCGGGGCGGAACGGAACACGTGGTCGATGAGCTGAACCGGGCCATGGAAGACGCGCTGCGGGTAGTGGGCGTAGTGGTGGAGGACAAACAGATCGTCCCCGGCGGCGGTGCCCCTGAGGTCGAGCTGGCTCTTCGCCTGCGCGAGTATGCGGCAACCGTAGGTGGCCGGGAGCAGCTGGCCATTGAGGCCTTCGCCGACTCCATGGAGGTAATCCCCAAGACCCTGGCCGAGAACGCCGGCCTGGATCAGATCGACTCCCTGGTGGCTCTCCGGAGCCAGCATGAGAAGGGCGTCAAGAGCTCCGGCCTGGATATGGACACCGGCGAGCCTGTGGATATGCTCAAGCTGGGCGTGGTCGAGCCCCTGCGGGTCAAGACCCAGGCCATCAACAGCGCTGCCGAGGCCGCAGTCATGATCCTGAGGATCGATGATGTCATCGCCTCAAAGTCCGGCGGACCGGGAGGAATGCCCGGCGGCATGGGCGGCCCAGGCGGCATGCCCGGCGGCATGGGTGGAGAGGACTTCGATTGAGCCTCTCGAATCCCTTTTTATCCTTTACCTTTTTCTGCTTGGCTTGATTCAAATTTATATAAATTCAATTAAATCTTATGCGCCAGCTGGAAGGATCTCATACATCTCAAATCCAGCATTATAGGTCTCCCGATAAATTTGAGAACAGCAAATATCGATTAATATTTATAGATCAGATGCTTCTCCTGGATTGATCATTTGCGGAGAGTGGAAATCTGTGAAAAACGCGCCCAGAAAACCGATGGTTTTAGCCATTATCGCGATTTTTGTTCTGATATCGCCAATCTATGCCGAATCTGCTTCAAATCTGGAGAAGTATCTCGACTGCTCAAGTGAGAAGAAGATCGACATAGCATTTGTCTTCGACACAACAAACAGCATGGGCGGAGAAATCAGCGAGCTTCGAGCTACTGCCAATAAGTTCGCAACGGATCTGGATGCGTCTAACATAGATTACCAGCTTGGCCTGGTAGAGTTTAGGGACTTCCCTGAGACCTGCGATGGTTTTTCCTGCGGCAGTCCGGGAGACTATGCATACAGCGTTAAGGGAAATGGCACACTCACCTCTGGAATCGATACCTTTGGCTCCTGGCTTAAAGAGCTAAAAGCCGGTGGCGGCGGTTCACCCGGTCCAGAAGCGGTGCTGGCAGCTCTGAGACATGCAGGCAGCGACCTCTCCTGGCGCATCGATGCCGAAAAGGCAATAATAGTCTTGACCGACGCCGGGGCTCATCCCGATGGAAGCTGCTGCAACGCAGAGGGAGATACCCTGGAAGGCACTATCTTCGAGCTGGTTGATATTGGCGCGCGCGCATACATCATCGGCCCGGAGGATGCATCTCTGGAAAAGATCGCAGAAAATACAGGCGGTCAGTTCTATGAGATCAGATCGGGCTTAAGCCTCAAGCCTCTGCTGGAGGAGATCACCAAGTCCCTGGGATGTAGCTTCAGAACAGATGTTGCGGCTTCATGTGAAAATAATCAATTGGATGTCTCTGTGCAACTGATTGGCAAAGAGACCATACCCTACATATCAGGCCAGACGGAAGCCTGGATGTATCTGGATCAGGCAGGAAGCATCTCTCGCTTTAACCTTAGCTATGATCAGGAGACTGAAGCGTATGTGTCCAGCGTGTCCGATGTATGCGGCTCAATAGAGTTGACGGTCTACGGGCGCGCAGGAGAGCGAAGCGCGGTTCAGGCAGTACAGGTAGAGTGCGACGCTTGCGGGGTCGCTTCTGAGCCAGAGGAGCAGGGCATGCTTTCCATCTCCGGGCGGATATACGAAGATAGCAACGGCGACGGAACTAAGAGCGTGGATGAAGCGGGCTTGGATGCATGGGAGGTCTTGTTGCTGAAGCCAGATAGCGGCTCGCTTGCCCAGCAAGCAGATAGGAATGGATACTACATCTTCTCTGGACTCTTGCCTGGAAGCTACAAGGTGGTGGCTAATGCCCAGGAGAACTGGATTGCAGCGTCTCCGGAGACTGGTACGAAGGATGTGGAGCTCATCGATGTGCATGAGTCGGAGATCGACTTTGGATTTAAACAAAAACAAGATATGAATCAGAACAAGGAGAGAAAAAGTATAGCTGTTCCAAATTCTCCTCCGACCATATCTGAAATCTATCCCGAACAGGCTAGAATCACAGTTTCTTCGGATTATATCACTCTTAATATGAGCGGCTTTAATGGAGGCCTTGATGGTAATTACGCGCTTGGAGAAGTAGTTGTGTATTATATACTCGCATCGGATCCCGATGGTGACGAAATTCTCTATAGATTCTTCCTTAACGGAGAACCAACGACGGACTGGCAAAGCCAGACTGATTTGTGGGGAACGGCTTCTAAGGAGAGTTCAAACCCGCTTGATGTTCAAATCAGGGATGCCGTGGAGGGTTCAAACCAGTTTGAGGTTCAAATCAGGGATGGAAAGCACGCTGGTCCAAATGGATGGGATGACCGAGTATATGCGAGCTTTAATGTAATTAATGTAACTGAACTTTCTCCGCCAAAAGCACAATCGACCGATGAGTCTGCGTTAAGCGTCGAAACTCTTGCAGAATCGTGGCAAAACGTCTTCGGAGGTACGGAAAGAGATTACGGCTACTCTGTCCAGCAGACTCTCGATGGCGGATATATTGTTATTGGCAATAAAGCCGATCGTGGTCCATGGCTGATCAAGACAGACTCTAATGGCAATGAACTCTGGGATAGGACATTTTCAGGAGGGAGGACAGCTGATGATACCATCCCCGTCCAGCAGACTCAAGATGGAGGTTATATCTTTACAGCACCCTACGAAGGAACCGATAATGAATTTCGATTGATCAAGACTGATTCTCAAGGAAATCAGCTCTGGGAAAGGACATTTAGTGGAAGATCTGTTTCTGGTGCCGCCTCTGTCCGGCAGATCCCCGATGGCGGGTATATCATAACAGGCGGGACAATTTCCGATGGAATACGCAGTCAGGCCGATGTGTGGCTGATCAAGACTGATGACGACGGCAACAAACTCTGGGAAAGAACTTTTGGAGGAGAAGAAAGCGATATTGGTCAATCCGTCCAGACCACTAGCGGTGGTTATATCATAACAGGCTGGACAGAGTCTTTCGGGGCAGGCAGTCGGGACCTCTGGCTGATAAAGACTGATTACGACGGTAACAAACTCTGGGATAAGACTTTTGGAGGATCAAGCTCAGAGAAGGGCTGGTCAGTTCAACAGACTACCGATGGCGGATACATTATTGCAGGTTTGACAGGATCCTTCGGAGCTGGTAGAACAGATCTATGGCTGATCAAGACCGATGCCGAAGGAAACGCACCTTCTGTCCCTGAGAACGAGCGACCTAATTGATCATGGCAGGTCTTTCTAATGTACTCTGTAGGCCAGCGAAACCTAGCGCCTACCACAGTTCATGGAGCCAAGAGGACATTGAAAGACCATGTGCATACTGGACGGAATGCCTTCGGCAAAATCCTTACTCGGATATTTAATAAAAACAAGACTACATTATGAAAGCGATATATCTAGGAATCTTGGCAAGCTTCGTTTTGCTGTGCATGCAATCCACATGCCTAGCATCGCAGGTGGATGGAACCGATTTGGGAACATTCGTGGTTACAGCATATAACATTGCAAATGAAGCTGATCATCCCTGCGAAGATGCAGATAAGATACTCGCAAAGGGCTTGAACAACTACTATTGTCCGGAATTCTTATCGGATATAATTATGCAGGGAAGCGGAGTTGATAATAACAACAAGTTTATACAAATCGACTGGAGCGGTAGCAAGAAACCTACAACAGCTTCTGATACGTTCTTCACTTATGTGCCATATATAACTACTGGAAGCGGGCAACGATTAGAAGATGGGATCTCCATAGCAGTTGATCCTTCAATTATTCCTCTGAATTCCTGGGTCTACATAGAGAGCGTCGGTTGGCGTCGTGCCGACGATACAGGTGGCGCTATCAAAGGAAAAAGAATAGATGTCTTCATGAATGTGCCGAGAAAGGATGCAATGAACTTTGGAAAGAAGAGCCTAAATGTAGTGCTGCAGTCCGGCACACCGGGAGCAATCCAGAAAGAGCCTGAATCGACAAAGACGAGTGATTCAGTCACATTAACGCTCTACGTCCACGATGAAACAGTAAACGGACCTGTAATCTCAAATGCACAAGTAACTGGCCAGGATGCATCAGGCAAAACTTTTAAGCAGACTGCTAACAGAAATGGATATGTCACAATTACAGGAGATCCAGGAACTTGGTCATTCTCAGTTTCAGCAGACGGATACGAAACAACCAGCTGGTCGCAACCAATAACTGAAACCGACACCAAAGATGCATTCCTGCAGAAGTCTCTGGGTGGCATCAATTTCACTTCGATCAGCCTTAACTATTTATCCATGAGCGAAGATAATTTTGGAGATATAAATTTTGATTATGTCTTCAAAGCCCAAAAGCAGGGAGGAGCCAATTCTGAGATTAACCTCAATGAATCTTCAGAGATAGGTCTGAACGCATTCATGATAGGATTGGCCATTCCGAACAACAGATTCTGGGTCAATCTGGACCCAAACGAACCAGATAGGATCATCGATGATCTTCTCAATGAATCAGAAGTCGGAAGGATCATGCTCGAAGCCGACCTGCAGATGAAGAGAGACTTCGCCAAATATACATGCGCTCATGAAGCTGATAATGCTTCTATGGATCGCCTTCTGGCTGAGAAAAAGAATTCATTGGTTCAGCAGTGTATGGATAAGTTTCCCGGCGAGATAAAAGATTTGACCAATGTCCACTTCAGGCACACAATAAGATATTGGATCGTTCCGGATAAGATATACGCCTACATAAATGGCAGCGAGATATATATAATAAATGCAACATTGACAATTAACTCAGTTGTTGAAGAGAAACACTTCAGCATATCGGAGCAAGATTCTTCAATGATTTCAGATAGTTGCCGGGATGAGTTGAATAGATCCGTAGAAGAATATAGCGAATACGATCGAGAGATTGAAGAGAGTGCTATTACGCCGAATGTGATTAAGGACATAAATTATGGAGCTAAATATGAGAGTCTACGGGAGGTATATGTAGCTCTTGCCTTAGCCCAATGGTATAAATCAAATTTAGCTCGTGCGGATTTCCTCCGAAACAGTTTGGAGTCATCAAAATCTATTGCATCAACTGCCATAACTCCGTGGACTCCCACTGAGATATGGGGCAGATACATGGACTCTATTAAAAACAACGATGAAAGATGTAGCTGGTGGTTCAATACAACTACTAAAACAGCAACCGGAACCATCAATAAGACTATACTCCGCTCACGCGGTGGGGTGAGATTTAGAAACATAATCGATCAAATCATTACGATCGATGATATGCCTTCAGAATTACAAAATCAAGTAAAGATGGCTATTACGTCTGGCGTTATCGATGAAGGAGATTATGTCCTTTTCGGGAATAGGCTTCATTTAGATTCAATTCAGAATGCATCGATTGCAGGTGTATTTCCTCTTTCCAATGTCACCCAGCCAGATCCGGAGCTCGCTAGAGTTTGGTTCAATAAAGGCCGAGATCTCGATGATCTGGGAGAGTATGATGAAGCCATAGAAGCATATGATGAGGCTATCAGACTGAATCCCAATTATGCCAAGGCTTGGTTCAATAAGGGTCTATCTCTCGATGATCTAGGCAAGTACGATGAAGCCGTAAAAGCATATGATGAGGCTATCAGGCTAGACCCGAATAATGCAGCAATGGCTTGGAACAACAAGGGCATCTCTCTCGATGATCTTGGCAAATATGATGAAGCTATTGAAGCATATGATGAGGCGATCAAGCTGGACCCTAATTATGCAACGGCTTGGAATAACAAAGGTATTGCTCTAAGAAAACTGGATCGGACTGAAGAAGCCGAGGCAGCCTTTGCTAAAGCAAAGGAGTTGGGATACAGCAGATAACCCATATCCCTATTTTCTTCTTTCAATCATGATTTTCCATAGCAAAAGGATTATTATCCAAGGACTGAGTAACAATCTGCGATGCAGCGCAAGCTTTTGATGAAGGGCAAGGTCAAGGAGGCCTACGACTGCGGGGATAAGCTGGAGTTTCTCTTTACCGACAACATCTCCGTCTTCGACAAGGTCATACCCACCCAGATACCCTTCAAGGGGGAAACCCTCAGTCGGGAGGGAGTCTACTGGTTTGAACGGGCGGCCAGGATGGGAATCAAGACCCACTTCCTGGAGCATCTGCCCCCGGCGGGAATGCTCTGCCGCAAGGTGGACATACTCCAGCCATCCCAAATCACTCCCCAGTCCAAGAACTACCTCATCCCTCTGGAGTGGATCTGCCGCTGGTATGTGGCTGGCTCACTATACGACCGGGTCAAGGAGGGCAAGCTCTCCGCCCGCGATCTGGGCTATCCCTCCGGGCATAAGGTGAAGATGGGCGAGCCTCTCCCCCAGCCATTCCTGGAGGTCTCCACCAAATTAGAGAAGACGGACCGGCTGCTGAAAAAGGAGGAGGCCCTGCAGATCTCCGGCCTCTCGCCTGAGGAGTATGAAGAGGCCCGGGAGACTGTGCTCCGGATCGATGAGGACATAGGCAGCGCCGTCTCCTCCCGGGGCCTCATCCACGCCGACGGAAAGAAGGAGCTGGCTTTTGATGAGGATCGCCGGATCATGGTCATAGATGTCTATGGAACGGCTGACGAGGATCGCTTCTGGGACAAGGCCCGCTATGAGGCGGGAGAGCTGGTGGACCTCTCTAAGGAATATGTCCGCCAGCACTACCGCCAGACCGGCTACAAGGACCGGCTTTATTCTGCCAGGGAGGCAGGCCAGCCGGAGCCGGAAATTCCCGCTCTGCCCCCTGAGGTGGTGGCCGAGACCAGCCGCATCTACATCCGTCTATTTGAGATGATAACCGGGCAAAGCTTTCTGCCCTCTAAACGGATATGATTTCAGGGATATGAAAGCCCAAAGGGCTGAATCAAGATCACAAATTTAATTTATTATCGATGGAGAATGCCGAATATGAGAAGACTATTGTTGATCCTTATGTTGGCTGCACTGGCCATATCCGGTTGCACGGAGAAGGGGCCCAGCGCGCCGGAGAGAAGTGTGGAAGAGCTGAAAAATTTATCCGCGCCATCGGCTGAAAACCTTTCCAGCTTTGCGGTGCACAGCCTGGCGGTCCAGGCTATTGAGCTGAATGCGGGCAGCAATGCCAGCGAGGATAAGGCGACCACAATAACCGAGAGCATGGAGACCCGCTCCTCAGTTAACCTGTCGGGAATGATGGTTCATGTCAACGGCTCAACCGAGAGCAAGATGGAGGTGGAGGGAGAACCCGAAAATAGCAACGAGATCGGGGCGGAGGTCTATCTCATTGGCAACTCCACCTACATCAAGGATGAAAGCGGCAACTGGACTCATCTCATCGATCCCAGATCTGCAGAAGAGGTATGGGGCGAGGACAGGAATAATCAGGTGCTCTCTCTGGCCAGGACCTTCAATCTCTCAGATCTCGAACAGATGGGCAGCGAGTCGGTGGAGGGCGAGGAGGCCTATAAGTTCAGAATAATCACCGGAAGCGCAGATGAGACCAATCTGTTCAACATTGCCTTTGCCGTGGCGGCCAAGGTCACTCAGTATCCGCTGAACCTTCCCTCCATCAACCGAAGCGACCTCAATGAGACGGCCAAGATGGAGAAGGCCATATGGATCTCCAAGCAGAGCTTGCTTCCTGTAAAATATGAGAGCGAGATCAGCTTCTCCATGACCCCGGAGATCATAGGAGCGATGAACCTTTCAACCGGCCAGATGGATATGTTCAATCAATCCAAGGTACTGGGCGAGATCTCGGTATCAGTAAAGACCTCAGACCGGTTCTACGACTTCGATAAGCCCATGAGCATTGCAGTGCCGGAAGAGGCCTTGAACGCTCCTCCCGTCTCTCCGACCACCATGCAGCCTGCCTCCGGCTCATAAACTGCAATTATCGGGCAAGAAAGGCATAAGCCATGCATCAAGAAGAACTGAGACGGCTTTTCCTGCGGGAAAAGCCCGTTTTAGCTCTTATTGCAGTGGAGGAGATAGAAAATGCCTATGCCGCTCAGGTGGCCAAGCGCATCGACTCCACCGTCCCCCATACCTGCAGCATTCTGGCCCAGATGGAGGCGGAGGGGCTGATCACATCCCGTCCGGTAGGAAGGGTCAATTATCTAAATCTTACCGAGAGGGGCAGGAGTCTGGCACTGGCTTTTCGGCAGATGATGAATATTCTGGAAAAGCCTGCTGTCATAAGGCAGAAACTGGAGCGCTTGAAACAGATCGCCTCCCAGGAGGGCGAGGCGGAGAACGCCTGCCTTCGCCTGGGACCTCTGCGCCGGGATCTGGCCAGGATCATAGAGCAGGGGGAGGGCGCGGTGCAGGATGAAGCCAGAGAGCTGGACGGCATCATATCAGATCGGGTGAGCAGTTAAGAGCCATATGGCCGATCAACTGACGGCCACGCCTATCGTCCTTTCTCCGCTGCTTATTGGCATAACTGGAAATGATCTTTCAGCCTTGCTTCTATCTCCGCCAGGCTCAGGCTCTCCTGATCTCCTCGCCGCATATCGCGAAGGGTGAGCTTTCCGCAGTCAATTTCGTCCCGGCCCACAATCACCACATAGTCAGCACCAGATCCTGCTGCCGCCTTGATCTGGGCACCCAGGCTCCGGCCCATCACATCCATTATCACGGGAATGCTTTTTCGCAGATTCCTTGCCATCCCTGCTGCCTCTTTCTTTACATCAGGGGTAAAAGCCAGATAGACCGGAGGGCTGCAGATGCAATCCCGCGTCGCGATCTCCATGATCCGGTCAAAGCCCAGGCCGAAGCCGGTGGAGGAGGTCTCCTTACCACCGAAGAGGCTGGCCAGCTCATATGTCCCCCCTCCGCAGATCTGCCTCTGAGCGCCCAGGCCCTGGGCATAGATCTCAAAGACAGTTCCGGAGTAGTATTCCAGGCCGCGCACGATCTCGAAGTCTATGGTGAAATCAACACCATAGGCGTTGAGCAGATCGATCGTCTCCTGAAACTCCTCCAGGTTCAGCTCTGCCTCCACCGCCCGGCCCTGCCGCGCCGAATCCCGACCGGATTGGATCGCGGAGGGAGAATTCGCGCCGCCATGTGATTCGCCCTCCGATGGGCACCGGGATGGATCCGGCGTTTCATTCTTTGCTCTCAGATCCTCCGCGATACGGGCGGCCTGATTCATGGCCTGGCCTCCTTTGCTGTCGATCAGCTCCAGAAGGCCGAGATGGCTGCAGTCTATCTCTTCCAGGAGCTGTGCCAGGGCATCTCTCTCCTTCTTGTCTATCATCCTCATCACCGATGAGCGGTGATCTGGGTCTATCCGCCCGATGATGCTGCGGATCAATCCCAAATAGCCTATATGAATTTCCCCGGCAATGCCCAGGCTCCTCAGCATATCATCGGCCAGGGCTACCGCCTCTGCCTCCGAGTCCGGCCTGGCCCCACCGATTATCTCCGCACCCATCTGCCAGAACTCCCGGAAGCGTCCCTTTTGAGGCCGCTCATAGCGGAAGCAGTTGCCGAAGTACCACAACCTCTGGGGCTTGGGCGAGTTTTGCAGCTCCGAGACGTACATGCGCATGACCGGAGCGGTGAGCTCCGGACGGAGCGCCAGGTCCCTGCCCCCCTTGTCCTTGAAGCTGTAGATCTCCTCAATCACCGATGGCCCCGACTTTGATGTAAAAAGCTCCAGATGCTCGAAGGTGGGAGTAGCCACCTCCCGGTATCCCCAGCGCTCTAAAACATCCTGCATCGCCCTTTTGGCCTGGCTTCTTCTCTGCATCTCCTCCGGGAGAAAGTCCCTGGTGCCCCTCGGTCTCTGGATAGTCATATCGGCAGAAGCATTGGAGCAAAATGCCCTTATAGTTTGTGATGCTCTTTCGTCCGGAAATGAAACCGGGCAACGGCTCCTCATGAATGCGGCATCGATTTTTATCTCTTAGATATATATTCAGTGAAATTAATAAAAAATAATTAGGGAGAATGCTAGGAAATCACTTCAGCTTCTCCCCCACCTCGGAGGGGCAGATTATCATCTGCACCGGTTTGATGATGATATTGGATGTGGCCTCGGCGCGGCCCCCTTCAGCAGTGTTTAGAGCGGTTACCGAAACGCCTTTGACATCTATCTTGAGGTTATTTCCAAGCTGCCTCGGCGCCTCTTGAGCCGACAGGGACTTGTAGGCTGAAATGCCCAATAGCTCCTTGCTGCCTACAGGGCTGGAATTTATGGCATCGTCCACGATCCTTTCCACATCTTCCGTCGCGATTGAATCCCAGTCAATCTCCTCTTCCGACCAGCTCTCCTCCATCTCGGCTTGGTCGCCGATGACGCTCACTCCCAGGGAATTTGCCAGACCCCTGGCATTGGGATCGCCGTTTTGCTGCTCATCGAAGACGACATCCCTCTCCGCCACGGAGTTGATGGCAGTAAGATCCGAAATCTGGGCGGATGGATCATCGGATGAGAGCGGAATCGACTGCTTGGTCGGAGGGGTCTTGGGAGCAATATCCGAGCCCTTCAACTGCTCGCTCAGAATAAGCCTGAGCGAGGTGGTCTCCTTGAGCTTGCCCTGCAGATCGGGCAGGCTGGCATGCTCCGCGCCACTGGCCGCCCCAATGAGAATGCTCATGCAAATAAAAGTAGCCCCCACCAGCATCAGGCCGGTGGGTTTCCGCTTGTTTTCCATTTAGCCTCCTCGGGGCCGGTTGCCAGACCCGAAGTTCAGCACTGGTTGGTCACGATCTCTACTTTGTTCTTGGCCTTAGTAAACAATTGTGGATTTCCATTACCAAGGGCTATCGCAACTCTGCCTCCTACCGCCAAGTCCTCCACATTGACTTTATTGCAGCAGTCGCTGCAAACTTGATTGACCGGTGCGCAGCAGGAGCAATCGCCAGAGTCCTGGTTCTTCTTGATCTTCAGATCGTTCTCAGCATTGCCGCCAAGCAAGGCAATCGCCACATCGCCTCCAACGGTCAACTGGTCATGATTTACATCTGCTTTGGCCGGGATGGTAAAAGCAGTATCTGCCGTCTCATAGACACCCATTTCCAGTACTTCGCTCGAGCCACATTGCGCCATAGCAGGGACCGCGAAGACGGCCAATGCCATAGCCAGTGCAAAGATTATCTTTCTAATAGTCTCACCCCATAAACTCATGTTGATTGTACCTCTACTATGAACCAATTATATATAAATTTTTTGGTGTTTATTTTTAGGAATTGATAGATTAAAGTGAATATTCTTGGTAAGAAATTTTACATAAGATATGCTTGAATCATAATAGTAGGGGGGAATGACCATAATGAAAATGGGATAGAGGCGGAATATAGAGAACTCCTAAAAACCCCGGTTTTAGCCGGAAAAAGGAAGCGAATACGATATCCGCAGCAGAACCGCCAATTCGGAAATGGGGGCTATAGTTCTAGGCTCACTCAATAATGGTCTGTCTCATCAG